>Ga0209671_1009183_pt1 | contig 10369 bp, 3 predicted proteins | sample WorMetHERISLAND2_2_FD_187401 | JGI IMG/M metagenome (GOLD analysis project Ga0209671, IMG submission 187401) | Marine gutless worms symbiont microbial communities from Max Planck institute for Marine Microbiology, Germany - Olavius geniculatus... | ecosystem: Host-associated > Annelida >... | reverse complement strand
GGGGAGGGGTGTCCTCTCTTTATGGGGAAGCAATTTGGGGAAAATTTTGTGGCGTGAAAATGGCGTGTTTTGTGCATTTTGGGCAGTATTTTGAGCAACCAAGTATGTTTCTAGGGGGAGGAGACAGATGCCCCTAGTGCTACGCCAGCGAGATAGTGACATCTGCGACGATGCCATTCGATTGCCATTTTATGACAGTCCCTTCTGACAGACACAGACAGATGGACGGTTAGAATAATTGTTATTTCTCGACGATATAAAAGCGATATCTGAAGTAGACAACAGCATTCTGCAATGACGCCTCGTCAAAATCTGTGCTCTGTCTACGTGTGTTATATGAGCCTATTGTATCTGATGTCGTTGCTGGCAATTTCGGCGATATGTTGCTGCAGCTGGATGGCGGAAGATGAAAAGCGAAGCTGTGAAACGCGAAGCTGGATGTGACGTCATTCTGGGGCGCGGAATCTCGTTGTGACGTATATTGATTGCATTGCGAGAGCTAGCTAACCGCGGCTCATCTCTCTGACTGACTGAGAATTGATACCCGCGACGCTCGATTGCGCTCGTTGCCGTGCCGACATCCTCCCGCCGCTGCTGCTGCTGCTGCTGACAGGACTCGTAATCGCCGTGACACCATCGCTCGCTTCGTCGTCGTCGTCGTCTGCTACATTTCGGCAGAAATTTTATCTCCGATCTTTTTTGCTGCTCATCTTGTTGCTTGCTGCATAGGCCTATTGCTGACTGCAACTGGAAGTGATCGATGTAGCCTACGAAAGCAAGAAGTGTAGTTAAGTTGACAATGAGATGCCGCGTGTGTAAAAAGTGGAAATAATCGTTTGAATTCGAATCTGTCTAAGCAACAGTCGATAGAAGGCTGTCTTGCAGAGAGAGCTTTGGGGTCGTGCAACACAGACATCGCTGCCGAATGTAATGATGATGGCAATAACAACATCATAATAATCGCTGTTGTCGATTAATATAGACATGTGTTTGTCACTTCACCAGCCAGGCATAGCTTATAGAAGAAAAGAAAAACAATAAGCCCAACTGTCGCTACGATAGCCGACCGTACTGGTTGTCGGTAACCTTCAAAGTCATCCAAGGTCGATGATTTTCATTTCATCTGAAACGGGCTTATGCCACTTTTTATTTGTGATAAATAGTAACCTTGGCCCTATCTTTCACCGTTTTCGACATAGGCCTATGGCCAGTTTTCAGTTGAAAAACGTACATTTTTTACTTTTCTCCATTTAACCTTGAATTTGAAAATGTTTCCTGTGTAGTAGATCGCTGAAACTTTGCATGCCTAGGTTTAAGACACATAGCTAATTATTCGTGTAAAAAATTTTCCCTAAGACCTACCCGTTAGCCAAAGTACAGTTACAAACGGACGGACGGAAAGACAGACGACGGACGACAACCATGACATAAGCTCGACCGTTACTTATGTACAGTCGGCTAAAAACAAACTAATCCAAAAGTACACGTGTTTCAATAACAGATCAGAAATGAAACGGAACAGAGCGATATGTGCGCTTAATAATCTTGTCGGTCGTGCCGTGCAAGTCGAACTTCAGAATCAGACATTCTATAAGCCTACGCCAACTCTGGTCGTGTAATAATTGCTATATAATACAGAATAGCTACCGACGCTTGCATAACGCAGTTCGCGCAAGACACAAAAACAGATGTCGTTGGTTGGTCGTGTCTGAACTTGTCGAAACGCGATGGGCGTATACGTTATGTAGGCCCTATACATAATAATAGTCAATCTAACGAGCTATACGGTGCGACACGCAACGCAGTCTTGCACAGATATATCAATCAAAACCGGACTTTTACAAAAATTACAGTAATATTCATTACAATCACACAACGATTTATAGACCTAATTGAGATTTATGACTTGTCACTTTTGTCAGAATTTTGCTTTCGTATTAAGCTTACTTGCTGGCAAACAAGCGATATATTAAGCATAATATTGATAATATTAATATTGATTGATATATTATCAATCAATTAGTCAATTAATCATTTACTGGAGATCTGTATGAACACGCAGAAAAAAGTAAAAGATAAACAAACTCTTGGTCTTCTCTAGATTAAAGTGTCATTATTCAATTTATCATCATCATCATCATCATGTTCGTTTATTAACGCAACTTATCAAAACGCAAGAGCCTGTACAGTAATGGACTGTTTACACGATCCAGCAAACGTCCAGCAAACTTCCAACAAATTTATTCAAAATACAGGTGCTAATGCTGGACGTTTGCTGGAAGTTTGCTGGACGTTTGCTCGATCGTGTAAACACCCTATAAGGCATATGGACCGAGTGGCCAGTCCACGAATGTGCGAAACGTTCATAACATTGTGATCACATGTAGCCCATACGCTGTGTCTCAAACAACTTGTCACTTCACCTTTGACAACAAAACAAGAATAATTGTTCTGCGCATTCTGCACAAGTCATAAACAATAGGCCTATAGCCACATTCTAGTCACTGGTCAGAGCTGGGATGGCCGAACGAATCCGTGTAAAATAGGCGTGGCTATTAAGACGGCGGCGAATGGGAGACCATATAGCACGCACGCAATAGTAATAATAGGCCTACGTGCTATAATGCCTGTCATAATGACACACGCCGACCGTACCGGTAATTGACTGGACGTGTTCGCTATTAACAGCCTAATAACAACGTGTACGCGCTGTGCTAGTCAGTCTGCGTGGATCTCATACTAAATAAAGTTTCGCAGAGTTTTCATGGACGAAGATTTATTTGGAGTTCTGCTGCTATGATAAGCTAACATCGTGCCACGTTCAGCATGAACTGCACACCGAACGTCAGCAACTCGACTGTGCGTGAGTGTATACGAAGCTTTATTCACCATAAAACATGGTAGACACAAACAATAATTAGGTCTGTACGTTATAAAACGCTCATTTGTTTATTTATTAGTGTGTTCTGCAAATATGCACTTCACAGAGCAACGTAACATAAATTGACAAAACATGCGTGCTATACGTGAATTTACGTGGTTTAGCCTATTTTTATATGATTAGTACTAAAAATGCATTTGAATACAATACATTTTAGTTAGAAAAGAAATTTGAGCCAATGCTCACGAAACGCGCTAAAGCCTTCGCAAATCGTCTTAGTCCATCTCCAGCCATTTCGTCGCAGTTACCTCTTAAAGGGTGCGCCGCAGCCGAAGATCGCAAAATTCAATAAACCCCTTATTTTGGGAGTTTAGGGTTTTTCAAAGTCATCGATGTTGATTCGACTTAAAAGCTCGTCACTAGTGCTTGTTGTGATAGGCAGCATGCCCATGCCTATCTTCAACCGTAAAATAGTCAGCTGTAAAATAACGACTTTTTCGGGGGTACCGCTCTTTGATGCCCTCGTGCGCAGGTTTCCTCGAACCTAGAAAATCGGGACTTGGACTATCAAAATTTACGTTCAATGCTAAAAATTTCATATGCAACGTGTTCTTATCTATCTTTACTGATTTCGGCGCAATTCGCTCTTAAAATGTATTTCGCAGCCCAAAATCGCCAAAAAATTCATAAAAATTCGAATTTAATGTTCAAGGTCATCCAGGGTTATTGCTATCGGTGCTAATCAAAAGCCCGTGTACAACGTTTTATTAGTAATAGTAACTTAAGCCCTATCTCTCATCGTTTCTGAGATACGGCGACTTATTAGCTAAAAATCGCAATTTTTTCCTACCCTTATCTCATTTAGCGCTTTCGGGGTGACCCCTTTCGAATTTATGAAAACGCTTTACTGATTTTAAAACTAGAGTCCAGGCAGCAGACCGTGAAGATTTGGTGATCCCAGCTTGCACCGTTTTTTGACTGGTTTATTCGCGTGACAGACGGGCTTTACAGACAGACGGACAGAATTGCGATGGCTAAGACGCGCTACAGCAGTACCTGCTTTCGCACGTAAAAACGTAGTTCCATCTCATGTGGAAAAAGAGTTCTCTCATCCACATGATGCAAGGAGGCAACGTAACTCTGGCGTCGCTGCACACGTCGCAGGTGTAACGATCGTTGAGACCCGACATTTAGTTCCGAAGCTCATGCAGAAATTCAAGGCGTCAGTACAGCTTAACGGATCTGATTTCACAATTTTCCAGCCCCAAATTTTGCACATCGAATACAGGCCAAAACCGCAAGTACACGTCCAACGATCTCTGAGTTGAAAAAAACGATGCGTTCGCATATTTTGCAACTGTTGCATGCAGAGTTTACAGAGGCCGCATCATCAAGTAACGGCAACTGGAATACGCTGCATTATAGATCACAATAACGGAATAAATTAAAGAAATAAACTGAAGATGCACAATGAAATGCGAGTAGGCTAATAGAAACTTGTTTTTAACAAGTTTCAATTTTAACGTTTAACTTATTCAACAAAAGCTGACCAGCGTTCACTTGACTTTGCAGTCATAGACGTTTTTAATGAAACTATTCTGCACTTCGAACATGGTAATAATTAATGCATGTTTAAGTTACTTTGACTTTAGACTTCCAAGTGAGTTGTTGCTCAAAAGGTACGAGAAATACTTAGTAAAAACGGGTTTGTCATAGTTGTTGCTGTCGATGCGTGTCGCTGTCGGTGGGCCTATTATGTTCTGTGTGAAAATACGAACTATTCAGTTAAACATGAACTGTATGAACTGTAATTAGTTAAGTGATTCTTTTATTTTGTATTTGTTTGCTATATCTCATGGTGGATAAAAATGTATATTAGGTTAAACGCACAGATCGTGTAACGTATTCGAATTCTATGAATTTTAATTGTCGTTCGAAAATTTTAAGACGGAGTGTTACGAATTACCATTGGCTTTGTGATATTCATTGGAAAATAAAAACCAATAAATGTTTTGATTTCACAGCAACAGAACAACATTTTAAGTGTAGGCCTATAGGCCGAGAGTTCAGCACGATGTATAGGCCATACATTTCCCGTGGGCATTGATCGCACGTGGATCCACGACTCGGCATTTTGCCGTGTCACAGCGGTTCATTCGTAACTTTTACACTCAGCTGGATTACCAACTCTCAGAAGCTATTGAGAAACAGCCGGTGGCAGTCAGTTGTATTACCGGTAGCCTACCTGTGCGAAGATACACACCTTGTAGGTTTGTAGCTTGCTGGTGGCATATGGACAATTGTACAACGCACGTGTGGTTCTGTATGCTACACGTAGGCCTACTTTTCTTTTAATGCTTCAAAGCAGTAATAGACGCATGCCGTCGCACGAGACCTGCAAGCCGACCTGTATGCCTTATGGCGATCAGCGTGATCTCACAAACATTCGTCACCGTTTATGCTTTAACCCCAATGAAAGCACTGTAAGTAGGGATCGTTATAAAATACGCTAGTCAACCTGTGCTGGTCTTTGATGTAAAAAATGCAACAGCCCAACTGTAGAAGTTCAGTTTAAACAGTTTACTAGATCTCGCTCGACAAAGCCAGGAAAACTACAGAACCTAGAAGTTCACATAACATTCAAAATTAACACTGTAACTGTCAATGAAAATACATGTAAATCAATGTGACGATTATGTTGTATAAACCGACGCTTCTCGGTGATTCGTTATACGGTAAACTTGTCTCACTTGTAAGGCAGAAAATGCGTGAGACAATTAAACAAGTGTGTCTGTTTGTTGGCAAAATGCTAATAGAATATTGCTGCTATTTATCTCAAGTGTAGGTGCAATACAAGAGTTAATTCAATGTCGCTATATACGGCGATTAAGTCGCGATGACGGGGTCTGAGATCTGAATGGCGAGTGGCAGCCGATCATAGCTGAATTTAAGTTCCATGCTTGACATCCGACAACTAAGTTTCTCACGACTCACGACCTGTTAGTCTGTCAGACACGCTACAGTCACCTACATCACTCTAATCATACAGGCCTATCGACCAATGTGTCAATCTAAGCCGGTATCAAATAAACAAATGTAACATAGTCTGCTGGTATTTTCATTATTTGAACTAGATGCTCAAATTCTATGACTATAAATGACACGACTGACTCTCTTTGTGAACGTAGTAATTTTTCAGTGACTAATTTTTCAGGCGGTCAATCGTTAAGAATGATTGTCAAAAGATCACATTATTATTCGCGTTTGTCTCACTTTTCAGACATAATTATTATAAGCTTAGCTGCAATTAATTAACCGCAGTTAGTGTCTTTTGTGTTTTTGACGCGCTACAGCTATGCTGTCTATGCTGTAGGCGTCTTTGGCATCGTTGCCGTCTGTCTAGAAGTGTCTATCTGTCCTCTGTCTGTCTGTCGTCTGTCTGTAACAGATGTATTGTGGTTAAGCGTTAAGTCGTAGGGAAAAACTTTTTACACCAATAATTAGCAGTGTGTGTTAAACTTAGGCGTGCAAAATTTCGGCGATCTCGTGCAAGGAAAACATTTGTAAATTGATGGTTGAATAGAAATGGGGTAGGAAAATGTGCGTTTTTAACGAAAAACTGGCCATATCTCGGAAACGGTGAGAGATAAAGCCAAGGTTATCATTAATCACTAATAGAAATTGGCATATTGACTTTCAAATGACATTTTAAAAAATCATCGACCTTAAATGACCTTGAAAGTCAGCGACAGCTTGGCTTTCTTGTTCATCCTTTATTGCAAACGGCTGTCCGGTTGGTGCTGGAATAGAAACCGAGGAGGACGTGCATTTGGTGATGAATGGCAGGCTTACAGAAGTCAACGAAGTCGATGATAATAAAGACTGATGGAGGTCGCTGCTGCTTCATTACAAAAAGCCACTATGCTGCGGTGGGCTATATACGACCCGTACTACTGTATTATACGAATCCATATGCTGCCGCTTGGGCGTGTAAAATTTATAGTGTGAGTCAGAATAGTGGCAACATTTTGTTATTTAAGGTTTCTTCCGTATTAGATGCATTATGTTTGCAGTTTTCGTTTAATCACGTATCATTACGCGCAACAGCAGGTACTGCTATAGCGCGTCTTAGCTATAGTAGATGCGTCTGTCCCTCCGTCACACCGCTATATTGTGACATTGTGACAAAACAACGCAACATAAGATCATGAAATCTTCACTGTAGACTGCAACAGAGACTCTAGTTTTAGGATCTGTAAATTTTTTTCCAGGGATTCGAAAGGAGTCACACTGATCGAAGACGCTAAATAACAGAGAGGGGTGCAAGACAAGGCCAAGGTTAGGCCTACTATTAATCACTATTAGGAAGTTTCATACGTTCTCAGATTGACATCAAAATCAACGATTTTGAACGATTTTAAACCTTCATAATAGGCCGTTTTAATAATTTTTTGGCGATTTAAGGCTAAGGTGAATCATGCTTAAAGCGTCAAAGTGATATAGACTATAGAAACCTTAAATTTTTAATCATATTTAATACTATTCATTGACAATTCGTCACCTAAACTGAAATTCTTCAATAAAATTAAACAGACACTGCAGGTAGACTGGAAAACTTGCCATCAACGAAGCTGCAAAAACTTCATTGACAGATGAAATGCATGTGTGAAAGCTGGCGGTGGACATTTCGAGTTGACACAGTCATTAGCAAATTGTCTACTATGTTGTTCGAATGACAGTGCGGACGCAAGCTAGGATCATAAAATCTTTACTGTGGCTGCCCCCAGGGACTCTAGTTTTCTGTGACAAAATTTCGTGCCCCTGGGTGAGCGGGTTCCCTTCAAACGAGGGTGTCATCAGGGGTACCCCCATAAAAGTCCGTATTTTACCGCTATCGGCTCGCCAAACGTGAAAACGGTTGTAGATCGGCACAGGCATGCTGCTTATTATAACAAGCATTTGTGACAAGGTTTTTAGGCGTATCAATATCGATGACTTTGAACGACATTGAACCCCCAAAATAAGGGTTTTAATGAATTTTTCGCGATTTCGCATTTTAAGAGTAAATTGCGCTAAAATGGCGGGAGATAAATCAAGACAACCTGGTATGAAATTTTTAGCATCAAATGCAATTTTAGTAGTCCAAGTCTCGACCCTTTACGTTTAAGGATGCCTGCGCACGAGAGCGTCAAAGAAAACTACCACTCTAAAATGTGGTTATTGTACCGATATTGGCTCGTTTAGCGTGAAAACAGTTGCAGATAAACATAAACGTGCTGCATATCATAACAAGCACCAGTGACAAGCTTTTAGCGGTATTAACATCGATGACCTTGAATGACTTTGTACCCCCAAATCGGGGGTTTAAGTGTTTTGGGGATTTTCGGCTGCGGTGCAAACTTCAAGGGTGAATTAATTGCGACGAAATGACTGGAAACAGGGGCCTACATGTAGACGAAGACAATCTGCGAACGAAAACTGCCACGTCTGTCGCGCGTTTCATGAGCTTTGCTCGAATTACTTGTTCTGCAACACTAACATCGTGCGCCTTTTGTTCTACACGCCTAGAAATGATGAAGCGGTCACAAAAAAATTTGTCGTAGTTAAAGTTAATGGCATGCCCTTAGACAATGTTTACGTGAATATAAACAAGTAATGTTAAGTGCTTAAAATTTCGCATTAACATTCTAAGCCGTTGCTCAAAAATGGCCAAAAAACTTTAGAGGATGTTTTCTTTTGCCGCAAGCTGTGTATTGGTAATGTCCATGTTGATTAACTGGTGCAGTGATGATGACAAAGCTAGCGATGGCGTGCAACTGGTCAGCGGCTGTCAATCAAGCTGATGAAGTGTACTGCACGCCATTGTCTCTGTTCATCGCAATGTCGTGCCTCGCTATCATTGGTTTCATCTATTCCGCCGGCTTCATCGTCTTCAACGTCGTCTACCGCAACGACAGGTATTGATAGTAGATACGTTATGTGAGATGACATAGCCTGACATTGAGCAGACATAACTAATTAGCGTACGCAGCAACTCGACAACAGCTCGCTGTGATTCAGTCGCTGCCGTGCCGTTGAAGCGAGCACATCTCGCTTTATATTCATTGCTGAATAGATAGGGAGAAACCCGGACTGTATACAGTGTTGAGAGTGTCTTATAATAGTTTCCCCAAATATTCTATGGCCCGTTACCTCCGCAGTTAGATATCCCCCCAAATAAAGAGGGCTTTTAGTATCAGTGGCGGATTCAAGGGGACGCCCCCCCCTATTGCTCGGATGCATCTTAAAATAGGCGAAAATTTTGCACGAAGATGCACTATTTTTGCATTGAAATTTAAAAAATTTTCTAGAAAGGGGGCTATGACCCCTTCCTAGACTCCACCCCCTACCCTTCCGCTCCCCCTATTACAAATTTCTGTATCCGCCACTGATACGTATACGGTCAAAAAATGCATTTTGCGTCTTATTTTTCTTGGGGCTTTTTTTTCGTTTATTGTTCTCACTGCCTAGTAGTGCAAAACTAGCGGTGCCACTGAAGTCGCGTACAGAGCGACGCAAGTGAGCTGAATTGAACTCACCAATGAGAGAGCAGTAATACATTACTGCTCGCTCATTGGTCAGTTTGGTTCAGTTCAGTTATGTCGCTCTGTAGGCCTACGCGCTTTTAGGGTAAAGCGCTATAGTTTGCTATACGTCTTTATCGTGATTTGCTTACGACTTGCGGCTTGTGTTGCATCGCTGTCCTTTTCTACTCGGAATCGCTTCTCGCAGCGCAAACGATTCCGCCTACGCCTATGGCTATATATTTCTCCGCAGCGTGGTCTGTCGTCTGTCTGGTCACTAAGCGGCATTACGATGAGATACATTCACTAAACTAACGCCCTGTTCTCTAAGCGTAACTTAGCTCAGCTTCTTGCACAGCAGTCTTATATCCGTAGACCCAATGAATGCTAATGCAGCAGAACATATTAGTAGGCAGTAAATGCTGATGATATACGGTAATCTGTTTGTCTGAAGGCTGGTAAAGATAACAAGTCCAAACATCAACGTTGTGATCCTGATTGGAACTATGCTCGGATACGTCAGCGTAGTTTTACTTGGTCTTGACGTCACCGTCATCGCTGACGTCAACCATGACGCTGCTGTCCAGGTCACATCACAGAAATGCACTTGCTTTTTTCTTCTCGAACATTTTTGGCGTTGCGTACGACAAATCGCACTGTCTGGTTGAAATTAGCATTTTTGTTTGTCTAAAGTTTTCATTTTCATATGTGTTTTTTGTCACTATAAAGTCATATAATTCATATACCGGTAATCACAGGCTGCGCGGTAGCGCCAGCCCTGTTGTAAGGGTGACCAGCCATTTCAATGGGAAACTCTAAAATTTGACCCCTCGTCTTTCCCAAACCCATTAATTTTTTCACACCAAAATTTGCACAGATGATTACGTCCAGCATATCTCCTGATGTGCAAAATTTGGTGAAAATC
>Ga0209671_1009182_pt1 | contig 10370 bp, 7 predicted proteins | sample WorMetHERISLAND2_2_FD_187401 | JGI IMG/M metagenome (GOLD analysis project Ga0209671, IMG submission 187401) | Marine gutless worms symbiont microbial communities from Max Planck institute for Marine Microbiology, Germany - Olavius geniculatus... | ecosystem: Host-associated > Annelida >... | reverse complement strand
CTCCTCCCCCCCAGTTCACATTTATGGCTAAGCCACTGAATGTAGGTTACAGCCGGCCGCAATTCAGGTTTGAGAGTGCGGCGGAAGCCGCATTTTCCACGTTCACTGTTCATCGATGCCCAAAAAGTAAGCTGCAAACTTTTGTCCATATCTTCGCCAAATATAAACCGATTTTCAAGTTTTTTGCTAGCGCATTTTGTAGAAAATTTGTATTAATGTAATTACTGAATATAGACCTATCACTACACCTTAATTGCGTCGATATACTACTTTGTAAAACAAAATATTGGCCAAGTCAGCGACGGCATTTGGCAATGTTCCATGCACCGTACTTTTATTCCCAATATAAGTTGATTTGCACGAAAAAGCACAAGACCGCAAAACATTCACTCCTGTCTCACCAGTAATATGGCCGCATTGCAAGCAAAATAAACGTTGTCATCATTTGACTCAAGGAAAAACAGACAAAAAACCCAGCTGTCGTTAGGATGAGCCGACCGTACCGCCTATATCCAAAGGCCAGCGTAAGACTTCCGATGGCAGAAAGAAAATGATTTCTCACAGTGAGTACAGTCCCATTCACACGCTATGGTGACGCTGCTATATCGAACACTACAATCAACGCTAGGATACGATACGGCACTTCGGCGCACGTGGGTAATATACTGCAGAATTGCGGCCAAACCGCTGCAGACAGAAACACGGTTATTATTGACAGCCTATAGAAACTCGTCGTCGTCATATCCAACGGCACCATCGTTGACGTTCTACGACGTACGGTTTAGCCAAAATACATGCGTTACGGACGACGACAGACATGCAGACAGACGACAGACAAACAACACATTGTGTCCAAGACTCGTTCGGCATAAAAAACTAGACTTAGGTCTACATGTATAACTTGTATTTAATAGTGTAAAATAAATATAATAACTTCAACATATTAGCTGGACCTAAAATATTGGCATGCCAGAAAAAAACAGCGCCTAGCAGGAACAAACACGCCCGGCTCCATTTTTTGATAGACATACGGTCGGCTGCATTGTAGTCTGTCTGCATTCTGGAAATTTGCAGTTGCGGTCGCATAAACGGCGAGCAGGCTGCAAAAAAGTATACACCCGTCTCAACTCCTGATAGTAAAAATTTCCGAATGATCCAAAAAAAATCAACAAAAGCATCCGGATCGCCACCAGAATCTAGTCACTTCTTTCACGTACCACGCGTAACACATCATCAAGTTACGGCGAAGGTTGGCCTTACCAGTGATCTCAACGGTGAAGGTAGCTTCATCGACTCCGTGCGTATTCTCAACGCGTAGTCCGTAGACGCCGCGATCGCTGGTTCGTCGACACTCGACGATGTTGAGCACAGCACAGCCGTCGTCCAGCCAGACCTCGCGTCGACCCAGCTCCGTCATGAGCTCCTCGCCGTCCTTGAACCACGTGACCCGCGGCACCGGCTGTCCGACCACCGGCACCCGGATGTTGAGCGCATCACCGCGAGCGAACGACAGTCCGTCGTAGATACGCGGCGTCAGACGCACCTGCGCCGGCGCTGATGATACACAACATAAGCAATATGTAGGTAAGTGAACAAATTAATATAACGCGCAATGTCAACAAAAAATCTGTCGAATGGTGAGTTAAAGACCAAGATAGCCTAAAAGCTAAGTGGTAGAAAAAAGTTTTGAGCTGGCGACGAAAACAGCAAATGGCGCACGTCCAAAAAGGGCAATCCAAATGGCGGGACAGCTACTAGTATGAACTTGGATAATACAATTTTAAGCAAAATTTCTACTGAATTCCAATTAGGTACAAAAACAAACACATATCGGTGTGAAGTAATCAAGTCATATCTCTATTTATCCGTATGTATATTTCCGAAGTCAAACCACGTAATTTTTTTATGGAGCAACAACAATACCCGATTAGTTATTAAACTTATTACAGTTCTAATTTGGCGTTTTTAGATAAAAAAAATTCTAAACTAAAAAAATAGCAAAAGTAATTTTTACAAAAAAAAATTATACCACCGCCAAAATTTTATTCTTTCCCAAAACAACACTTAGTTTCTGCTCCTGAACAAAACATAAAAAGATCACGTCAAACTGTGGTGACGTACATCTGATGAGTAGCTGTGCTCTGGTGGAATCCATTCCGCCGCTGTTGAACGCACGACACTCGACCTCCCCGCAGTCATCTAAGATGACATTGTTGACAACCAGCTGACAGACGACGTGGAGCTCCGGCCTGGCGTCTTCCTCGTTGTCGTCGCCGTCCAGAAGCACTCCGGTCTCGACGTACTCCTGCACGATGCTGTGCTTGTAGCCGTCAAAAAGCTCGCGAGAGTTCTTAAACCTGCGTCCGCAACAGTGACACACAGATCAGTGACAAAACGAATACGTTAGACCGCCGCATACGGTCAATATATGGCGTCAATATAAGGCGGCGCCGGGAATTTTTCCCTGGCGAGGAACAGTCACGACACAGGCGTTTAACAGGGGCGCACCACATCAGGCCCGTCGAGAGCCACAGCGGGGCCCGGGGAAACATTCTCGCAGGGCTCCCAAACATTTTTACGGGGCCCCTCTGGAAAGAAAATTTTGATTTTTTTTTGAAAATGGTACATTCTGGCATACTTTACATTTCTGGCCGACGGCGGGGCCCCCCAAACGTCGCTGGGCCCGGGGTAGCTTACCTCCTACCCCACCCTCTCGACGGGCCTGCATCACACTAAACGAGTAGATTCTAGCACTGGGGTTGGTGCAAACGCGGGTCGTCTCTCCCCATACGTCAGTCCCGGAGTTTTACCAACGGAGAAAAAATGTTTGATAACACTGATAAGTGACAAAATGCATTATGGTGTATTTCTGTATAGAACGTGATACAATACCAATGTCTGCGCGTCACGAAATCTCGTTGCTGGGCGCGTGAAACATTATAAAGTAGCGATGTGTCATCTGCAGAAAATTTGTATATATACAGCCGGTGAAGGAAATCACATATCAAAGCTACAATTATAGCCATTAAAGCACACGCAAGTTATGTGTCGAATGGAAACTATACCATTAGTTGAACTAACAACAGTATGTGTCGTGACGCACCATCGGACTTCGGGCATTGGACTTCCGGTGATGTAACACTCAAAAGTCGCCTTTTCTCCTTCTTCGACGGTGACGTCCTGAATCTGTGAAGTAAACTGCGCCGGCTCGAGCTCTGCGTAATACAAGCAATTTGAGCACAGCTCACGTGACGCACGACAGCATCGGTGCTGCCACCTGGGAAATTAGTGTACAACGTGCAATAAAATAATAGTGCATTTTGAAAGAGTACCCAAATTTGAGGCCTCCGTACAGAGAACTCCTTGAACTTAGGTCGAAACTTAAAACGGCCAAAATCTATGTTCTATACTAAGAATATCATAAGCAGGTTGCCCTGGTCTATCTCTACTAGTAAGTTTGACGCAATTCTATGTTAAAATATGCATCACAGCTTAATATCGCAAAAATCACTAAACTTTCGTATTTTGTGGGCTCCCGATTGTTTCAGGTTATCGATGTTGATATAACTGGAATGCAAAACCCCATGCCATCCCTAACTTTAATCCTAACATTTGACTTTTAAAGCTAAAACTGGTACACCAGTTACCCCTGCCCTTGTTTACATGAATGTTGTTTTTTCTACGTTTTTTGTTTTCGAAATAAAAACCCTTCGGGACAGACAGACGGACAAATAGGCGGACGGACGGATGAACGGAAGCCGTTGCCACCGCCAAGACAGGGCGTCTGCATTGCAGGCTATGTATGTTGGCGCCCTGTAAAAAGTGATGCAGAACGACGTGGAGAAAAAGCGACTGGCTGATTGGTACCTGTCTTAGTGCAGGCGATCACCTTTGACATCTGCGACGGTTCGCCGACTCCGACTACGTTACAGGCGTAGACACGGAACTGATAGCAGCTGGCAGGCAGTAGGTCTGTGGCTGTGTACGGTGGAGATGGGACCGCTGACTTCTGTACGCGGACCCAGTGTGGGCCGCGCATCTCACGCCGTTCTATGATGTAGTGAAACAGTGGACAGCCGCCGTCCCATGCAGGAGCGTCCCACGTCACTGTGACGCCAGAGTCTGTCTGCTCGACCAACTGCGGCTGACCCGGCCGCGACGGAACCTCTGTCAACGCAATGATTAATCAGTCAGTCAGTCAATAACAAATCAACTTATCTACGAATCAACCGATCAATAAATCAATTTCTATTGATGCTGCTGTCGGTTTGTTCAACGTTCTGGCGGTGACCAAGACGCGAAGTGTGATCATAATAATAGTAACTTCGCTACTTTTATTAGTACCATTGCCACCACCAAAACTTAATATTAGCAAAGTAAAATAAAATGCAAAAATAACGGTAAATATGAGCAAACGAGACAGTAAGCAAGCTTGCTCGTATGCTGAAATGAAAAGTCATCATAACGACTACAGCTACTGTGTCTGATAATCTGTTTGCGGACAAACAACGAACAACAGATGCAGACAGCCACAGACACATTGCCTAAATATAAGGGTCGTTTATATGGTTTAAAACTCGCAAACCAATACCGAAAGCAAACTTGCGTGCATGTGCGTGTCACCTCGTTTATCGCCCTTGATCTTGACGGGTTGTTCGAGATCCCGCGGCTCGCTGAGTCCGAACTGATTGGCGGCGCGTACACGCATGTAGTAGACCTTCTCACTGGCCATGTTGTCCAGCTCGCACTCAGTCACGTCTGGCGGCAGGTTGGTCAGGTGCTCCCAGGTCGACTTGCCGGCGTCTCGCTTCTCGAGCACGTAGTGAAGTATCGGCGAGTCGCCGTCGCTGTAGGGTCGCGTCCACTCGATAATGACGCTGTCGGCGCCGAGGTACGTGACACACAGCGACGACGGCGGCAAAGGCTTCACGCCTGCACACAAACGTAGTCGGCAGGAGTAAGTGTACGTCGATAAACCACAGTCTGGAGTGGGATAAGTGACTGGTTTATACACTTATACACTCCAGACGGTACTTTAACCGACACTTATTTCACGCTGGCCGACAACCGGTCGTCTAGCCTACAAGGTCGATCGATCGGATTTGACTGCGACGGTGAATTACTGACATACGACGTATTATCTCACTGTGGACAGTATCATCATCATCGTTTATTACGCCAAAAGGCAGCAGCACACAATGAAATACACTTAAAAACTTATGGAGACATGGTCAGTACGAGTTCAGATACACAAGCGTGTGTTGTATGTAGACAGGAGTGTTAATGAAGCTAGAATATCACCAGAACAAAAATGAGGCCAGTAGTATAAGGCTGAGAACGGGATCCAGACCAATGATAATGTGAGGCTGAGAACGAGACCGAGATCTTGAAATTATAGATGTTAAAACATTTTTAATGATTTTTTGAATTTTTTATGTTTTCATTTTTTAATGTTTTTTAACGTTTTTGTTTTTTTAATGTCACGTTTTTGTTCTTATTAAAAATAAACATATAAAATACACATATGATGCATTTCTCATGGGCAAATTGCGTTTAGTTCTGTTTTCGACCTGTACCATAATCACGGTTACATAATAACATTCAGTACATTCCGGTCTTCGATCTTCACAAATGGTAGGTTTCTGTTTTTAACATGTTATTGTGCTAAATGTGATTCAATGTTTTTATGTATGTTTTAACGTGTTTTTTAAAGATGAAAAAAACATGTTTTTTTATGTTTTTTTATTTGCAAGTTAATGTTTTTAACATCTGTGCTCAAAATGTGGCCTCGAAACACCGTTGGCCTCAATAACTTGACATCCCCTGCTGCAGTGTACGTCGCCTACCTGGCGCGCCTTTCTTGCTCTTCTGCTGCAGTATCCACGCCGTGCTGCGCTGAGCTCCGACCTCCAGCGCTTCCTCGGTGACGTTGCCGACCGTACAGTCCATGCTGATCTGATCACCTCGTTCCACAACGACCCGTGCTGGCAGACGCTTGACGAACCACGGCCGACACCCGGCGCCAGTCGTACGACAAGTCATTGACAACGTACGACCCTCTATGATCTCAACGCGCGACGGCAGTTTACGAATAAACCACGGCTTCGTGCCGGCGGAGTGAGAGTCGGTGAATGACAGCTCGCTGCAAGCAAGTAATGAAGTAAGTAAATAAAAAAGCAACCTTTAGTCAGAGTGACAAACGCACAATAACTCGCACAACAAACACTAATAAGTGTAAAATTAGAATTCGTTTCTCTAACATTGTTTGATATTACCAAAATCAGTTCTTTTATAATAAATACATAAGCTGAAGAATAAAATACAAACGAGGCAGAAACAGCAGATGAACGGTAGAAAGATGGAAAACAGTCAAAAAAATTAGTACAGACGATTGGCAATAAACGAATTTTTATGCAATTCAGTACAACACCGAAATTGTGTTCCCGCGGTCTGAGGCTGTCAAAAATATACAGGTACCAGTTGGTTCAAACGATAGTCTGGTTTTTGCATTTTCCAAAAACAAATCACAAAAAAACACCAATAGACAGTTTAGGTAAATATACATTATGCTCTTTCAAATAGCCACCACCAACACGTCGGAGTTTGTTAAGCGAACCTGTAGCTGTATGAAAGCAGTGAGGAGGCGTCGTAGTCGTCGACTGGTGGAGACCCAGCAGCTACCACTACATCATTTGCCACCAGTCCCCCGTGCAACATTTCCTCGTCCAGGTACGTGGTCACTCCCAGATCTACCCCAGACCGCTCCATTCTGCCGCCGTAACACACAACTATTCGACTGTAATGATGCTCAGTCGCGGAATTTGTAAACATGTATACCTGGTCTGTGTATCTTAAAAGGCTACGTTTGTTATATCGATATTAGGCGGAATTAATCTTGCAGCGCAAATGATTCCGCTTACTCCTACACATTTTCCGTAGCGTGGTCTGTCTGTCTGTCGTCTGTCTGTCACATTAATGTTTCCCGGTTAAACCGTTTAACAAATGAAGTTGGCATTTGGTAGGTACACATGTAGAGTCCAATGACACTTAATCTTGTGAATAGAAACTGGAAATGTCAAGACTTAGCCAGCACATTTGTCAAGAACAACATTTGTTATGTCGCTGTACTGGTAACGTAAAGTAGACTAAACGTTCGTATACAGTCCGTGAATCTCAAAAATTAAAAGTAGCGCAAGAGTAAAGGAAAAACCAAAAAAAGCCTGGTCGCCGTTTAACGGCGCCAGTGTTGTGCAGTAAGTAATCATCAGTTGCTGAATGTCAGTGTTCACTGACACACGAACTACTTTCAAGCTGTAAGCTGTAAAAAACTGTCAATATTCAGTATTTTCCCTGTCTGCACTATCTTACACATAAGACGCAATTACGTGCAATAAATAATGAACAACAACAACAACAGCAACAAGAAGAACGCACCTGCGTGCGGGAACTGTTGTCGTCCACTCGCAACGTTCGACCGACACGCTTTGCTCTGTGCTGATGCTCTCAGCTGATGCGGCGCTCTGTACGCGCGGCATCTCTGCCGCCTGCTGCGCAGCATCAGCAGCAGCAGCAGCAACAGCGCCAGGTGCTGGCAGCTCGCAGTGCTCTTCTTCGGCTGCCACTGCTGCTGGCACGCTCTCAACCTCTTCATCGGCTAACTGAGGCGCCTGCTCAACAATAGTCCACTCCGCCGCAGCTGCTGCAACTTCTAGTGGCCTCGCAGCTGCTTCCACCAGCTGCTGCTGCTGCTGGGTGCGGCTTTCCGCTGCCACGTCGGAAGAAGGTTTTTCAATCACCTGCGGCGACTTCTCGGCGGCTTCATCTTTCGCTTCTACAACAAGCACAGTTTCAAGCGGGGCTTTCAAAAGTCTTTCACTACCAGTCTCTGGCACTCACTGAATCGCCATATACCGGCACCCAGTGTTTAAAGTCCAAGTCGCACAAAAACGGTATTGACTAAATATGTGTAGAATGTTACGCTAATTAATAATATGCTGATCAGTTGAAATAAAAAAGTAAAAACATCGCTTTACATTAATTTCAATAAAATAATGTTGTGCGAACGGAATGATGACGTCATCTACTACGTTTTGTTTATAGCGTGTATCGCAGCGTGCGAGAAAGTTTCACGCCATGAGCTGGCCGCTTGCATTCCGGAAGCGAAAGTCGTAATCTGTCGGCGATTGGTACAACGGAAAGGCCATACAGTCGGCCTACTTCAGGTATAACAGCGACTTCTCGAAATGCAAGCTAAGTCTTTTCGCCTGGTACCGCGCTCCATCGACGCTGCTAGTGTCAAATTCTCTTGAACACTACGTTGACGCTAATAAGTAAGTGGCGCCACAGTTCCGTGACATTTGTCCACGTGACATTTGTCCACTTTAAACTTTATTTTTACAGAATTAAGATAACATTAGCAACAGGAAGATTCATGGATGTGCACGAGACCTTCTGAGCCGAAACCGAGACGAGAAAACTGAATGGTCATTTAATGGCAAGTTGTGTCAGGAATATTCTTACAAAAAATTATTAAAATCTGATAATCGATTCTCAAGTTACAGTCAAAAATGTCGGGGATGTTTTTTTGAAACACAGTGTATATCGGCTGTAGCGCATCTACCCTAGCGACAGCTGGGCTTTCTTGTTTTCTTACATGTTGTTCTAACTATTGACTACTTTGGAAACACGGCCGTTTGTTTTCGTTAGCGTCTCGATGTACAGCAATTGGAGAGCAAAATTCCAAAACCTGGTCATGATCATTTTTTATTTTGTGTTGAAATCAGTTAAATTTCATAACCCGGTCATTTATGTGTCGTTTGCTGCAGAAAATAAAAAAAATGGTCATGACCGGGTTTTGGATTTTAGCTCTTTAATTTCATTGATAGAGACCAACGCGTTGAACACTGCACTAAGCACAAGCAGTCATCGTACCTTTTTCGATAAAGAGCGTACAGGAAGTGACGTCATCGCGGCATGAGCACGTGAAAGTCGCCTGGTCACTTAGTGACGCCGTCTGTATGACCAGCCTATGTACATGCCCACTGTCCTCGATCTCGTAACCATGGCAGCCGCCGACGTCACGTGACAGGTGCTCGTCGTTTCTCAGCCAATCAACGCTCGCCGTGTCGACGGACGTCTCGCAGGATAGGATCGCTCGATGACCGACCAGCACGTCAACGTTGACCAGACCACGCACGAACCGAATCTCTGACAATGCATTCAACCACTGACGTAATAAACGTTACAAAAAAACAAGTGATTTGAGCAAAGCTCACCTGACGCGAGATAGCAGCGGTCTTGCCACCTGGGCAATTGTGTAGCCTACAGCATGCAATAAAACAATAATACGTTTTGCAGAAGTACCCAAATTTAAAACTTCCGTACGAAAGATTCCTTGAATTTACGAGGTCAAAATTTAGACTGTTAAAAGTGGACGTTTTATGCGAAAAAACTCATAGGCCTACGCAGGTTGTTCAGGTTTATCTCCAGCCATTTCGGCGCAATTCACTCTTAAAATGTGCGCCGCAGCGAAAAATTGCGAAAAAACACTAAGATTTTTTATCGTTCAAGGTTCAAGGTCATTCAACGTCATTCAAGATCATCGATATTGCACCATTCAGAAGGTCGTCATTAGTCCTTGTTACGATAAGCAGCATGTCTGTTCCTATCTGCAACTGTTTTTACGCTGGACGAGCTAATAGCGGTAAAATAACCACTTTTCAAAAAGTACGGCTTACCTCTCTTTTATGCCCGACTGCGTAGGCCTTTTTTGGACCTAGCAGGTCAAGACTTAAATTGCTAATATCTGCGTTTAATGTAAAAAAATTCGTACACAGGTTGTCTTGGTCTATCTCCAATCATTTCGTCGCAATTCACTCTTAAACTGTGCGCTACAGCCACAAATTGCAAAAAAATTACTAAAAATTCCTTTTGATGGTTCAAGGTCGTTTAAGGTCATCGGTGTTAATAAATCTAAAAAGCGAGTCGCTAGTGCTTGTTATGATAAACAGAATATATATGTACCTATCTGCAACCGTTTACACTACAAGGAGCCAATAGCAGTGAAATAACCATATTCTGGGGGTACCCCTCTTTGACGCCCACGTGCGCAGGCCTCCTCGAACTTAGGGGGTCGGGAATTAAACAGCTAAAATCTACGTTTAATGCCTGAAAATTTCATGTTAGGTTGTTTGGGTCTATCTCTAGCCGTTTCGGCGCAATTCACTCTGAAAATGTGTGTCGCAGCCCAAAATCACAAAAAATTACGAAAACCCTAATTTTGAGGGTTCAAGGTCGTTCAAGGTCAACGATGTTAATAAAACTAAAAAAACCGTGACCAGTGCTTGCTATGATAAGTAACATGTCTGTAC
>Ga0209671_1009179_pt1 | contig 10370 bp, 9 predicted proteins | sample WorMetHERISLAND2_2_FD_187401 | JGI IMG/M metagenome (GOLD analysis project Ga0209671, IMG submission 187401) | Marine gutless worms symbiont microbial communities from Max Planck institute for Marine Microbiology, Germany - Olavius geniculatus... | ecosystem: Host-associated > Annelida >... | reverse complement strand
CTATTAATACAGTTTTATTAGTTAATACCATTTATGACATTTGTGCGATAGGGTTATTGTTTCGATAATGTCAGAGAAATTGTCATTCCATGACTAAAAAAGTCATGGAAAAGTCGGAGAATTTTGCTACAGAAATCCTGTAGGAAAATTCTCCAGAAAACTACAGAAAACCTGTAGGAACCCTGTCTTGAGCTCATTAGGCTACATGTTACAGTTAATGCTCATGTTGTCTGTGTATCAAAGGAGTTTGACTGTTGTTGCATCACATTACAACCTTGTCATAATCCTGTCATCACGTGAGTTCAGTTTTCTGTTTGACTTTCTGTAATAATAGTATATATTTATCACTGAGACTGATACTTTTAACATTGTGTCAATGTTTTTGCAGTGTAATACTGATGTTATGTTAATGTTTTACAGTATAAGCTAATTATATGTTTCTTTGTTAGTATTACGCATCACTTCTAGAATGTATTTCTTATGTAACATTTTGTTAGGTAACTAAATTTGCTTTATTGTCTTGAAATTTTATATTTTCTAGTTTATTTTACATTGTTTTTACTTTGTTAGTGTACGTAAAGACAATATATAGTAACTTGAATGAAAAAATTTCGAGAAATTGCATAGGCATGTTTCAAACGAAATTATACCTAGTGCCCACTTCATCTACTGTTGAACAGGTGCCAATGTTGGTGTCTACTGTATATTTCATTAAAAGCATATTAGTTGCAGTTTATTGAAAATTTGAAATATACTAATTTTTAATGAATGTTGATGTTTCTAGTATTACCAGTATGTGCTACATATGTCTGTTATCGTACAGGCAAGATGGGTATCTGTTTGACAAGGAAGCAATTCTGGAATACATACTGCATCAGAAGAGAGACATTTCGAAGAAGTTGAAAGAGTTTGAAAAGCAAAAGTCTAAACAAAAGGTTTGATATGTCATGCATGGTTTATTAACTTGAAATTTTTACGTGCAACAGCAGCTACTGCTGTAGTGCATCTTAGCCATCGCAATTTTGTCTGTTTGTCCATCCATCCATCACACGGGTGGATCAGTCAAAAATGGTGCAAGCTAGGATCACCAAATCTTCACCGTCGGCTGTCTGGAAGACTCTAGTTTCAGGAACCTTAATGCTTTTTCATAAATTTGAAGGGGGTCGCCCCGAACGAGGGCGATAAATGAGAGGGGGATAGGAAAAACTTGCGATTTTCAGCCGATACGGTGTTGGCTGAGCGAGACAGGTCCGCTCCCTCTGGTGAGTAGGAGTAAAACACTATAGATAATTTAGCCACCAGTCGTCTGGCACGCTCTGGCGACTGACTTAGATTTTGTTTTACCGGGCTTTCAAACATGCACTGCTGTTGCACATTCCCCGTTGTGTTAGCAGGGCTTTTCTTGTATGTTTTGTGGTATTGATTTCCTTCAATAAGGCAAGCTTGTCTTGTCTAGGGAGGATTTCCAGATCATTGCCACTTTGCCAGCTGGCATTGCCATTTCTTGATGTAGATGGTCAAGAAGTGTTGTTGTGAAAAAAAACAGATGAAATGTTTTGTTTGTAATGTAGTTTTATTGTTATTGATTTAGGTGTTGTGTTTTTCACATTTTTTTGGAGGGGGCTGTTAGTCCCTTTTTGCTATGAGCTAAATTGAGTAGATGTTAGATGAGTAGATGTATTGTATAGTCTACATATATATATATATATTTATATGTATATATATATATTTACACCATGTCCGGAAAACAAGAATCTACACTTTTTCCTGAATAACTTCAACTAATGTAACTTAATTTTATAATTTTTAGCACACATTATCATAATGATACGCTTTACTGAAAACATCTAAAACTTATTTTCAAAATTTACTTCTTACTGAGTGTAGCTAATGTAATTGTGATGTTATGGAAAATGCCATTTTTGCGTAAAGGTAATGTCTAAATGAGCCTCTGCAATATGAAAACAGGAAAACTACTGAAAGAAAATTGCAGTAAAAAGCTTGAGACATTGTTGGCAAAGAAATAAGTTACTTTTTATCCAAAATTTTTAACTTAATCTTGATTTTCGCCATATTAAGTGCGGCCGTCACGTGCACAACGGGAATGTCGTGCAGCAGCCGTCATCAGTGAGCAGCATCATTCCTGCAACATACATTAGCATCGCAGTAGTGCACATTTGTAAAAAAGTTCTTGACTCAAACGTTAGTTAATTGCAAGTTTTGTCACTGTTGCTGACAACTAAAGCAAAAAAGACTATTTTTTTGCATTTCTGTTTATTTTGGTATGGAGTAAAATAAGAATATGAAGAGTGTTTTATTTTACATGGTAAAGTGGTGTCAGTATTCTGACAAAGTGTACAGTCAGTACACTGAAATTATAAACATACGTTCAAATTTGTTGAAGTTGTTAACCTAAACACTCTTAGTGTTTTTCAGCTCGGATAAAATAAAAACAGCATTTTCGATGTCGTCATAATTACGTCAGCTCTGCATAATGACATGGCAGTATAAAGAGAAAATATCTTGACAGTTTAATCAAGTGAATATTCTGGACGACTCATGCCAAAAATTTTGAAAATAGGTTTAAGTTCGTCAAATATATGTCGAAAATACTGTAGACTCTTTTTTTTTTCCAGACACGGTGTAGAGTATATATTACTACACAGTTCATATACTACTATTATTACAGAAATGTTTAATTGCATATTTGTCTCCATCGCATCTGTCCATGGGTTGAGATTGTGCATATTATCCTTATTATTATTGTGCATATACTGGCACTGCCAGTATATACATAACTCTTCTTTCAGGCTAGTTTTTGTTTTTAAATGATCTGTGCTGCTGTTGTTATGGCTGATGTTTTACACAGAAAGAAGCTGATGAGCTTGCCGAGGCAGAGAAACGCAGCATGCTGAAAACGTTCATTGAGAAACAGAATATGTCTACCAAAGGTGCAGTTTTAAAAATGCATTATTTTTAGTTTGCAACTTTGTGCCTGAATATCGCGTTTTCTTTTTCGTCAGAAATTTGGAAAAATTTTTTCTTGAGTAAACCAGTGGTGAAAAGCTGCTGGTAGCTGTACCCTTTTGTACGTAGCAGGATAGACCAGTCAGCTTCTGAAGACTTTCCACTTTTCTGCAAATAAGCTAACACAAGTTGAACATTCTCCATGTGTGGTATTCTCAATGAGTAATGAGGAGTATGCATTGATGGGCATTGAATTCACAGCAGTCAAGTATTACTACGCTCTACTGTACCGCTAACCCAGTACTGCTGATTTACAACTAGATTGAAGGCGCATCAAAAGCTGTTTTCCTATTATGCACAATGTCAGAAAGCATGTTTTTGTCATATTTTATGTTCATCTTAATGCGTGCAGGCTAAGTCTAAGTCCCAGTATATTTGTTAATTATAATGACAGTTGGCAGTGCTTGTTACAGATCAGCAAGCTGCGTCGACGTCGAGTGTGTCCAACATGGTGGGAGGTCGTGACAAAGACCTTCCCAGCTTCTGGATTCCATCATTGACACCAGAGTCATCGGCTACTACGCTGAAGAAACCGGTTAGTAAACTCCCTCGGTCATTTATATTTGCACTTGTGATCATTTCACCATGTTGCCATTTGTCTGTGACATTGCCACTTATTTTCGAGTACTTTTGGCATTGATCATAGTAAGAAAACTTTTTGTTTTCTGAAGAGAATGTCATTCGATGCGCCTTCTGTCTAGTTGTAAATCATCCAACTGGCTTAGCTGTATGGCACTGTATAATACTTTTAATGCTGTTAATTTAATGCCAGTCATTGCATATTCTTCATTACTTATTAGATAATGAATATTCATCTTATGTTAGTTTATTTGCAGGAAAGTCTTCATTAGATGCATGTCTTCACTGCTAGGTACAGTACTTCAGTTGAGTTGACTGATATATTTATTTATCACATATTTATTGTAATTACATGCAAACAGTTTAGGGTTTCATTTGACCTTAATGCAGAGATGTGTTTATTTAACAGGATGAAACCGTGCGATGTCCAATGAGTGGCAAGCCTCTCAGATTGAAGGATCTCATTCCTGTCACGTTTACGCTTGCCAAAGATGGAGACAAGAGAGCACTCATTGCTAAAGATGTATGTTACTGTTGTTGATGTTGACTTGCCTGAACTGCTGTAGAAATTAACTACTCTAACTGTGCATTAATATACACTATGTCTCAAAAAACATCCCCGACATTTTTGACTGTAACCTGAAAACCAATTATCAGATTTTGAAAATTTTTGGTACGAATATTCCTGACACAACTTGCTATCAAATGACGACTCAGTTTCCCACCTCACCTATTGTCTGCTTCTGCACTACCTAGGGAAAGCAGATCAAGTGAAATATACCTTGAAATAAACAGAAAACCTGAAAAAAACATCTATGACATTATCAATTGTAGCTCAAAGAAAGATTAGCAGATTTTAATAATATTTGGCAAAAATATTTCTGACAAAACTGACTATTAAATCATTGTTTAAGTTCCCACGTCACCCAACATCTGCTTCTGCACTACCTGAGGAAAGCAGACCGAGCATAATACGTGTTGAAATGAATAGAAAAGCGTGAATAAATTTCATCTATGGAGATCTGTGGGCCCCAAAAGCCAGTTTATTACAAGTTTTGATTGTCATGCAGCAGTGTGTCTACCAGATGACGTTCAGGAATGTTTATGAATTCAAGAAGCAACTGGTACAGCCTGGATTGGTCTGGAGCAGAACATGTCGATGCTGCTGTCAGTGAATAGAGAAAGTCTCTTCATGCCTGTTTTTGCATATTAGGCCGACATTTCAAGCATTTTTACCGCAAGCAGTTGAAAAATTGACAGCTGGATAAAATGTCAACGAAAGCATCAGAAATGTGAACAAAATGTGTTTTTATGTGTTATGTTGATTAAGTAATAAATCATACCACATTAGATAAAAAGTAATATTTCATTGGCTCTGTTATCCCCAGGTAGTGCAGAAACAGACATTGAGTGACGTGGGAAATTGAATGGTCGTTTGATGGCAAGTTGTCTCAGGAATATTCGTACCAAAACTTATTAAAATCTGATAATCCTTCTTAAAGTTACAATTAAAAATGTTTGGGATGTTTTTTGGGACACAGTGTACTGCAGAATCTTAAGCTTATCAGCACAGCATAATGTTGTACTTTTGCTCCTTTTAAAAAGCAACAATATTTCAGAATGATGAATAAGTCCATCTTTGTAGAATTTACATATAATGTACAGTGCAGCTTCATAGTGTTGTCTTTTGTTTGTAGGTGAGATATGTCTGTGCCGTAACAAATGATATTCTCAATAATTCCGTTCCATGTGCTGTCCTTCGAACATCGTACGTATTTTCACCAGTATAATTATATATAGATATTTATTATGAACATCGTACACAAGGTAGAAACAAACGTGCAAAGCAAAAGTAACGAGAAAAAAATGAAAAAAGGCAGAAAGTGCAACTAATCAATGTGCAGTCAAATTTCATCATGCACAAACTGCCAATCGTCGCTTTAACACCACTAACTGAGAAATTGTCCAACTGATACGCTCCAGACCTTATGAATAATAGTTCTAACAACAAACGTGCCCTACGTGGCAACATCTTCATCACTAACCACCTTTCGATAGTATCTTTGATTAAACTACTGTCTCAATGACATAAAGTCTTCATATTCAAAATCATACTTAAAAACGTTTTCATATCAAAACGTTTAATGTTTTATCCAAAAATAGTGATGAAAGTATAGAATGATTAGAATTTACAAAAGAAACTGTACAATCCTTGCAGTTTTACAAACAGCAATGACATTACCATGCTGCCTACTGTCCTACATTTGAACACTGCTAGATTTGACACTGAATATCTTTTCTCTAGTCTGCTATTTTTGCAGATGCCTACGGAAGTTCTGTAAAACTATTGCTATTAATCATTGGTGAATTATAAAACCTGATTTACTGCATTTTTTGAATTTATAAGATGTGTTCCGACCATTCTGTCTTTATATATATTAAATGTGCCATTTTCGTGTAGAGGAAATGTTGTCACAATGGAATGCATTGAGAAAATTATAAAGAAAGACATGATTGATCCAACCAATGGGAAGAAGCTGACTGACAAGGATATCATTACACTACAGAGGGTTTGTACTGGTTTACTCGACTAACTGTGAAGTTGTTATGTTGGAAATAATAAGCTGTTTGTTTACCTACTGCGTGATAAGCTAACAAGAAATCTGAGCTAATGCTCATGAGACACACGAGAGCCTATAGCATTTCCTGTTTGCAGGTAATCTTGGTCTATCTCCATCCATTTCGTCGCAATTCACTCTTTTGCAGCCAAAAATCGCAAAAAATCACTAAAACTCCTATTTCTAGGGTTTAAGGTCATTTGAGGTCATCGATGTTGATACCATTAAAAAGCACATCATTAGTGCTTGTTATGATATGCAGCATGTCTGTGCCTATCTGCAATCATTTTCACACTAGACAGGCTAACAGTGAATAAATATGCACTTTTTAAAGGGGTACCCCTCTTTGACACCCGCGTGCGCAGGCCTCCTTGAACTTACAGGGTCTGGACATAGACTGCTAAAATCTACATTCAATGCTGAAAATTTCATATGCAGGTTGTCTTCATCTATCTCCAGCCATTTTGGTGAAATTTACTCTTGAAATGCGTGTCGCAGCCTGAAATCGCGAAAACTGTTTTCACGTTAGACGATCTAATAGCAATAGTATAACACCTTTTTAAGGGGGTGCCCCCTTTTCGCCCCCTCGTTTGTGGGGTCCCCTTTTACCCAGCGGCATGAAATTTTGTTGCAAAATACTAGAGACTCTAGGCTATCATATGGTGAAAACCTGAACTTTCTGTCTCACCTGGGCTTGAATTGGTACCAGGTCGTGACAGACAGACGGACGGACATTTCAGGCTTATGAATTTTGGGCCGACTGTTAAGCTGTAAGCTTAAAGGCCTGGCCCTTTGGTACAAAATTTCGTCTGTCTGTAACTAAACGTATTTTGGCTAAATGGTAAGTTGTAGGGGGTCGTCAATGGTGCCATTGGATACGGTGGTGGCAACTCATAGGTTGTCAGTAGTAAGATTTCATGTCTCCATCTGCAGCAGTTTGGTTGCAGTTTCCAATGGAAAGTTTGAAGCTATAAGTTACTGTATCTTCGAAATGGTCGGCCTTCCATAGCGACAGCTGGAATTTTTGTCAAATGCTACTGCATCAGATTGAGCCAGAATAATACAAAAATACAGTTTGCCTGATGAATTGCAACTTCCTGCCCATGCAGATGGCATTGTGATATTTGTTATTGTTGTTTTAGGGTGCAACTGGTTTTGCTGGTGCCGGAATTAAACTGGAAGCAAAACTCGAGAGACCAGTAATGCAAGCTTGATGTGGCTGTATGCTTGTAAATAGACGACTGAGCACTATGTATTTGACTATTGTATGTTAAATTGTTCATGTCATTACTGTTGATAGCATGTTGTAATATGCTTCTAGCATGAGTGTTACAAGCACTGCTAGCAATCAGTTTCAAATCAATTTTCGCAAAACTGGTGCAGACCCTCAATGGTTCTGAATGACAGTTACTAATCATCTGACAGCTTCCTGGTTTAGTCTAACGTGGGCAATGAACAGCCAGCGATGAGACTCGGAGGTCCTAGACTCTTGCACAAGCTTGCAGCAGTCGTGCATACTACAGTGAAATAGCAGGGCTTGAAGTTAGATGGTATAGAGACTGGATTAGGCCTATGCAAAGGCACTTCCTGTGCCACCTGGAAAGCATACCACCACTTCTTTCATGATACAGTAATGAAATAACTAGAGCTGTCGAAGCGTTAATTTTTTAAATGCATTAATGCTCTGCGTTAATTTTTTTAACGCATTAATTAACACATTATTAACGCACCCAGGCCCGTCGAGAAGGAGAGTAGGGGGTAAGTTACCCGGGCTCCGCGGTGTTTGGAGGAAGCCCGCCTGTAGAATATAGAATGTTAAAAACACCTTTTAAACATATATTCAACAATAACTGCCGTCATAGCTAGCATAGAAATCTATTAGCCTGTCATCGAAATAATTTTTTATTTACAGTAGTGATGGAACAGCAACTACAGTTTAGTTACTTGAATTCACTCGATTGTCAAATAACCATAGTTTAATGGAATATTGGAACTTTTGCTTCACTGAATTTAGTAAATTAACATAAATTTATGTATGTGCATTAACTTTTTTAACACTCATTCATTTTTTTAAATGCACGTTAATTTATTAATGCATTAACGTGTTAATTAATGCGTTAATTTGACAGCTCTAGAAATAACATATTTGATACACAATATTAGATCTGTGATCACATTGCAACAGTTCCCATACCAACACTTATTTTTCTCATTTCAAGCCTGTGAAATGGCAATAGTTTACCAATGCAGATGACGTTGGCATTGTCTAGTGCAGTTCACGGTCTCTGTGTCAAGGACATTTCCAGTTGCTCTTGTCAGGGATTGGTTCGTGTCGAAAAATTTACCAGAACTCTTGTATTTACAGAGTGCTGGTGGAGTCTGGGGCTGGCCACAGTGGGGTATAAGCACCTGAGGGTTCAGGGGGCTTTGCTGAAACCATCTTTTGCGCTAAAATTGTGTGCATATCAGAAAAGATAAGCTGTGCCATAACCAGATGGTTGCATCACAGTGTGAAAAAGAACTGGAATGGCATTGCAGTTGTTGAAAGAAAAACTAGAAGGTGCTCGCGAGAGTGCATATCTCTGCCAAGTGAAGTGATTTAAACACAAGGAAAAGGGAGGGAGAAGGAAGAGCCACTTCACTGCAGGGGAGGGATGGAAATGTAATAGCCAGCATTGCGCTGTTGGTGCAATGACGGCATTGCTATTATTAGTCATCGTGTACTCAGACGGACAGAATGACCAATCTCTTAATCTCCTCCAATGTTCACAACGTTCACTTGGCAGAGACAACCAGAATGGCATTCCAGTTCATACTGATCCCTGGCTCTTTTATGCATTGTGTCTAAATTGTACTTGCACCACTGACATAATAAATGCCTGTACACTGTATCTTATTTGTGATGGCATTGAAGATAGTGTTCCACTCGAAATGGCCATGAAGCTTGTATAACAAACAGTTAATTCAGAGTCAGAAGTCAAGATCATCGCTGAGCCCAGCACTGCAGCCAAGTGTTGAACTGGACGATAAGAGCTCTTCACTCTTATCAACAGCTTCGCTCTGTTCAGCATCTGGTACTGCCGGCGGTAGATGAATTTTCTGTGCAAAGCAGCAAAACAGAAAGAGTCAAAATAATCATACGCTTCAATGATCTCAGACAGATGCAATGAGCACAGTGATGCATGAAGCATCGTACAAAGCTCACATGATAAGACTTGCACATAACATCGTACTTGTACCTGGTAGTTCAAATAAATGACCACATCGTTTTACACGAGATCGGGTTTAGCATCAGGAGAGCAGAGCTCAGAACAAAGTGACAAAAAAAATAAAAGTTAAATGTTAAAACACCATTATCGTAACCATATGTACTGTGAATTCATAGCAGTTACTGACACCAGCCACGCAGGTGAACACAGTCTGGCCATCCTTCCTTGGAAAGGCACACATGGTACTATCAAAATCTGGAGAGTACTGAAGTAGTTGAACCACACAATATATCCTATATCTGACCTCTCTTATATGTCAGTGTTTTGCTAAGGATTTAGAAAATGAAATCAGTGCCAGCCTATGAGCTCTGTGAAGTTTACCATATGTCCTGGAAAGTCCTGGATTTTTTCTTGAAAATTCCAGGACCTGGAAACTCCTGGAAAAATGTTGAAAATCACGCATTTTACATTGGCTCAAATGGAAATCATTTTTTGCTCGCTTTGCTTGTAGATTGTAGTCCCCTACTTATAAATTTGAGGTGCCCGTATGTTATATTTAGACGTTCGTGAGCTACAAGAAGGTCCTGGAAAATTTTTCATGGGGGTCATGGACAGTCCTGGATTTTGTTGTCAGTAAAAGAGTGGGAACCCTGTCTGTGGCTCAAAAAAGTATGTAACACACTTTACAGCAGAAAAGCAAAAATGGGCATGGCAGCTATAGACTGCTATGCAATATGTATGCAGTGTGTGCTGGTCGAAATTAGCCTCCTTTAAAACGCAAAGTTGTGAGTAACATGATGGAAGAATTCATTATTGTCTGTCCAATGCTATGTATAGCAATGAACAGAGTATAAAATCACCTGAGTGTCCGTGCGTCTGTGCATCCAACATTTCTTAAGCTATCTTCCTTCCACCTTCCCTTTCCCTTCCCCTTTAC
>Ga0209671_1009178_pt1 | contig 10371 bp, 7 predicted proteins | sample WorMetHERISLAND2_2_FD_187401 | JGI IMG/M metagenome (GOLD analysis project Ga0209671, IMG submission 187401) | Marine gutless worms symbiont microbial communities from Max Planck institute for Marine Microbiology, Germany - Olavius geniculatus... | ecosystem: Host-associated > Annelida >... | reverse complement strand
ATTCAAGACCATTCATGATATTGCTAAATAGCTCGTCACCAGTGCTTGTTATGATAAGCAGCATGTCTAGGCTATCCCTATCTGCAACTGTTTTCACGCCAGACGCGCTAATATCGGTAAAATAACCACTTTTTACAGGGGTGCCCATCTTTGACACTAGCGCGCCTTAGGGGGTCGGGAATTAGAGTACGAAAAAATCTACGTTTGATGCTGAAAATTTCATATGCAGACGATTTGCTGCCATCCATGTTTTGGCCCCAAATTTTTTTTGGATCAGGCCCCCAAAATTTTGGACCGCGATTATAAGACTGAACATGCGTTCGACTGTGCGGCAAAATTTCGTGGCGATTGGCCGAGGGACCTCGGAGATCTCGCGTTGAAAAAAGAAGAACTGTTGGAAAACATAAGGCCTCTTGGACTATCGTTCCGGGCGGCCTAAATATGCACTCTGCATAAAATTAGCGTTCACATACTTTTGTTTTAGTCTGTTTTAGAAAACTTTTCGGCGAAAAGTCGACAGCTTTAAAGCATTGTGCTATCGTTGTAGACGTACAGGTTTCATGTAAAAACAATTATTGTGTGCGCAATTTTTTTAAAAATTTTACACGTGGACTTAACTCTGAGATTGATTTTGTGCATCAGCTATACGTGTTCTGTATCATGATTTTTTTCTACTCAGTTTGTCTCTCGATTTTTTCACCATTTTGAATCTGTAGATGCGGAGCTCAAAGGCTAGTCGATAGAGCTTTGGAGCACCGGTAGTCGAAAAAACAACAAGAAGTCCAGCTGTCGCTATGGTGGGCTGACCGTACCGCCTATATCCGAACTTATACCAAAGGTTGGCGTCCGACTTCCTGTCTCAGAAAGAAAGCAATCTCTCAAAGTGACTACAGTTCCATACACGCTATGGTGGCGCTGCTATATCGAACGCTAGAATTAACGCTACATACAATACGGTAATTTGGCGCACGTGGGTGATGGCTGCACGCAAATACTTTGCATTCAAAATTGCAGCCAAATCGCTGCAGATAGAGACATGGTTACAGAAACTCGTAATCGGCCTATTCAACGGTACCATCGCTGACCCTAACAATCGCCCAAAAATCCTAATGTATGACACTGTGCGTGTTTTAGATGATAATTCGCTAGAGGGCGTCGCAGTACACGAGATGTACTCGGCATTGATCTACCTGGTACCTGTATTGAGCTGCTGTGTGTTAGCTGCAGTTAGGCCTAGGCCTACGCCTACTCATCAATTAGGCCTACAACTGACGTCACTTACGTGATGTGTCGTCTGTCGAGAGCTGCGATTTAGAGTAATCGTATTGAATCGTATCCATCTATAGTAAACACAGTTTTAACTGCCTCTAAGTCCACATCATTATGATGTTCTATAATAATCTGTCACTTTACAGTATTTTTTTCAGTAACGGTTATGGTTCTTAACTTGCTTTATCGTAGTTATAATAAACGTCTTGGTTATTTAAGTACCTTTCTATCAAAAATATCAACAAGTGTACTTTTAACTACATAAGAGACAAGAAATTGCGACAAGTAATTTGTTCATTAAAACACTTATTTGAAACAAAGTTCCGAAAAATTGTTAAATTACAATGTATGTAAGTTTAAAATACTAAAGCGCTGAAATCAAGCAGCATGTGAAATCTTTTCTGTGTTATTGGTTCTTGGGCGGTCTACTTTGAATATCCGGTGCCCATGACATATCTGTATTAAAAACATAATATTGTTCTCCTCAGAGGCGTTTGGCATAGACGCCTAAAATATCGATTCGTTTGGATTTCAGTTACTTTGGTATTCGAATACTCGAGTCGGCGTGCTCGGCGCAGCCCTATATTATGCGTGAGCGTCTGCTCGTGCAGCTATGATGGCCCATGGCTGCTATTCGCTCAGGTGTGTTAGGCCTATATACGCTGCAGCCCGTCCGTGTAGCAGCAGTCTAGCATAGCGCCTGTGATGTCAACCGTGTCCTCGCCTTTATCATCAACAGCATTAGTGTTCTACAGCGCCTACGATCATCGACCTTATCTGCACCGAGACGGAGATTTTGAGTTTCGTGAAACTGTTACCAAACAACGTCGTTTTGTCTGGAATACCTGCACGTATTTTTCGTCGAAGTCGACGCCACTCGGCGACCAAGCAGTAGATAAACAGCGATACTGCTGGGTAAACTTCACGTTTTCGTGATCAATGTCTGTAAAGCTTCTTAATGCTAAAGCACGCTGCTGTAGGCCATTGACACGCAAAACGCTGGAGGAGTACAAGAAATAAAATTCACTTGTATTGTATAATGTTGAGTGGGTTTATAGGAACTGCGGCACTGGTGTGCCTCGTTACCAAAGCAGTGACAATGAGCCACAAATGCTATAGGCCTACCAGAAAGGATAAAAGGCTGAGTTGACCTGCTGATTGGTTACATACGGAAACGCTTGTCAGCAGTTGCAAATGCTTTAACAGATTCTGCCGAGTCGTTTGTTATTCATCTTTCTACAGCGACTCCAAACTCACCTTTTTAGCATAGGCCTACAGAATTTTTTTCTGATTATTCCCGAGACTGGACTCCATCTGACATAACATTAAAGCAGTACTTACATTTAACGTAAATGCGTTTGCTGCAGGTATAACTGTAGTCGAGAGTGAGTCGAGATGACGGCCCGCGATTTCGTGAAGGTGTACGGCTGCTGTGCGTACGGCTTCGGCATCAGCTGGGCTCTATTCACTCTGTGCTTCCTCATCATTAACATCATCATCTTCGCCTGGCCGCAGTGGATCGGCGACACCCTCAGCAGTCCCGGCGTAGGCTATGTCGGTAAGACTAACAGCAACAACCAGTGGTGTGCACCGTGTCTCAAGAACGTGCCATTTTTACGCGCGAAAGCAGAATGCTTCGCGCGTCTTTGCCATCGTCTGGGCGTCTGTCTGTCCGTCCGTCTGTCCGTCTGTCTGTCACACTCGTGATCTGTATCAAAACGGTGCAAGCTAGCATCACGAAATCTTCACTGTGGGCTGCCCCAAGGTCTCTAGTTTATCGTGACAAAATTTCGTGCCACTGGGTGCAGGGGTTCCCCTCGAACGTGGGCGTCGAAGAGGGGTACCCCCTAAAAAGACGTCATTTTGCCGTTATTGGCTCGAATAATGTGAAAACGGTTACAGATAGGTACATACATGCTGCTTATCATAACAAGCACTGGTGACAGGCTTTTTGGATTTATCAACAACGATGACCTTGAACGACCTTGAATTCCTCAAAAAGAGGTTTTTAGTGAATTTTTTGCAATTTTTGGATGCAGCGCACATTTCAACACTGAATTGCGACGAATTGGCTGGAGATAGACCAAGACAACCTGCACATGAAATTTTCAGCATTCAACGTAGCTTTTAGCGGTCCAAGTCCCGACCCCCTAGGTTCAAGAAGGCCGGCGCAGGCGGGCGTCAAAGACAGCTACCCTCCTAAAAAGTGGTTATTTAACCGCAATTTTCTCGCGTAGCGTAAAAATGGTGGCAGATAGGTACATACATGCTGCTTATCATAACAAGCACTGGTGACAGGCTTTTTGGATTTATCAACATCGATGACCTTGAACGACTTGAACCCTAAAAATATTGATTTTAAGCGATTTTTTGGCTGCAAAAGAGTGAATTGCGACGAAATGGATGGAGATAGACTACGATTACCTGCGAACAGGAACTGCTATAGGCTTTCGCGCGTCTCATGAACTTTGCTCAAATTACTTGTTGCTGATTGGGATACGTTGCTTGACTATCCGAGTATACCAAGAGTAAGAATCATCTTATAAATTTATTGTGCACAATGCATGTTAAACGTACTCTAGACCTATATTGAGTGATAGTTAGCAGAGAGACAAGCAACAATTATTACTGTACACGGACTCATTGGTCACGCCGAGTGCACGGCGCTATATCATGAGCACACCGGCACAGTGCACACAGCAGACAGGTGCAGATAGGTCAACGAGCGCTTGCTCATCTTCCTGTCATCATCTCTAGCAATGTAAGACACGCATGGCCGGTGTCGGCGTCCACCGGCTAAAAATAGCGGCCGCCCGCTTTCCATCCAACCAAATTACGCAACCACTGGCGTAGACAGAAATATCAATTGGGGGAGCCCGCCTATACCTTCCACACCCCTTCCCGTTTCATCCCCCTTCCTTTCTCTTCTCTTTTTCTCCCTTCTTACCTTTCCCCTTTCATTTTCCTTTTCCCTCCCCTGAGGTCCCCTCCCTCGTCTTAAAAACAGGAGGGTCTGGGAGAGCGCTGTAAGCTCCCCCGGCGAGGTCTGGGCCTTGAAGCCAAAGCCCTAGCCGAAATCGAATTGGTTGCATCCTAGCTTTAAAATATTGGATCTGGTGGAAACAGTTTTAACAATTTTCCTGAAAATCAACTGACCAAATTGACACATTTAGTGCAGTTTAAACGAGAGCTTATATATGTCTTGTCTGGAGGGGAGAGGTCTGGGCCCCTGGCCTTTCCACTCTTGGCTACGCCACTGTACGCAACGTACGCAAAGCAGCAAACGCGACGCAAAAACGGATACTGCTTCTATCGCTGTCTTTTAGCAGTTGCGTCGCCTGCGTACTTTTCTTGAGTAACGTGCGTCACAGCAAGTACGCGAGAGGGGGGGGGGCGTTTCGTTCGTCGGATGTAAGCGAGGCTTGAGGGTGAGAAATGCAGGGAGCCGGTCATTGAGACTGTGTTCGCACGGCACCAGCACGACGCAGTCAAAGTATCGTAGTATTGATTTGCGACGTGAGTGAATGAGCGACTATAGACCAGCGTCCGCCATCCAGTTCTCATCTCATCCACTGCCCGACGCCCTGGCCCGCGAGCACCGACCCGCGAAAAACTCCCCCCCCGGAAGACTTGAATAGTGTAAAAAAAGTCTCCCCTTGCCACAACGAAGTCCTCCCACCCAGAAGACTTTAAGAGCAAGAGAAACAGTGTCCAGAGCGGGAAGAAATTATATTAACGCTCATTGCACGTGCAGAGAGACGGACAATTTACCACACCGACTACTAAAACTTTGCACAAGATGAGACGTCACCCGCCAGAAGACATGGCGGGGAGGCTTTGTAACAGCGGTGCAAAAGTCTCCCGGGGAGAAAACTATTTAACGGGGGAGACTCAGTGCTGTGACACCGGCTGCTGCTGCTATTGGGTGGGCTACGTTATGACGACCATGCAGAAGCCGAACAGAGACACACACACACAGAGATCTCATCAGATCGCTGCTGATAGTTGGTCGTCGTCGTCGTCGATAACAATGCAGTTACTGCTGCAGTCCGCCGTATCAGAGACAGTATTAAACGATTAAATACAGCGTCTAGACCTCCTCTATCAGTCAACGGCCAACACAGCCCTCGCTGTACAAAAGTCATTTTTACCTCCGCCAAAGCAGCTGGAGTTTATGTGACAGAGTCTGTCCATCTGTCGGAATAACCCATAAAGTTATGAATAGATTTTTATGAATTTTTTGACGATTGGGCATAACAGAAGAAAGGAGCTTGTCAATTAATTTTTTGTGGTGATACTGATTCTTTTGTGGATTCCAGGCCATTATTCATTCAAGATTTTTACCGTTAACAGATAAAGCACAGTCATTCACATTTCGCGTTCAGGTTCGCAGTGCATATCAGCAAGTTATATAAACAAACTATACTGAAATTTTGAACTAACCGCTCAGATTATGTTGGCAGTCTTATCCAGTGTTCCAGAATCTGGATCTCGTTCTGAAATTTTCGATGACATTTTCGCATAAGTCGGTAATGTCTAAGAAACAATTATATCAGTTGTATTGGCCAGGTGGCAGCACTGTTCTCAGCGGAGGTTTGAGATGTCTGATCGCTTCTAGTTTTAAAATAGAGTGCTATATAGACTGTCCTGCATATTTTGTGCAGTACAAGGAATAACATGACAACTCCTTATGACCAGTTTTCAAGCATGGCTCTGTGAGAAAAAAAATGTGCACAGAATCCCCATAAGATACGCACGTCCTAGCAGCAAGTTTTATCATCAAACAATCAAGCTAACATGACGAACCTGTACAAGATAAACGCCGGCAATTACATAATCCCTGCCTTTCTTGGCAAAAGCAATAAAACAAACTTTCATTTTCACGTAACCACTGACTAAACACCGCCTTAAGCGGGGTTTCCATGCAACACAACGCAAGCAACGTACGCAACAAAAGCAGTTGTTGCAACGGCCAAAACGCAAGGGTGCACAAGAAATCGTCGTGTTACGCCCGTTGCGTTGCGTGAAAACTCCGCTTTACTGTGGTCATTCATATGGACTGCAGAAGACTCAGCAAAGAACTTGGGTTGAGCAGAAGAGAAGAAACGAAACAGCAGACTGAGTGACAGGCGAGCTTACATCTACTAATCCAGTCAGCCAAGCCACCGTCCACGGCTGGCCAGCACCACTCATTAGAGCTTAACATTTATTATTTATTGGCACAGGCCACATCTGCTACCTAGCACTACATCAGCAGTCGAGCAGGCCGTCATAATCCCCCTACAGCGGCACAGTTGTCGTGTCTAGACTCTCTGAACCACAGACGTAATAAACGTCACAGAAAAAATTTTAAAAACCGCCTATAAACAACGTCCTTCAGGATACAACAATTTTCACATGAACCAAATTATGTCATCATGCATAAGCAAGTATTCATGAAATATGATGTCGCTATATACCATTTACTGTAAAATGTACGCATATATGCCTACCACTGCATTCTATGCAGTGGGGCAAGCAGCCAGTGCTTGATCCGCAGGCCGTAACTAGATCTACTCTACATCGAGTTGTGCCCCGATATGCGCTAGTTTCACAGCAGGTTTTTGACTTCTGGCGAGTTGACCTTTTTACCTCATATTACGTGCAATGATCACGAATTTCGGATTTTCGGTCTGTCTACTCGTACGCCTTTATGTTTTGGAGTCCCGTACAGGACAGACAGACGAATGAACGAACGAGCAAGACCATAATGCAGAACGGACGCATAAAGTGTCTAACGCTGCGACTACTGAGCAGCTAAGAAGGAAATGTCCATGAATGAGTTGTAGGGATAAATGTGTTTTGTTCTGACTACCCGCCACCAAGAAGACACTGCTGCGACTAACACTTGTCTATTAGCGGCAGCAGCTAGGTCGACGTCGACATCATAGATCAGAATCTGAACGACCAGCCAGCCATCGACAACTCCATCCCAAGGGGACCACCCACACACACGAGACTGATAGCAGCCACATCAAGGCACTTACGCCATCTACTCATACACTCCCTCCTATACTACATCCAGCAAGTTACTGCACACCGAGTCCGATTAGTACTTGGATTGGTGACCGAGCGTCATCAGATGGGCAAACCATGTCTTGGTATGTAACCAATAAGAAGCCACCTGGAGGTCAACTCAGCCTGGTCACTTCTCGTTGGATGGGTGCAATAAACACCGTCGAAAACGGGGACTTGAACACGGGGACACAGCGTGATGTTTAAAGCCCATCCATGGTCTCGCAGTGTAAGCTAGAGTCTGGCTGAGGACTAAAAACGGAGAGATCAGCGCCGCACTACAGCTACAAGTCTAGTGGTTAGGGAAGATTTTACGCTCTTTTATTTGCTGCAACTACACCATCTACTGCACTGGCTCCTGTATTCTCCCGTGCTGACAGAAATATGCACAATGACCCAATAGGACTAACTTCAACTAAGCCCCCACTTTTTTGTCACAAATGCACAAAATATCGACCTATTTTCACTATTACTATACCATCGGTATAATCTGCAGTAAAATGACAATCAAGTGATGATCATTAAAGATTCTAGCACACGTCAAATGAGCCGTTACACTACCACGTAAAATGTGAGTTTAAAAATAAAGTGACTTACAAAGTCAGTGTCCTGGTAGTACAGAGGGAGGGGTGTAAAATTCAGGAAGCATAAAGTTTTATGTCACGCACTTCAGAACAAGCTGATGCGATTTCGGCATTCGAATGCTTAGTGCAGGCATTTGCGGTTCCCTCAAAAACCTCTGCGACTACATCCCTAAATTTTTACTGGAACCTCGAAACAGTGGTGCAGTTTTTTTGTTTCCTTTCTAAGTTTTACTGAAAAAAACTGTTTTTAATTCTCAAAGTCAGGAGTACTATTCAGTGTGTCATTATGTTTTTATGAGTTGCTGTGTAATATTACATGGCATATCAAAAATAAAAATTTAGAAAAAAAACTAGGAGAAATAAAATTATTTTGACTTTCTCTACTTTTTGACACACTGTAGCCAAAAACACAGGAATTTTTCTAAGGCCTTACAACACTTCAGTATCAAGACCTAGGGCAAGACTTTCTGCTCAACGTAAAGACCAGTTTTTTTTATCACAGAAAGAAAGTTTTCATGCAGCATGAAGACAGTACCAGTAAGCAAAATCTGCCATAAGAAACTGACCATAGGCAGTTCCGGGACCGAAATCGTTTCCAGCATCTATCATGTGCTGACCCAAGACATCATTCTCTAGCATCCGTTGTGGTTTACTTCCTTGCACTTTCTCATAGACAAATTCCTCTACTCGAGCACCTGCGCAACAGTACTCCATCTGACGATCACTGCATATCCATTGTACAGTCACTCCATAGACAAGCAATTATATGCATAATGCAGCAACTAATGCTCATTGCACCTTATTTATTTATTAGTCCGCCGAATGCAAGCGGACTTACATGTTTTACAGCAGATGTTTTATTTTTTATTTATTTCGCCACGATATCTCTGAGGTGCGTCGGCCGATCAGCGTGAAATTTTGCATAATGATCAGTAGTAGGCCGAATTTTATAATGCCGGTCCAAAATTTTTTTGGGGGAGGGGCTTTCTTACCTAAAAATTATAGGCCAAAAACATGCAAAATTTGGCATGATTTTGGACGATTTCAAACTTCGGCAGCGAATATCTCCGGAATGGATAGAAATATTTAAAAAAAACGGACGAGTATGTGATCTACCGCAATTCTTCCCACGTTCGGGAGTGAACTTTGGTTCAGTAACCACAAAGACCTGAAAATCAAATCATACCCACCCAAAGTGCCTTTTTCAGAAGACCACATTTTGGCCCCTAAAGAGTGCTGTGCCCCCAGATTTTTACATGTGCTAGAGAATAACCAATTCTTGTTAGTGCACACCCCACCGGGGGAGGGTCTCCCTTATAGTTTTTCGAAGGGGAGTCCAAAATTAGCTTAAAAATTGACTTATCTGCTCCTGTAACTTTTGGGGTAGAAGGAGTAAGAGCATGAAACTTTGCCACATGACGTGTGCCAAAAGGTGGGCATTATCACTTATGTAAAAAAATTTTGGGAGCAGCAATCAAAAAATTTGGAAGGGCAAAAACGTCAAAAATTTGGCGCGATTTTGGACAACTTTGGACTTTAACCATGAATATCTCAGGAACCGATCGAGATATTGAAAATCAGAAACAAACATGATCGAGGATGATTTCTATGCGGTCTAACAAAAAAATTTGGTGAACTTTGGTCTACTAACAAAAAAGTTATAGGTGCAGATGTCGACCCACACGCGTTCGGAGTATGCTAATGCATTTGAGTTCACATGACTTTACTACTGGGAAAATTTCAACCACCTCAATTTTCCCCCAATCGAACTTTACGGCGCCGGGTGGACTCATGTTGCGTTTTGCCCCAAATTTCTAGTTAGCCATGTACAGTGCAAGACAAGTTTAACAGCAAAGGCTAAGCACTTATAGGTAGTGACAGTAAGAATAGCATTAAATCTCCCAAAGTTTACACAGTGAAGGTTTCAAGGGTAACAGAAAAATTGAGAAAAAAAATTGAGAAAATTGGAAATCATTCAACAAGGACAAGACCAGCGGTTAATTACACTGTAATGGTGTATCGTTTAGCAAAATGTATTTTAAGCTCAAGCTATTTCGATCTCAAAACTTTACACACAGAGCAAAATTTACAGATGAGAAAAGCAATCAATCACTGCCTTTGAAAAAATACTAGAAGTTAAATCCAAAAACAGAAAAAAAGTTGCATCCTATCTGATTTGGAAATTTTATGAAACATGATCAGCAAGTTAGCAACATGATGGTAAAAATGCTAAAGTGTGCACACGTTAAAACATGACAAACATGGTGAACATTGCAACGCAGTGAAAAAATGGATAATTTCCAAACACAACCTGCCCAATCTATAACAACAATGTTATTTTCCTATTTCGAAATGCAAAAAGGTGAACATGCCGTAGCTCACTTGGGTTAGGTGTAAGAACAGTTTCCGTCTGTTTCATAATCTTCTCTGTCCAACTTCTTGTTTTCTCGGCACGATCGAGCAA
>Ga0209671_1009175_pt1 | contig 10372 bp, 5 predicted proteins | sample WorMetHERISLAND2_2_FD_187401 | JGI IMG/M metagenome (GOLD analysis project Ga0209671, IMG submission 187401) | Marine gutless worms symbiont microbial communities from Max Planck institute for Marine Microbiology, Germany - Olavius geniculatus... | ecosystem: Host-associated > Annelida >... | reverse complement strand
GTGTATGACTATTTTATACTGCAAATTAAAAATCATTTTAGTCTTATTCAATCTGTAATGAACCATTAAAATGCTCAGAAGAACATAGCTTTAATGTTTCGGTGGATATATTGTAGGAAATTCCAAAAACTCATTACATAGAGCACAGTCATTACAAGTGACTAGAGGCCAAGGTGTCGAGGCCAAGCCATGGTCTTTCAAGGCCAAGGCCACAATTTTTTTGTCTTCAAGGTCAAATACAGTTTTTTGGAAAATACCATTTCTGTTGGTCACTACTTGATATGATGGCCAGTGTGGATGGATTTTGTGTTGGTTGCAGTTTGCTGTGGAATGCCGGGAGGACACTCCACAGTCCACATGGCTGGAGATACCGTCTCACTCCTGTGCTCCGTTCTGGCCAGTCTCGACTGATACACGCAAGAAGATGGTCGCTCGTGTTAAAGACTCTGCTCAGGAGACGTTGCCATTTGATATCACTGAGCCACACACTACACTGCTACAACTACAACACGATGTATGTAGTAGTAGTTGTTGTTGTTGTAGTTGCATTTGTAGTTGTTGTTGTGGTGGTGGTGGTGGTAGACAAACATGGCTTAGGAGACGTTGCTGTTTGATATCACTGAGCCTCACACTACACTACTGCAACTACAGCTTGACATAGAGTTGTAGTAGTACTACTAGTAGTAGTAATTGTTGTTGTAGTAGTAATTATAGTACTTGCTGTTGCTTCTGCTTTTACTTTGGTATCAATGTAGAGTGTACTTACTCCAGTGGAAGGTGCTATCAAAGTACCATTGGCATTTCATCAGCACATTGCAGGCTCGTAGCTAGTGGTAGTAGTAGTAGTAGTAGTAGTTAGTAGTAGTTTTTGTCGTTGAGCTGTTGTACTAGTTGCTGGGATGTGTTGTAGTATGGAGGTATCAACGTGGAGTGTTCACCTGTGGAAGGTGCTATCAAGATAGCATTTCGTCACTATACTGCCGGCTCTGCAGCCGTTCTGCTGGTTAATGCCACTCCGCAGACAGCAATTGAATATCATCAGAAGTATGTCTATTATCACTTCACTTCACTTATACACTATGTCGCTACATTGCTCGCTGATACTTAACATGTAAGTTGAGTACCAGCAACATCACATATAACATTTATGTCTTGATTTGGGCTTTTGGACTTAACATATCAGTCCATCAGTTAGTATATAGTGCTGCATGTCACAAATGAAACAGAGGTGCTGAGGATTATTTGTAAACAGTGTATTTCCGACAATGATAAACTGATGTATATATTACTTAGCTTTTGCATTTGCACAGCGGTTACTGTGTTTGAATAATAATTGTGGAAGCTGGCCAGTCGTGGATTAGCTGTCAGTGCCAGATTGATGTGTACTCACGGGAACCCCAAAACCCGTCATGTTGGACTCATTTAATAAAACCTTTTTTACCCCAAAATAACTTAAACCCAATAAAACTCATGAGGTTGGGCTTTTTAAAAAACTGTTTTTTTCTTTTAGTTAGAGATGTGATGAAATCTGATGCTGCTGGATAGTTGTCGGCTTGTGCATAGTGTTGAAATAAGTTTTGTGAATGAGGAGTTTAATTCAGCTGTTGAACTGTTTGTAGGGAAGTAAAGGAGAAGCACCGGTTGGAACCTGGTTGTTCGGCTCTCTACACCTGGCAGAATCCAACTGGCAAACGTGAACTGATCTGGCGATGCCCGGATAAGGACAAAGACTTCAAAGATGAACTCATTAAGGTGTTTTTTATGATTCTTTTAGTTCTTGAATAATTTTCATACATGTTCTTATTTTAAATTTTGGCCATGTCTGGCTAAACCCAGCCACTTTTTTCTACTTTTACTGAAGAATCAGGTTATATGGCAGGGTCTGGTTTTCTGTTTGTTAGTTCGTTGGTTTGATTGCTCAAAAAGTTGTGTGCATATTTCGATGAAATTTTTGGATGGAGTTGGTCATGGATTAAGCTCATTCTAATAACTTAAAACTTATGAGAACCCCAAAACCCGTCAAGTTGGCTTTTTTTAAAAACCTGAGTTTAATACAAAAACCCAATACAACCAATCAGATCTGACTTGCCAGATTTTACTTGCAGTCCCAGCACTAATTGTCTAGCATTAGATGTTGGTGTGTAATGGTTTGTGTGTAGGATGGCTTTGATGAGTTTCTCGAGCTGGCTGACAGCAGGCTGTATTGGGTCTCATTTCTTGACGGCATGCAGAGGGTTCTGCTTTTCACTGAAGACTTCGCCCTTATGATGATGGCTCAGCAGGTTAGCTGCCACTGTCAGTTGCAGCAACTAGTTGCAGCTTTGAAATTAGCTGCAACTAGTTGCAGACTGTGCAAAGTATGAACAGACCTTGGGAAAGTCCTGGGAAGGTCTTGGAATTAAAATATTGAGATATCCGTGCCTGGAAAGTCCTGGAAAAAGGCATAGGTCCTGGAAACCCTGGATAAGTCCTGAAGTTATAACTAGTGATGCTTTAAATTTTACTTTCTGAGATTCTCTGCTTTTACAAAATGCGTAGAATAAGGTGATTTTGTTGCTTCCATGGGGTTTCAAAAAATTTAAAGGCTTTGGCTTCATGAGCTTTGTTTCTCTGACCCTCTGACTAGGAGCTCTGTTTTTGGACCTTGCCTGGACCCGCAGTTGTTTACTCATACTGTAGTACAGTTATGTCAAAAACAGATTTGATGTGTGCAAGTGTGTACACTTTTTGACGTCATGCAATCATGTTTGTGTACGTAGTAGTAGTAGTTGTTGCTGTAGTTGTTGTTGTAATAGTACTCTGGTATAAACTGATTGGCAAGTAAGTTGGAGCCTGTAGAGAAGGAGATTAACATCAGCTTGCAGGGCTTTGGATTGTTACTAGTAGTAGTAGTTTGATGTTGTAGTAGTAGTATGGTGTAAACTGACAGGCGAGTGAATTGGAGCCAGTAGAAAAGGAAATCAATGTCAGTTTACAGGGCATTGGATTGTCACTGGTTAATGATCAGCAACGCCGGGAGATTGCTTACATGGCCATCAGCAGGTCTGCATTTTGGCTACTTCCATCTACTTTGTCGGTTTGTTTGAATTTTATGTATAGCAGTTTGGAAAGAGGTGTATTGGAGTGGGCAGCACTGGTTTGGAAACTGAGTAATTAAGATGTACAGGTTACAGTGAAAGTGTGAAATCAGGGATTTTGTGAAATCTGTAGTGAATTTGTAAAATCACCGAATTTTTAGTCATTTCATGTAGTTTCTGTTTCACTTGGTCCTTACATTAACCCTTGATGAGAAATTCTTGATGTTTTGCAGTTGCAGGCACAAAAATCGTCAAAAACAATTGCTTTCATGCATTTGTGGGGATAGCTTGATTTCATGAATTCACTAGTGATTTCAATAAATCCTAGCTGGAGAGGGAAAGGGGGGTTGCTTCTTCTCCCAAATTTTTGTTGTTCGAAAATTGTTGGAAAATTTTTTTGTTAGAAAATTTTTGTTCAGAAATGCAAAATTTGGAGCTGAAGAAACCATTTTTTGGAAATTTTGCTGCAGGTTGGAAACTGTAATTTCCTGCCCTGGCTACTTTTTTGACTTGTAGTGCCATTGTGTGTAATGATTACTGATAATGAGTGGACTTTTTACTGATGTATTTTATTGTGCTGTGTCATCTGGCTTAAAGGCCAAGTCACGTCAGTTTACAAAGCGGTAATTAGCTTTATCAGATGCTAATTTGTCATTATTCATTAATTTTCAGTTTCCTAGTACATATTAATACCATAAAATTGAGGTTCAAATACACATTTTTCCCTTTTCATGCGGCCATTTTCAGAAATGCGACATTATGTACAGGAGTGTTGCTAACTAGATTTATTGCCCTGAGGTCAAATGCAGCTTAATTTACTGCCAAATAGCCTCAAAAAAGGCCAAATTTTTCATCAATAGTTAACTCACTAAAAATCACAATATTCCAGCACATTGTTTATTTTATTAACTGCACACCTCTAGTAGTGAACAGATAAACAATGATGTAATTTCTCTTGTCATTTATGCATCATTACTTGTACTATTAATCAACATTATTCTGAGTAAAACTGACAGATTTACTGTGTTTTCAATGCAAATGTCGCGTGTCAACAAAGTGTCTTGAAAGTGACGTCATCAGTTATTGTAACATGTTCGGGTGCATTTGGCTGGCGCAACATATTTCTCTTAAAAAATTTCTTTCAAAGTGAAGTTTTCATTTCATTGGATGAGCGAATTATTAATTAGTGTTACACTGTACATATATTTAGCCAATATTGTTTTTTTCGTGTGACTTGGACTTTAATGTTGCTGCTGGTGGGCTGTCTTCTGCAAGATCTGTTGTCATGTACTGTGCCGTGTTGTGTCAGTTCGGGCATAATGTGGGAGAAGAAGAAGAGAAAAAGATTCCAGCCAATCAAGACCAAGTACGGAGTCATATTGGAGGAAGGTTATCAGCAGTACCTCAATGAACTGATGGTCAGCGATGGCAAAACTACCGTCTCTGGTCGCATAGTCATTGATAAAGTCGAGGTATGTGACTATTAGCTAGCCATAATAACAGTGATGAGATGGTGACTAATAGCTTAAGACCAGTAGAGCAATGATTCTACACTGTGTTTCATAAAAAATGGACCATTTTTTTCTTTCATCGTTCACTTAAATGATGATCAATTTACGCAAAATTTTCAGCAGTTGTAGCTAAAGAAATACAAATTCCAAATATTTCAACAAAATATGATTGTTGATTAAATTTTCTTTGCTAGTCATGACGTAACGCTGACGTCATAGTGTCTCGTGAGTACAAGCTTGCATGGTGCTGTCAGTTGCTACCTGGCTTCGATGGTGAACTTAATCTGGTTCGTTGATGACAAATTCTTGATGTTTTGCAGTTGCAGCCACAAAAAAAATCATCAAAAACAATCTCTTTCACGCATTTCTGGGGATAGCTTGACTTTTGCTGCTGATTGCAGCTTCCAACAAGACAATGCACCAGCACACAGAGCCTGCGAGATAGTTGAGTTTCTGACTCGAGAGACATCTGACTTCAGCCCACATGTTGCTTAGTGCTGGCATGTGCTGACACGATAAACATTTTTTATCAGCAGACCAGATTAAGTTCACCATCAAAGCAGGGTAGCAACTGACAGCACCAGTTGAGACAAGCAAGCTTGTACTCAGAACACATTATGACGTCAGCGTTACGTCACGACTATCATAGAATATTTAATTAACAGTCACATTTTCTTTAAAAAATTGTAAATTAGTCTTTCTCCAGCTGCAACTAGTGAAAATATTGTGTAAATTGATCATTATTTGAGTGAATTATAGAAAAATAGACAGGGTTCCATTTTTTATGAAACACCGTGTAGATTGTGTCATACACAAAATAGCATGTAATGCAACTGCTATTATTACATGCAAAAGCAGCTACTGCTTTCAGTGCGTCTTAGCCATCGCAATTCTGTCCATTTATCTGTCTGTCCGTCTGTCTGTCTGTCACACGGGTGGATTAGTCAAAAGCGGTGCAAGCTGGAATCACCAAATCTTCACCGTCGGCTGCCTGGAAGACTCTAGTTTCAGGAACCGTAAAGCTTTTCCATAATTTCGAAGGGGATCACCCCGAACGAGGGCGCTAAATGAGAGGGGGTGGGCAAAATTTGTGATTTTTGTCCAATAAGTTGCTGTATCTCAGTAACGGTGCGAGATAGGGTCTAGGTTACTATTAATCACTAATAAGAAGTCGTACACTGGCTCTCAATTGGCGTTGAGTTCAGTGACCTTGAATGACCTTGAACGTCAAATAGGGGGTTTTATGGATTTTTTTGACGATTTTGGGCTGTGACACAAGTCTATATCATTTACAAGGTAGCGCCACGGAACTATCGTTATGCGATCCAGATAGGTATTTGTATATTAACTTAGTGTGAACTCCCCAATTTGCAGCTAAACTACTGAACTGGAACTGCTATAGGCTTTCTCGCTTCTCGTGAGCATTAGCTCAAATTTCTTGTTATTAGCCTGTTATTGCACTTGCAATGAATGACATGCAGCCATTCTAGTAGGCTGCAATACAAGTCTATGCGTGCAGTATCAGTAGCTTGTGGGCTGTATGTATGTTGGTATTAGGTGGACTATACGCTGGATCCAATCACAATGTTCAAGCCGCACAAGATGGCTGTCCGACGCAGTTTTCAGTATGGCTTCTGGGTGCAGTATCGCATGTCTCAGCATCAGATGCAGCTACATGTCAAACTGCATCGACTGCAGGTCATTATCAGTTGTACTTTGTTTATGTTGGTGTTGGTATTGCATTGCAGTAATGCCCTTTATGTTGAACCAGCGAAGTTGCTGTACACCAGGCCCAGCTAGTAAGTAAGTAAGTAAGTGAAGTGTAAATTTTTATAGCGCATATTCAAGAAAATCTAATGTGCTGAAGACGTTTTGTCATCAATATTTTGCGAAAAAGTATGTCTTCAGCTGACCTTTGAAAGTGTCAAGACTCAGTTCTGGGTCACGAAGACTGTCGGGCAGCGAATTCCAAGTCGACAGGCTCGCAACAGCAAAGCATCGACGACCAAAACTATTTAATCGATAGCGTGGCACGACTAACTTCCGCTGAGTGGCAGACACAGGTGTTGACGTGTGACATACGGTGTTAGCGTGCAACTGTCCATCAAGTACAGTGGAGCAGTTCCATGGAGGCATCAATATATGAGCACTGCGAGCTTAAATGGTACTCATTTGGCAACATCAAGCCAGTGAAGCTTATCGTGCAGTATTTGCGATAAACTGCTGTCATACTATCCAGTGTTAGTGACGACTCGGGCAGCAGAATTCATCACTCTTTGCAACTTGTCTGTTATGACTCACGGCAACTCAGCCAGCACGGCGTTACAGTAGTATATGCGACATCACGATGTCACAAATGCTTACACGAAGGTTTTAGCCAACCTGGTATCCAACGACTGCCAGACAGGATGAATGTCTGAGATGAAAGAAGCAGGCAGCACTGACGGCTGAGACATGTTTCTCAAAACTCAAATCAGACGACAGAATAACTCCTAGTTAGTACTTGCATGGTTGACTGTATAAGGGCAGGTATACCATCTCGGTATGAAGCCAGCCAGCTAGTTCGACTCAGTCATCTGCCCTCTGTGGGATGCTAAAATGTGTATCAGTTTTGGGGCTGAGTAGTAATAAATGGCAATGGTGAATGTGGTACTACACTGTAGCTGCCAGTTTAGGCAGATCCTCTAATGCTTAGTCTGATTGGCTTGCTCCAAGGGTCAGCGACTACCTTATGCTTATGCTACATTTATCAAATGAACCTGGTGAACTCTCACAGTGGCAGTGCCATGAAGACAGCACCACAAACCTTGTTCTTTACTATTACCATACTGTTACTATTACTATATGCTAGCAAAGAGTGGGTTGGTGGCGTGGCGTAGCAGTAACGCGTCTGACCAAATCAACGAAGTTACTCGACGCCGCCGGGTTAGTGCTTTGATGAGTGACTACCTGCAGGCAGGTAAACCATCTCTGTATGTAACCAGCCGCCTAGGGCAACTCAGCCTTCCATCCCTCCGGGGTACGTAAATCGAGTACCAGCCTATCTGGTTGGGGTTAAGGTGGGGCGCGTTCACCTGTGTCGTGTGGCAGATAACACTGTGTGATTTCATATGGCAGGTGATGCTCCATAGCTCTGAGATGGGCTTCCCATTAAGAGTAGTAACCTTTAACCTTTAACCCTTTACGTATGCTAGCTCTAAAACTAGGTAGATTTGTAAATATAGCAGTTGATATGGTAAAAATGTTTATATTATCGCCTTTTTCTTATTTCTGTAGCTCACTGTTCTCTGTGCGAGATGTTAGTGTATCTAGCATCGTGTGTGTAGTCACTGTACAGTCAGTGTACTGTACATGTTATGGAAGCATATTCATTGGAGCCAGTAGTTCACTTGTTCAGTTTGATTGTTTGTAGCATGTGCTCTGCGGTAATGGATGTGTGTAGCTTGATAACCAGCTGTCTGGCGCAGTGTTTCCCATTGTCATCTCACCAATACTGCCACCCAAATCAGTTGCTGTCGACACTGGTCAGTTTTTTTAGTTTGAATGAATTTTATATTTTTTTTCTTTTATTTCTCAATCTTTGATGGTATACGCACAGCTGTCCATATGCATAGTACCACTAGAAAGCATTACAGCCACATGTGTGACCAACCATATACGTATTTAGTAGAGCTGTCAAATTAACGCATTAATTAACATGTTAATGCGTTAATAATGAGTTAATAAATTAATGCGTGTTAAAAAAATTAATGTGTGCTAAAAAAATTAACGCACATACATAAATTTATGTTCATTTATTTAAATTTACTAAATTCTGTCAAGGAAAAGTTCCAATATTCCATTAAACTGCAGTTATTTAACAATCGAATGAATTTAAGCAACTAAACTGTAGTTGCTGTTCATCACTACTGTAAATAGATAAGTATTCCGACGACAGGATAATAGTTAGTTATTGTTGATTAATTGTTAAAAATGTGTTTCTTATTTTCTGTACTCTACAGGTGGGGCCCCCAAATGTTGCTGGGCCTAAAGTAACTGACCCCTCTACTCTCCTCGATGGGCCTGGGTGCGTTAATGACACGTTAATTAATGCGTAAAAAAAATTAACGCATCGACAGCTTTAGTATTTAGTGACTGTTCCTTGTGTCAACACTAGATTGGGTGGTTTAGTGGCACAGTTGCTGGGATATTGGATTTGTGATCAAAAGGTCATGAGTTTAACTTCCGGCTGGTTTGCTATCAAGTAACAACTCTGGGCAAGTTGTTTACACTTTTGTATCTCTGTCATCATCAAAATTTATGTCTTAGTATATGAAAAGACTAGTCGGGTCGGGCAGTGGCGAAATTAGTACAATTTGGTAGCGTCCAAGAGGTGGTGATGCTCGGCAGCCGGGAAGGTAACCGTAGGTCTGGCATTGCACATGTGATGTGGCAGAGACTTTGTCTGTTCACCTACGGGCTTAAGCTAGCTGGGCTTGATGTAGCATACTGCTGTTTGTTAATTAATATGTCTTTGGGATGATGATTTGTTCGTGTTTGTCACTGATGTAGCTCCGAAGCCGTTCACGGAGCTGAGTGTTTTGATACGCAAGAGTGACTACAGCAGTGTGCTTCAATTCAAGTACATATTTCACTCTTTTTTCCATGCAGTATTTAACACAGTCTACCCATCTGTTTAGTTTTTAAAGTTTGCTCCAGCTCATATATCTTAATTCACTTTCTACTTTTACTTGACTTTGTTGATGTTTGTACTTAGTTCTCAGCGGTATGCTTTAGTTCAAGTACACTGTGGGCCATAAAAAACGTGGCACTTTACTTTTGTCAATATCTTTACCAATTATTGACCAATTTTCAAAATTATTTTACTGGCATAATTTGCAGACAATTTGCAATAATGTGATTATTATATACTCCACCACATGGTAAATGCGTTTCTACACTAACTTGTGAAATAAAATGTAAGCAAAAACTAACGATATTAACAAAAATTTAGGTGAATGAAAAAACACTTCAGACCAACATTGCGATGAATGATCTGTATGACGCTAGAATGTGTTAGACCCACACAGTTTAGTGTCATACAGACCATTCACTGTAATGTTGGTCTGAAATGTTATTTTTACCAAAATGTTTGTTTGTTATTATCATTATACATGCATATTTCATTGATATTTCACAAGGTAGTGTAGAGATGCCATTATGGTCTGGTGGGATATGTACTAAAATCTCATTATTACAAATTGTCTGCAGAGTGCGCAAGTGAAAGAATTTTGAAAATCGATCAACAGTTGGTGAGGATATGTACAAAAGTAAAGTGCCACGTTTTTTATTGCCCACCCTGTAGATATTTTACTCGTTTCATTTTTTAACTTTGGCGTTCCTAGACTTTAGCATGTCTTTCACTGTCAGCCAGTTTTGTGACACGTTTCCTGTGGGCTGTTTGAAAAGTACATCTCGCTGAACAGGGGAGGAGCAATATGGCTCAATATGACATGTTGTTGTTACAAGAGGAGAGAGGGAGGTTCGTGTAGGCGATATGTCACATTTTTGAATTTTCGACACATGCATGCTGTTGCCATATGATACAGGGACTTGTGATTGTCAAGTAAAGGTAAAGGTTAAGGTGGTGTATCCATACACTGTGTTTCAAAAAAACGGGCACCCTTTTTATTTCTTTCATAATTCACTCAAATGATGATCAATTTACACGAAATTTTTACCAGATGTAGCTGAAGAAATGCTAATTCAAAATATATGAACAAAATATGGCTGTTAGTTAAATAT
>Ga0209671_1009172_pt1 | contig 10373 bp, 5 predicted proteins | sample WorMetHERISLAND2_2_FD_187401 | JGI IMG/M metagenome (GOLD analysis project Ga0209671, IMG submission 187401) | Marine gutless worms symbiont microbial communities from Max Planck institute for Marine Microbiology, Germany - Olavius geniculatus... | ecosystem: Host-associated > Annelida >... | reverse complement strand
TTATCTGACGTCACAATAGCATAGAACATAAGCCCTAACACATGATACAGACTAACGTGTTTTTGTCAACAGCTCAAGTCCGTATAATTGGTCTAAACTAGCCAATGTAATAGGCTCAAGTAGTAATCACAATCTAAACGTCACGGCAAACAAAATGTTACACCGATCAGAACCAGTCACTCTGAGTCTGAACAAGAGTCAGACTGAGAATCAGTTTCCTCAGCATTGTCAGTGGTCCATTTCAGTGAGTCCTCGGCATAACCCACAGAACTAATTCTATCGACAAGACGAAAGTTCGTGTGGATGTAAACGAGATCAGTGACCTGCACAAAATGCGAATCGAACTTAGGCTAATAGGCCTAGCCTATAACAACGTAGCCTATCAGTTATATTGTAATTATTCTTAACTGTCAAATCCCAACTGGGACTATGTTAGCCAAACGCAAAGAGTAAGTAAAAAACTGCAGGCCACAAGGAACAGAAAAAGAACCCCAACAAGTTGCACAACTGTGACTTGCAAGCTGCAATGACTTACCTTCTTGCTAGATAATCGGTTTCTTTTCTTCGTGTGCATGAAATCGAATGTTGACCAGCTGCGCTCACAGGCGGATGCGGACACACATTGTGACAGAACGCGGGTGGCGTTCTCACGACTGCCCCCTCCCACAACCACTCTGCATATCTTAATGGACCATGGCTATGGAGCTATGGCGGGAACGTGGTGCGTGCTACAAGCCGAACTATCCACAACGACGACAGATTGTCCAGCAAAATGAAAAATTAGTATAGTTCCATAAAGTTCCATGTCCGTTATAAAGTTCATAAAGTTCCGGAACTTTTCCCTAATCGTAAAGTTCATACAGTTCGTACGGAACAACTATGCTGCTGCTGCCACTGCTACTGAAATTTTTTGAACCGGACAATTTTGGCATAGAAGTATCTCATCTTTTAGCCTTTGGTCTAAATTGTCTGCTTGATTTACGAACACTCGAACACGAAAAGACAGAACACAGGAGACTTATTATTAATGCCGTATTCAAAGAGCTTTTGTTTCTCTCTCGGCGAGCGTTCATGACCACGATTGTCTACTTATAGGTCTTTATTTGCCTTCCGATTTTACGGAAGAGGGGGAGGGTAAATCCCTTGAATAAATGTGAAACATTACAGGTTTGAGTAAGTTATATCAATTTTTGGTCTTTTTCGTCTTCTCGCAGTAAATGTTGCTGTTTGCGTATTTAGAATAGGCCTATCAATTTTTACTCTGTGATTGGGCATTTTAAAATCGCTTTTCTGTAATGTCGTTGATGCGTTGCTAATCAATCGCATCGTAAATTAAATTTCTAAACGAGGGTATAATGGCAGAAAAAACATACCTGTTGTCGATGACATTTTAAGAAAGTTGAAAACATCGTTTGTGTTGAGTATGACCATTTTTTCAGATTTTTTACCCAGTGCTTGTATTGTTGTTATGAATCACGCAGATGTCCTTGCTATATCTCATCATGTTATGAAATATTTAAGTAGTGTATTGAATAACTTTGTAGTTTGTCGTTAGGATGTTTTGCCATTCTGTCCTAATACCGCAAGAGTACAGCAAACATTTGGTGCTGCCATCTGGCGAGCGTCGTAAACTTGTAGTCTACAAATTAGTGTAGTTTTGTATTAATCCGTCGAAAGTATAATACTGACAGATTGGTGTAAAATTACTTAAATTATTTAATATTTTATTTTAGCATTTCTTGCATAAATTAAACTTTGTTATTATTATGCGCCATATCAATGAATTTATTCTTTTTTTAAATCTGGCGTCAAATACACCAGTTATTCGTCGGCTTTTTTCTTATAATTAGCGTTTCTTTGGGCGGCGTTGTATCGAATCCTCTGCCAAGGACGAAATGCATGGTTTCTTGATAGTGGCGCTTTCGTATGTGGTTATAGCTGATGAGAAACCCATCTAAAAGCTACGGAGTGTCACCTGCCATACGGAGCACAATGTGTTTGTTACCTGCCACCTGTCACAGGTAAATGCGCCTCGCCATAACTCCAACAACCGTAGACAGGCTGTTACACGATTTGCCAACCCAGGAAAGATAGAAGGTCGAGTTGACTTTGGTTTTGGCTATATACCGAGATGGTTTACCTGTTTGATCACAGTCAACTATCCAGGTAGGCTACTATCTAAGTTTATCTACTTCACTTTTTGTAATGGAATCTGGCAAATGACTAGTTGGAAAAATAAATTAACGTTTGCAGAGCCCTTATTATTTTTTAAAACATTCAAAAAAGCGCTTGCAAATGCTATGCCTAATTCCAACTATATACAGACTATAATTGTTGTTGACGTGTATTCGTTGTTATGACGTCGATGCGATGTGTTGCCGTTGTAGACCCAGCAGTCGTCCCGACGACTCGTGAGTAAACACAACTATTTCTAGAACTTTTTATGATCATATTCATAGTTATAACATACGTGTGTACGTATTATTATTTTTAGATTGAATGTTGTAGGCAGTTTGTGGTAAACGTTTTCTTGGTGCATTTTGGTATAGAAATGTGTAAATAATTCATTGGTTGATCAATTGATCGTAGCTTTGGTTGACTGACCGACTGACTAAATTAAGATGGCTTCTTACGCAGCCGTCCAAATAATCTGCATCGGGGCGAGATCATGGTCCCTCCGGGCCCTGAGGCTTGGAAGCAACGGCGATCTCCTCGAAAAATATATCTGCAATATTGATTGTATTTTACTTCCATTTGTACTGCTATTTTTTTGCACGGCAAACAATGGCGGCGGAACAAATTTAAAAGTGGAGGTGCGAAAAATATGCAAGCAAAGGGAACAGTAAATTTTTTGAACTGCTGTAGCCCACGCAGTTTCGCAGAATTAGCAGGTGTTTTAGTCTAGAAGACCGCAAATTTTCTATCTAGAAATTTCGGGGCCCACGCTCCGGGCCCCAATAGCGGTCCGGGCCCTGCCCTGAGTCTTCAGCCTCACCAGCCTCATGGTTGCTTCGGCTCTCTTCCGCATTACGCTGTATGCCCGTCCGTCTGTCCGTTTGTCCGTCTCTCTCTCTTTCTTTTACGGGCTTTTTGCGCGGAAACAAAAAAACGCACGAAAACCAGAATTGATGTGAACTTTTAACTTTTAAACCGTGGGTCAATTCTTAGCTTGGGAGGGTCAATGATAAGGTCATTGCACGTCAAAAATCACACATAATGTCTCGCAAATGCTCGGTTACGGCTGGCGGATCGCGCGCTGGCCGTCTATACCCGTTTTCCGAGCCTTTTCCACTCACACTGGTGCAGTGGATATAGCTATAAGCTGTCCAGTGGGCAAAAAAACGGATGGACGCGTACACGTCAGACATGGCCGACTGACATCTGTGTTTGTTTATTCAGAAGATGTGCATGTAGGCCTTAGTTGACTTAGTGATTAATATTTTTGTTTTTAATGACGAATAACTGTTTTTTTTTGCATTTTAGTTTTCAAAGATGTTAAAGTGTTTAAAATAAGCACAAAAATTGGATGTAGTCTTACTTATTTGTTTGCACGGTTGAAAAATAATTGCTTTTTTTTATTTCCAGAACTGTCTTACTTCTGAACGACAAAGGTTCAGATGATAAAGCTCACAGTAGTAATGGAAAATTGAGTTGCGAATAATATCTGAAAATTTTGTGGAAAAATGTTGAACTATAGGCTTAGGCCTACGGAAATTAATATGATACTTTTTACCAAGATCTTTTCACTTTTATGGAGATAGAGTTCCACATGTAAGTAAACAAATGAGCAGGTAAGTAAATGAATAAATTTAAATGGTGCACAATAATGTCCGTGAGAAACGCGGGAGTGAGGTAGGCATTATAGGCCTATGTAGGCCTACCATTTGTGCCATTAAAGTAACATTATATGAAGGCAAATAATGATCGTTTATTTAGATAGAAGATGAAACACTTACTATTTTTGCTTTTTTCAAGGGGCTTTCCTTGCCTCCTTTTGCGGACGTTCATGTCTACCGTCTACGTGTACTTACATTTGCCTAAATTGCTTTCTTAATTCCGATATTACGTAGCCTTGCGGCTTGTAAAGATAAGAAATTTAGGTTCGAGTTCTTTGGCCTTTCTTTTTTTCTCCTCGCAACAAATGTTGCAATTTGCGTATTTAGTATATTAATTTGCTTTATTGTGTGAACGGACATTAAAAGTTTTCTGAAATAAATATCATCGGTGCGTTGCTAATCGGAAGTGTGCAGTGCAAGTTGTGTGCAACCTTTGGTGCTGCCATCTGGCGAGTGCGGTAATCTCGTACAATATCATTTTTGTGTTAATCTATCGAAAGTAATATGACTGACTGGTGTAAAATGATTTAAATTATTGAAAATTTATACATGTGGTTTTTATTAAATTATAATTCGTTAATATTATGAGCTGTATCAGTGAATTTATATTTTTACGTCTGGCGCGATGCACACCAGTTCGTCTGTCGAATTTTTACTTTTAAGTAGCGTTTCTTTTGTGGGTGTTGTATCGTATCCTCTGCGCTGGACGAAATAATAAACATCTTTCCTTGCTTGGTTGTTTTGCGATTTAGGCGTAACGGTAGTTTTGCTGACATTCGTGTTAATTAACGGTGTAAAAATCGACTGACGTCGATGTCGGTATAAATGCACTGACTTAATACAAATTTGTCCGTAGCTTAGTGCGGCTATGTAGAAAAACTAGTTGTTAGTTCGCGTTCTCGGCGGGCTTTTATTTTGATGGCGTTTCTTTTCTTTTTTTCAGCACGAGATCTCTGAGCTGCGTCGGCCGACCGCCGCGAAACTTTGTCACATGACAAGAAATATATTTAGTTTTATAACACAGATCCAAAACATTGGGCGTTTTTTCCAAAGAAATTTTATGAGCCAAAACATTCAAAATTTCGCACGATTTCAGACGACTTCAAACTCTCACCGTGAATGTTTTTGGCTGCAGGCATTGAGACTTTTATGCTGTGCGATGACCTATTTTTGTCTGTAGTCTGCGCACTACAAATAAGCCTATGATAATACCATAATGATACTGATGATGATGATGATGATGATGATGTATTGCAGCTCTGCCGTACTGCAGCGAGCGGAGGTCAGTTGACTACACGAAGCAGGTGGATTTCGTGGTCCATCTCTACGACGCTCAGGGTGGTCTTCTTCCCGGTGGTCTGGTCGCCAGCGACGCGCTGCTGGGGAGCCCCGCGGGTGGTCTGGACGTGGTCGCATTGGCCGGGGCCGCGACCGGCGAGGTCTACAGCCTGACGGTGCGTATCCTGGAGCAATGCGGTTCAAAGGGGTCGTCGTTGTGGTTGATTTCCCGCCACGCGTTCAGCATCCGCGGTGCCGCAGAGATACGCATCGTCGTCGCTGACGTCATCGTTCTCAACTGGGTTCGTATAGTAATAGTTACGCGGCGACTATTCGTCCGACAGCCGTGAAAATTGCCTGTAAGTTATTACTGCGGCAGTGAACGAAAACGATCGACTCAATCACACTCGCACCAATATCGCTCGACGTAACTGCGTTACGCGTAGTGACCAGAATTAGCTTTAATATTTATTATGATGTAGTGATTAGGTTTTAGAATTAGCGTATTTCAAAAATTTATGTGACAATCATAATGAACACCATAAGTTAGCGTGCAATATTGATGACAAATTTGACGTTGCTGCAGGCAAATACGAAACTTGCCGACTGGCGATCGGTGATTCAGGACTGGCTTGGCCTAAGCCGGTACGCACGAATACCCGTTGGGCATAGATGTAAAAAAAACGTTCCAGGAAAAATTTAAAAAAACGTTGAAAAACGTTGAATAAAAAACGTTGGCCATAATGTGTTCAACTTTTTGCCTAATGCCAATGCTGTAAGTGCAGTATACGTGGAATTATAATTTAGATAAGGAGAACTTCATTTAATTTCAATTCAGCTGTATGGTTGTAAGACAATAGCATTAAACTAACTAAATGTACTGGTTAAAAACATTTTATTTAGTGTGTTTGGACTAAGTAAACTACATCACTATATGACTTATTAATTCGTTTCTGTGGTCCCAAAAGTGCTTCGCAAAGCTTTTGGTGGGATTTTCAATGCACGTTTTTTTAAAATAAAAAAACGTTGAGCAAAATAAAAAACGTTAAAACGTAAAAAACGTGGCAAAAATAAAAAAAACGTAAAAAAACGTTTTTTACATCTATGCCGTTGGGTGCTCGTACCTATACCGGCTATGGCCGTCTAATTTGGTGGCCGCATAAATAGCCGGCCCGGGTAGGTCTAGCGGATATTGATACAGCTGCCAAATAAATATCTTGTGCTTAATAGTTAATCAACTTTATTCCTTTGAAGACATCATAATAGACGTTCCTTATCGCACTTTTTTCTACTCTGTGAGATTCTCGTAAGCTCTGCAGTTCGTCGGAAAACTGCGCAGAGCATAGAACAAACGTGCTCTTAAATCTTTCGCCGACGACGTCGTTCTCAACTGGACTCGTATATTGAGACGTAAAAAAATTCCTGTGCCTCCGGTTTCTGTCCAGCCATTACTAGAAAAAAACTGCGATTGTAAAGAAGTTTTATCAGAGTCTGAAACGTAGTAGTGAAGTTTTTTTTACGCGCGAAAGCATCAACCGCTTTCAGCGCGTCTTAGCCATCGCAATTCTGTCCGTCCGTCTGTCCGTCTGTCTGTCCGTCTGTCTGTCTGTCACACGGGTGGATCAGTCAAAAGCGGTGCAAGCTAGAATCTCCAAATCTTCACTGTCGGCTGCCTGGAGGACTCTAGTTTCAGGAACCGTAAAGCTTTTCCATAAATTCGAAGGGGGTCACCCCGAACGAGGGCGCTAAATGAGAGGAGAGTGCACAAAATTTGTGATTTTTGGCCAATAAGTCGCTGTATCTCAGTAACGGTGCGAGATAGGGCCTAGGGTACTATTAATCACTAATAGGAAGTCGTACACTGGCTCTCGATTGGCGCCGAATTCAGTGACCTTGAATGACGTTGAACGCCAAAATAGAGGTTTTATGAATTTTTGGGGGATTTTGGGCTGCGTCACAAGTCTGTATCATTCACAAGGTGGCGCCACGGAACTATCGTTATGCGATCCAGATAGAGATTTGGTATTTGTATATTAACTTAGCGTGAACACTTAAATTTTCAGCTAAACTACTGAACCGGAACTGCTATAGGCTTTTGCGCGTCTCGTGAGCATTAGCTCAAATTTCTTGTTTTAGTTTGTTTTCAACGTTTTATTGAAAAACACTGTTCGGATTTAGTCTGTATTCTGTAATTCTCCATTGTCTTTATTTCATTTCTCATGGGTAATACAGTAGCCTATTAAACGTGCTAGTTTGTTTTTGTGAGTTTTTGTGTAATATAACATGAAATGCATAAAAATAAAAATTTTTTAAAATCCCTTTTCGTCTCTGCGTTTTAGCCGGCTAAAACCAGAAGCACAGAAATTTTTAGGCCTTATTTTTCGGAAGACCATAATTAGGTTTAAAACAACTTAGCAAGCTTTGCGCGTACAGCGAACATTGATTTTGGTGTTGCCATCTGGTGAGCGTCATAAACTTGTAATCTACAAGTTAAATGTAATAATTATCTATCGAAAGTATAATGTGACAGATTGGTATAAAATGACTTAAATTATTAAAAATTCAAATATACCATATATTCTGTAAATTACAGTTGCGCTATATCAGTGAATTTATTTTTTTTTAATTCTGCGTCTGGCATACCGGTTTGACTGTTGCTTTTTTGCTATAAGTGTCGTTTGTGTGTACGTCGTTTCATCGAATCCTCTACCGAGGACGAATTTTCATTTTCAGTTTGCCTTTTCATTGCCAGTTTGCCGTGCCAACGAATCGGGCCTGTAGTGCCAGTTTTGTAGCAGATCTGAGATCATAATGGTGTTTAATCTGTATAATACTGTCGTCATCATCTCACAGCAAATCATCACTTTTAATAAATATTTAGTTCATTATGACGTCACGTCACGTCACTGGGCACTGATTCTGGCAGTTGAGCACCTAACCGTTAGTCGAATAAAACGTACAAAACGTCAGTTTATATGCTTGTTGATGGCGACGTGCAATGACTGACACTGAAAACAGCAAAAAACATTAAAAAGGTGATATTACTCACCATTACATCGCCTAACTGTCAATGTGCTGTTGAATAATATCACCTTTTTATGAATAAAAAACCGTGCTTCCGGTTGCCATCTGTCTGTAGAAAATAAAACGGCGTCCCTAATTTTTTTATTGGACATTCAAAAATATAAGTGCAGTTTTTAGTATGCTTTCGAAGTTTTACTGAAAAATACTGTTTGCATCTAGTCTGAAGATGAAAAGGTAAAGATCGTCAATTTGTATAGCGCATCGTTGCGTATACACGCCTCTAATGCGCTTTCCTCACTGACCAGAGCCGCCGGCCACCGGCCCCCTAGCCGCTGCGTGCAGCCTGCAAACACAGGCTAACGCAGCGGCCAGGCCAGGCAGCCCCAGTCAGCTGTACCAAGGTCCCCACCTTCTGTAACCCATATAATGGGTTACTACTCATTTAGCCGACCCCGGAGGGATGGCAGGCTGAGTTGGCCTTGTTGGTTGACTGATAGCGGACGCTTTAGCCACAAAGTGGTCACAAGGCCATCCATCAGTCTAGCGCAGGATACAGATAGTTCGCCGGCCAGGACCGACGTTCTAACCACTATGCTACGCCACCAACTGAAATGTTGCAGTAACTTTGCTTAAGTTCTCATGAGCACTATTTAGTGTCAAATTGTTTTTTAACTGCTGTTGAATAATATTACACTTACGTTATGATATAAAAATAACTAAGGGGCTGATAAAAATTTTTTCGTTGCCCCCGTTTCTAGTTTTTTTTTCCAGCTGCAACCGCAACCGTAAGCATAGATTTTTTAGGCCAAAGTTTAGTAACGGAAGATGCGCGTCTGCGAACGTTCTGTCATTTTTGTGGTACTTTGACGGTACTTTCGCGTACGAAAAGCCAAAATAAAGCCCAAAATAGCATTAAGGTCAAACAAAAGGTTTTTTTTTATACCAGCTTGCCACAAAAAGCCAAAAAGCCAAAGGGGGTAGATTCTACAGATTGTCGTCAGTGGCGTAGCTAAGTATTTGTTTTCGGCGGGGGAGCAAATTTTACACAATATTCCCCTTTACTTTTTTCCCTCTTCACCTGTCCTCTTTCTTCTTTTTTCCTCTCTTAATCTTATTTTCTCCCGTTAACTTATAGTTATAAGTATCAACGCTGAATTTTGGCTAAGAGTTCTGCAGGAGCGCCGTGAGGTCAGGGGCGGAGCCCCAGCCAAAATCGAATTTGGTATATCATAGCTTTGATATACCGTGTCTCAAAACAGTCAAAATTGTTTTTTGTCATAACTTTGTCAAATTTCCACCAACTTTGATAATTTTTGGCATAAAGATGGCCAAGATGATAAAATTATGCAAGATGCACTAATTTTTTACCCCACCCAAATTATTTCAATGCACTACCGTGTAAAACACAGATGCTGCAGATTGTTACGTTACACGGTGGTTATTTGTATCAGAATGCTCACTTCTGCGTCATCAGTTTGACAGAGGGTGCCACGTGGTTTATTAATTTTGTGGTATTCGATATTTTGCGGTAAAAATAGCAGATAACAAAATAATTGACTGATGAGTTTAAAATACGTCTAATCAATGAGTAAATGCCCTTTGATCAGTTGATCATTGATTCCGCCATCATCCAGTGGCCTTGCATCTAAGCCATTGTGTCTTTGTATGCAGGACATCTTTGAGCATCAATTCTGATAACTTACCAAATGACTGGTTATGAAAGTTTCTAATTTTGCTAAATAATTCACATTTAAGTGTCTTTGTGTTGAATTAAGTTATTACAACGTTTACTTGAGACAACAACTCGCGTGCTAAGCAACAATTTAGAGCATCTATGTTTTAGAAGGTAGAAAGAAATTAACAGAAATTGACAGAAATTAGGTGAGGTGGAAAATGAGTACATCTTATACATAATTATATCGTTTTAACCATATTTGTGCCAAAAATTATCAAAGTTAGTTAAAATTTGACAAAGTTATGACAAAAACAATTTTGACTGTTTTTTTGTTCTGAGACACGGTGTATATGGAATTTGGTGGCAGCAATTTTAATCAGGTTACTGAGAACGAACTGACCAAATTTAGTAGGGCCTACAGTCTAACTCTGGGGGAAATTAGAGGGGGGGAGGTAAAATTTTCCCAGCATCAAAGTCACGTGGCCCGAACTCAGATGCATTGGCATACGCCGAACGCGCATTGTCGACTTAGGGTAGGTCAACGTGAGCGCTTATAACTT
>Ga0209671_1009170_pt1 | contig 10374 bp, 6 predicted proteins | sample WorMetHERISLAND2_2_FD_187401 | JGI IMG/M metagenome (GOLD analysis project Ga0209671, IMG submission 187401) | Marine gutless worms symbiont microbial communities from Max Planck institute for Marine Microbiology, Germany - Olavius geniculatus... | ecosystem: Host-associated > Annelida >... | reverse complement strand
CATCTGTCTTAGACAGTCATTCTGTCAGTCTGTCTGTAAACACTCCTACGGTCGCAATTTTGATTCGATTTTGATGAAATTTTGCACAATGATTCGGGGCCAGAAAAGTGAGATTGAGTTTGTTTGGGATAAAAATCTGAAAAAAAAATCTGATATCTCCTTCTCCTATTTTACCCCAATTTTTAAAAACTTGCATTACGGCCTATGGGAACTTCAAAGCGGTATAACTCGGTCCCCGTAAAAGATAGTTGCGCGCTGTTTATTTACCCCCCTATTTTCGGGGTCGGGCAATCTAACAGTGTTATTTAAATTTACCCCTATCAACCCCTGTTGCCATAGCAACCATTTAAAAGTTGCAAAATTTTGCATTACAGCCAGTGGAGATTTCAAAGCGGTATAACTCTGTCCCTGTAAAAGACAATTGCATGCTGTTTGCATCTACCCCCCTTTTTCGGGTCCGGGCTATTCGATGATGTCATTAAAATTCCTCTTCTGCTAACCCCTGTTGCCATGGCAACGAATTTTGGGACAAAATTGACTACAACTCAGCCCCTGTGAAAGATAATTGCCAGCTGTTTTCTCCTACCTCCCTATTTTCAGGCCCGCGGTATCCAATGGTGTCATTTAAATTTCTCACCTGGCAACAAATTTTGGGACAAAATTGACTACAACTCAGCCCCTGTGAAAGATAATTGCTCCCTGTTTGCACCTACATCCTTATTTTCGGGCCCGCACTATTTGATGGTGTCATTTATATTTCTCTCCTGCCAAGCCCCCGGTGCCATGGCAACGAATTTTGGGACAAAATGGGCTATAACTTGGCTCCCGCAAAACAAACACAGCTGTTAGGCTATATAGCCTGGCAATGGGACAGATACCTCGTTTCACAGAATGTACTTCTAGTTTAATGATAATTCCATCAGAATTGCTTGGTTTTGACAGTGCATCAGAGTTCCCGGTAGCTTACTGTGATTAACGACTGTTGAAAAATGATGTAACTTATGTGTGTGTGATAATGTATGATTTTGTAGTCTATCTGCTTGCAATGTACAATGTTATGAAGGTGAGATAAAGGTCTGTGAACTGGAACAAGTTGTTCGCTATGATACATACAGTCGTCAGAAGTCCGGACAGACAGGAACTCTGTTTATCACTAACTTCAAAGTGTCATTCGTTACTTTGAAACTGGATCTGTCATCAGCTGAATATGAAGTAGGTATCAGTTGTTGATTCATGCTTGACCAATTTTATTATTGCCATTGATTTTGATTGTTCAACTTTTTCATGGACTTTGATGGTTGACTCTCTATACTGTTGGCATTAACTGCTGTTTGCCTGTTAGAATGGGTGATGATTTTGTAAAACCGTTATTTTGTCTTCTTATCAGCTGTAGATGTGATGCTCGTTGTTTGTTCATACTTTTATACCTGTTATAAAATTTGTTAATTGCATTGAAAACTTAGCGTCTAATATTGTCTTGTGCATAGAGTAAATCTACATGTATGTTGCTTATCAGTTGCATAATGAACTAGTACCTTGAGAAAATTTTACACAAAATCACCCATTGTTTATCTTATTTCTGCAACTGCTTCTTATGTGCCGGTTTTCATAGTTTTGTACGATGCATGCAGTAACTGCCAGTAAGTAGTAAGTCTTATCTTTTATTCTAAAAATGTGTAATTCGTTTACTGATAATTATCTTCAACTATTTCTTGTAATTTCAGAGTAGATCTCACAGAAACAAGATGATAGGAACTGACGACATTGCATTAGCCAATGTTGCTGAAGTTTATCATGGTAAGTAGTCTGCCTTCATTCTGTCTTACAGTTTTCATTTTTTTTGTTTGTATTATGGGTATCTAATTTTTTTACCATTTATATGTGGTCAATCAACAGTGTGAAATCAGTTTCATATCAGTTAGTATTTGATAAAGATATGACAGAATCTGGTCTGTATATACTGCACTGTTGAACTAGACTTATGACTATATGACATTTTTTGTTTGAATAGATGTGAAATTGTTTTTTTCTGCTGTTATAGTGTCTAAACATAAAAAGAGAAAACTGATTCCTGGTGCAACTGTGGATGATGTAAAACGACTGGAAATCTACTGCAAGGTGGGCTGCTGTGGCATCTTTATAGTGATTAAAGTTTGACATTTTGCAGCTTTTGGCTGAATTTGTACTCTTCATATAGGTATGCTTTTTGTTTTACTTCTTGTCAAAAATCTGACAGTACTGTTGAATTTGGATATGCAGTTTCGTGTAAGAAAATAGATATTTTGGTCTGATGGGGGCAATTTTTGAGCTTTTTTTACTTTGACGTCTTTTGGTAAACAGACAAATATAAACTGAGTGATCGTGGTTTTTGGTCAAAGTGTCAAGTTGTGATTCAAAATATGCCAAAAATACAATTTTTGGAGTTTGTTTCGACACTGATATGTAATGGATATTGCAGTAAGTTGTATTTGCTAACTCTGACTGTGATTGCATTCTTCTTTTTCTGTCTGCTTGTGGTTTATGATTATGAATTGTTCGTGCATCAGTGATACATTTTCTAAATGATAAAGATATTTTTTGCTCTGGCGTTTATTGCATTGTGTAAATGTGTAAAATGTATTTTGTTCCAGGATTTCCAGTTCCGTATGTTTTGCTTTCATCGTTCACTTGCTTACGATGTTAAGAAGGTTTGACATTGTTTTCTTGTTTTGCAACAAGCTGTTCGTGTTTCATATGTCGTTACATGTAGCTCATGTATGACAGGTCGTGTTAGCTTCTGTTGTTGTATTTTACACGTTACCACTTTCTAGTTCCAGCTATTGCACAGCGGCATAGTGCTGATGGTCGTTTTGAAGTATACTTTACAGATATTATGTAGTCTCTCGTCACTGCTTTGGTGTTAAGCTTGTAACAGCAGCAAATAGGACTTGCTGTGTTCGTTGCTTTAAACTTGCAACAAAAACTTGAATAGGTCACGTGTAGGGACCAACCGAATTCACGGGAAAAAATGCATGATTTCACAGCAGAAGTTTTTAAATGTGTCAAATTTCGCGGAAAATTCACGGAAAGAGTTTTGGAAATTCACGGGCCACACAGACGTTATTTCGAGGTGCTGTGCTAATGCAAAAGAAGAAATTTCAGAACAACGAATATTTACTACACTAAGTCAAGACTCAAGACAGTCATGCCAACTACTTAGTGCTAAAGTGCGACACGTGGTAAACAGCAACATCTGTACAAAAGCTGCTGATAAAACTCTGGAATTGTCATAAATTAAACTAAAAGCGCTAAAATTCACGAAAAATCACGGATTTCACGAAAATCAACGTTTTTCACGGAAGGAGGTCAATTTCACGGAAAATGTCACGGCCGTGAAATCGTGAATTAAGTTGGTCCCTAGTCACGTGATGTGGGTTTGTCTATAAAGGCAGTCAATTCGTTCTGTCGGCTTATTTCAGTAAAATCATTTGTGCTGTTTTGTATATGTGAATTGTTTGCTTCTATTTAGTGATAAATTCAGTAATAATTAATAATAACAAGTCGGTAGGCAACATGGCAGCTACACTGTGCATAGCTGTTGTATGCACCACAAGCTGTACTGTGGACAAAGACAACAGACAGCCACAGACATGGTGTCTGACAATAAGGGTTGCTTTTAGCTTGCAGCATTGCAAGCCAATAATAGTTTAGTTTCTAGAGCTTTTTATAATCATGATTTAGCATTGCTGGTAGCAGGTCAGATGAGTGTTTGGAAAATAATTGGTTTGGTTGTGAGTTTAGATTTGTCAGTAGGTAGAATTTGATAATAGTTTGCTAAATTGCCGTGTTTGTTGAAGCACATCAGCAGCCATATGCGTAACAATGTCGTAACTTTATATCTCGGACTGAATCTTAGTTATGACGGACTAACTGTTAAGTTGGTATGCATAATTGCAACTTATTGCTAGTTTGGGTGTAAATAATGGACTAAAGTTAGTCTCGCTCGCGACCAGACATAACTGGTTTAGTCTGGCGTAAATAAGTTGTTAACAACAAAATTATGAACATCATGTGTCATACAACACTTATGGCTAGTCAGTATACATTACTGACACAATTCTAGTATTAAAACTTGAGGAATAGAATATCTGTTGCCTGATTTTGTTCGCACATTTTTGCGTTGCACATTTCTACTGCCTGTGTTGCTGTAATTAGCTTATATTAGCTTATCATACGGCCATAGGCGTCATGAATATTAATGTATGGCCCATGGCTACGGAAGAGTGAGCAGACGATAACTTTGCCAGCGCATGCATGTGTCAGCGCAAGAATGGGCGACTTCATGCTAGGGAATTCCAAAATGAAATTACCCAACATCAACTACGTCGAGACATTCTCGTCTGACCGCTACATCATCTTTTTGCATGCCGATTAACTTCGTTGATTAGTCTCGGACTTGTTAGTTCCAATGTAGCCGACGTAGCCGATAGTCTTGGCGTAAACTAAGACGTTGTTATGCATACGGCCCCAGAGATTGTGTAACTTATAGTGAAGCAACAGCGGTGTTGTATTTGTACTGGCAGGCAGTGAACAGCATATTGCATCATGCATTTCCACAGCGCAGTGATCTGCTATTTGGCTACTACTATCGTGCAGAGCTTGCCAACACTGGGTCCGGTGAGTTGCTGTCTGTTGCCCTTTTGCTGCTTTTAAACGAGTGAGGATGTTGTAGCAAACTGATATGCACAGCAGTTTTTATATTTATTTTATGTCCATATTTCTAGAGTTGTGAAGTTCACAGCTAATCATGTAGTTAATTGTTAAAAATTTATGTTGTATAATTATTGATTAAAATCACATTGTTACAGATACATTATAAAGTACATACTATGGCAAGCATTTGAAAAACAATAATCTTTTTCTCTGAAGAACGTGATTGCATAAAACATAGACTTAGGCTTATACTAATGATAATATCGATCTATTGCTGCCTTAGTGGATTTGCTAAATAACTTATAAAGTTGATAAAAACTGCATTGTTCTTGCACACTAACTGGTGTTAATTTTAACCAATAATTAATTGTTATGGTAATGTTTTAATCATTACTGATTATAAAAAAATTTAATCATCTAGCTTTGGTATTTTTTATTTGGTGATAGTTGCATGTTGGCAGCATGGTGTAAAGCATGGTTTGGTGTGAATTGTGTGTCTGTTACGTGGACCTGTTAGAACATCATGGTATAGAGCATTTTTTGCATTGTTTTGCTGGAGGTCGATCAGCGATGTGTACGGACTACTGCAATGAGAACGACTGGCAGATTGAACTGCGACGACTGAAAGCCGACAGGCAGTTTAAAGTTTGTCGTCTGAACTGCGGCTTCAAACTTACTAGCAGGTCTGTCTTGCATTGTTCTCTGAGTCGTTGTTTTGCATGTTTCTGGAGTCGCATTAGCAGTTGCTGTAGTGCTGGATATCACGGTTATGTGTGAATAACACACAATTTGTGTGGTTGACATTTTGAAAATAGCAGAAATTTTGATCAGACTGCACACTGTGATGATGTGCTTGCAGATTTGTAGCCATGTCTGTGAAAAGGCTCTTCAGAATGTAATATCTAGATTATCTCTCTGCAGTAGCTGAAAGCGTTGTTGATTTAAATGCAATCTACCTTATGCTGTGTGCAGTTTTCCGGAGTATTTTGTCATATTGAAGTCTGTGAGTGATTCTGACATCAGAGCTGCTCTGCCAAAGGCCAAAGAAATGTGCTTTCCAGTAAGTGAGGTTGCTTGCATATTATTAGCTGTTAGACTGGGTTCTGAAGAGCTCTGATAATATGTGCATGTTGCTGAGTGTATCATCATGTATGTGGTCTGTACACTGCTCACCAGGTGTTCTACATTTCATCATGTGTTTAGTGCTTTCATTATTACATGGTCTTTTCTATTTGTCTGTTAGGACAGTATCGGCTCATAACTTGAAAACAGAAGGCACAGAACAACTATAATTGAAAGAGCTTTTTGCTGTTCAGGAGTAACAGTTTTTGGTGCTAAAGGTGAAGGGTTGGTTAGCAGATGCCACAAATCTCATGAAAATGATGCACATATTGCATAAGCACAGCTACGGGCATACATCGTCTGTTTTCTGCATCTGTGATGGGTTTAAATCAACAAACTGTGCAAGTTTAGTGCTAGGATGTCTTATCGGTGTATTTATGTTGTATGTTTGATGTTTACAATATTGGGAAATTCTGATCTGTCTCATTTTCACTTTTGTAGCAACTTACAGTGATGATTGCTGTGTTTATTACATGTAGAATTTAAAGGCCAAGTTGCATCAGTTTACATAACTGTTACAAAGTGCTAATTGGCTTAATCAAATGTTAATTTGTCAATATTTATTAACCTTCCTGTTGCCAGCATTATCATTATACTATAAAAATAATGTTCAAAGTGGACAAATATGACGAAACTGTGATGTCACAGACAACTATTAGCATCAATGTAGCGTTTGACAGAATTTGAACGCTAGCAGCGTTGATGGAGCGCGGTACCGGGCAAAAGACTTTGTTTGCATTTCAAGATGTCGCTGTCATACCAAAAACAGGCTGACTCTATGCCCTTTTCGTTGCACCAATTGCCGACAGATTTCGACTTTTGCTTCCGGAATGCAAGCGAGTTCCCCTCTCTGAGCACGCGCTGCATCGACGCTACAGCTAGCTCATGGTGTGAAACATTTTCGCATGCTGCAATGCATACTATAAACAAAGCGTAGTAGGTGATGTCATCAGTTTGTTCGCACAACATTATTTTTATTGAAATTTATGTAAAGCGATTTTTTTTATTTCAACTGATCAGTGTATTATTAATTAGCATTACATTCTACACATATTTAGCCAATATCGTTTTTCATGCGACTTGGCCTTTAATTCATCCACAATGAGCTTGATGCTACTGCTGTATGATTCTAAGCTCATAAATGGAAATATTTGCAGCTTTGGAGTTTCACATACAGAAACTGTTCACTTATTCGCATGGCGTACACTGTCCCTGAAAAGCCACAGAAAATGTGAGTAGCATTCTAGTTTGCACCTCATTAATTCTGTCTGTGTTACATTTGGCTATGGTCAGTGCACAAGAAAACGACTAATATGCTGCTGTGATTCATTCTCACATCTTCCTAATGCTTTTTTATTTGTTTTAGCAGGTGCAGGTGGCTGGTAATGACTGCAGGCGCAGACCACTTTACCAATGTTTTTTTATGTTATTTTTTTCTGTTGGGCTAGTCCTGGTGGTATGCTTTTGGAGATTGTTGTTTCAGGACTTCTTAGAGACTTGATGGATGCCCAGCCAGTGGGAGATGGGAGGACAGGAAACATGTAATGGATGTAAACTGTGTTGAAGCAGCTAGCTGTCGGTTAAAATACACGGTGTTTCATAAAAAGGCACCCTTTTTGTTTCTTTTATAACTCAGTCGAATGGTGATCAATTTGCACGAAATTTTTACCAGATGTAGCTGAAGAAATACAAATTTAAAATATTTTAACAAAATGTGACCATTGGTCAAATATTCTTTGCTAGTCGTGATGTAATGCTGACGTCATAATGTGTCGTGAGTACAAACTGGTTTTCGCAGCTGGTTCTGTCAGTTGTTACCCTGCTTCGATGGCAAACTTTATCATCCATCTCGTAAGCGGAGTGTGCTGGTGCACTGTCTTGCTCAAAGGTGCTACAGTGGTATAACTTTTAACAGTTTCTCATCAATGAACCAGATAAAGTTTGCAATCGATGCAGAGCAGCTATATTCAGCAAGTCTGTCAGCACCAGTTGCAACAAGCCAGTTTTTACTCGCAGCACACTATGACCTCAGCATTACATCACGACTAGCAAAGAGAATATTTAACTAAAAGCCATATCTTGTCCAAATATTTTGAATTAGTATTTCTTCAGCTGCATCTGGTAAAAATTTGATCGTCATTTGACTAAATTATGAAAGAATTATGAAAGAAGGAACAAGAAATCTGAGCTAATGCTCATGAGATGTGCAAGAGCCTATAGCAATTCCTGTTCGCAGGTAATCTTGGTCTATCTCCATCAACTTCATTGCAGTTCACTCTTTTGCAGCCAAAAATTGCCAAAAAATCACTAAAAAAACCCTATTTTTAGGGTTCAAGGTCAAGCAATGTCATCAATGTTGACAATCCTAAGAAGCTCGTTGCCAGTGCTTGTTATGTTAAGCAGCATGTCTGTGCCTATCTGCAACCATTTTCACGCTAGACAAGCCAACAGCAGATAAATAACCACTTTTAAGAGGGGAGCCCCTCTTTGACATCCGTTTGCACAGGCCTGCTTGAACCTAGAGGGTCCGGACTTAAATTGCTAAAATCTATCTTTAATGCTGATGATTTCATATGCAGGTTGTCTTGGTCTATCTTCAACCGTTTCGGCGCAGTTCACTCTTGAAATGCATGTCAGAGCCCAAAATCGTGATAAATTCACTAAAACCCCCTATTTTGGTGGTTCAAGGTCATTCAAGGTCATCGATGTTGACATTTCTAAGAAGCTTGTCACCAGTGCTTGTTATGATAAGCAGCATGTCTGTGCCTATCTACAGCCATTTTCACGTTACACGAGCCAATAACAGTAGAATAACAGCTTTTTATGGGGTGCCCCTTTCCTCCCCCTCATTCGTGGGGACCCCCTTCATCCAGTGGCATGAAATTTTGTCACAAAATACCAGAGACTTTATGCTATCATACGGTAAAAACCGGAAGTCTCTATCTCACCTGGGCTCCGATCGGTACCGGGTTGTCACAGACATACACCAAGACAGAATTACCATAGCTAATATGCGCTATTGCTATGCTAGCTCTCGTGCGTAAAAAGGGTGCCTTTTTATGAAATACCATGTATACTCGATTGACCTATCCCAGAGATGGAACGCTGGTGATTATGATGACAATGATGATAATAATGATGAAGTGGCTATCTGTTAGCTGGTGCATTGTGTAGACTGGACGACGTGATGTCTGGCCTGACACAGCATGCTAGTCGACGTCCTGCTGTCTATGACCTCAGTGTGGATGTGAAGCTGCCAGCATTGAAGGACCTGCAGACCAGTCTCGACAAACTGTGGGCATTGTGCATTCCACGTAAGCTGACGTCCAGTGTGTTGTGTATTCTCTGACTCAGTCAGCTGCTATAGTTAACCGATTAAACTTGTGTGATGTTATGGTTGCATTGTTAATTCGGTATTAGACTGACATGTAATTGTCTCAAAACAGCAAGCCAGCGCAGTTGAAATCTGTACATCAGAGGTGTATTTTTAATTTTTCGTGTATAAGAAAATATTTCAAAAACTGACAACACGTGGAGCCAGCCAGCTGTTGACAATGTTTCTAGCTGTTGTCGGTGCCTGAGTGTTGTGTGTGTGTGAGGTGTGACTTGTGAACTTAACAGCCAGCATTTATGTACTCGTATTTGTCTATGAACAAATAATTTCTGCTCTGAGACATTTGTGGCTTGGTGGCTCAGTGGTTAGGGCATTGGATACGAGACCGAAAGGTCCGTGGTTCAATGCCCAGCCGATGCACTGCCAAGTAACAGCCTTGGGCAAGTTGTTCACACCTACCTGCCTGTGTAGGAGCAAGTGTCTAGTGGTTGGTGTCGACTCGTAACTTTCAGCTTGCAGTTCAATTCTTACTGCCATCATTTGCAAGCAACCTTGAGCAAGTTGCTAGCCTACTATGTGCTCACGCCAACTCAGCCTCCTACCCTCCGTGGGATGGGAAATGAGTAGTGCTACGGGGTGAAGGCTTATTGTGGCTGATTGGGGCTATGGTGTGTCTGCTAGCTGCAAACCGCGGGTTCAATTGTTCATTGACATGGGCAATGGATGGCCACAGAGTGCGCTGCAGTGTCATTAGCTCATGCCAATCAGCTGCCACTTTCAAGATTGTAAAGCGCTTCTGGTCTTGAGTCCGTCTCATGTAAGAAGCACTATAGCAAGTACTTGACTTTACCTTTTTTACCTTTTATTTGTGTATCCAACAAGTACATGAGCTGAGGGAGCTGGTGAACGACACTTTATGTAGTACGTGAATCATCTGAGCATGTTTGTTTGCGATGTTGCAACGTGTAGCGACAGGGAAGGACCTGTGGAGCTCGGACGAGGCGTGGTATTCTCTTTTAGAAGACTCACAGTGGCTGATGCATGTCAGCCGTGTGCTGTCCGCTGTTGACAATGTAGTCAGAGACTTTGATGCCGACAAATCCGTGGTGCTGCGAGGTTAGTTAATCTCACCACTTCAGCAGTCTACCTACTTTACACGGTCAGTGATACACTGTCTAAAAAACTAAATACAAAGTACTATTCAAGTACTGTTCTTGCTGCAAGTT
>Ga0209671_1009169_pt1 | contig 10374 bp, 6 predicted proteins | sample WorMetHERISLAND2_2_FD_187401 | JGI IMG/M metagenome (GOLD analysis project Ga0209671, IMG submission 187401) | Marine gutless worms symbiont microbial communities from Max Planck institute for Marine Microbiology, Germany - Olavius geniculatus... | ecosystem: Host-associated > Annelida >... | reverse complement strand
GTTTCGCTTATGCCCCCTTTAACGCAATGGTAACGAAAATTTCAAAGTGATCCAGAATCCAGGATTCCTGCCGGATCACGCCCAAAATTGAATCACTGGTAGTTTATGCCATGCCCGACATAGCCTCAAAATTTCAGAAAGATCCGTCCATAACTTTTCGAGTTATCTTGCGGACTCACAGACAAACAAACAAACAAAAACCGGCAAAAACATTACCTCCTTGGCGGAGGTAATTATGTACCCAACTTACTTACTTGCTAATATGTTTACTTACTTACATGTGCCAGTACTGGCAGCAAGTCAGTTGGTGTTCATTACTAAACCGCTGGCAACGTATTTTCTCTGTTTTTCCCGCTACTTCAAACGAAAAGATCAAGCTAATATACGGTTGACTGCAAAGCGACTCTCTTACGAGACATTCTGCTGCGGCGTGTGTTCGCAGTGTTTCTCTGGCGTGATCTCTCGCACTGCACAGGATGCAGAGCGGATCTGAAGCAACATTATAAAAAGTAACTCTTAAATGCACATAATAATATTTCTACTGTCTCGGTAGTCTAACGGTAACGTGCCGGACATGTAATCCTGAGGTCACTCAGGGGTGCAGGTTCGCCTCGGCACCGGGACACTGCCGGGTAACGACCTTAGGCAAGTTGTTCACACGCATTTGCCTCTGTCACCAAGCAGTATAATTTGGTACCGGTCAAAGGGCGGTGACGCTCTGCGGCTGGGAAGGTAACCGCATGCAAAAGCCTCCTGCAGCAAATCTGACGGCTATACGCCTATACATATTTTGCAAAATATAGTTTATATCACTGAACTTCGTATAAAAGTATTTAAAATCATCTATATTTTTCTATCAAACGTCTAACATTTAGTCATTTTTGAAAACGTTAAACAGCTAGAAAACGTACTTTAAACACGCATTTAAATAAAAAAATAGTTTTAAAAACTATTTATTACTGGTACGTTCATTACAACAGTGCTTTAAAAGTGGGCAGTCCCAACTTAGGCTACAACACGCATATTAAAGATGTGTCAAGTGGATTTTACATGGCAAATGCCATATGGGACTCCCATATGGGTTCCATATGGAATTCATATGTGTATTCCATGTGGAATGTACACATAGATTCCATATGGAATGCACATATGGATTCCATATGGAACCCATATGGGAGTCCCATATGTATGATATCCATATGGGTCCCATATGGCTTTGCTATTGGGGGAGTTACCGTATCGTATTTTAGCGTTGACTGTAGTGTTCGATACAGCAGCGTTACCATAGCGTGTATGGACTTTAGTCACTCTGGGAAACGGCTTTCTTTCAGCGACCGGAAGTCAAACGTCGGCCTTTGGATTTAGGTGGTACGGTCGGCTCACCCTAGCGACAGCTTAACTTTTTGTTTATTTATTTATCCATTTATATTCGTTTATTGACGCCATTTGTTGGAAACTTGGAATCTAACTGCTGTGTAAAAACAGAAGCCTTCAAAAATTAATACCGATACCATACCATACAGATAGTCATATTTTCTTGTCGGTTGGCTATAACGTTGGTCTAAGTCAACTAGCAGGCTAGTTCGAAGCATTATTCTTTCTTGAATGTAACTTATTGAAATGCCATCTAACAAAACGTTCACTTATTGACGTAAGGCGTTACTAAGCAACTCGTACAAGTTTAGCTTCAAGAAGCTTGAACATATTGGGCTATTTTTGTGCTATCCATGAAAACGTCGGGAAACGTCAACATGGCAACGGCCTTTTCCGGTTTGAGCGCGGAGCGATGGAGTAGCAATAATTGAGTAATTATTATTCAGTAACATCTAGTTTGTCAGTTGGCATCCAATATTCATCATGAACGAACAGATGACATTGCGAGGCACCCTTCAGGGCCACGGAGGATGGGTGACGCAGATCGCTACTACTCCGCAGTTTCCAGACATGATCTTGTCTGCTTCGCGAGGTTAATAATTTTGCCGTAGTTTGCGATAATTTGATAGCTGTGTCATATATTAATGTTGATTAATGCCGGAATGTTGGAAGATGGCGTGTGTGTAACTTATCACTTGATATAAAAGACTGTAACAGCTTACCATTCCATTTCCGGTGTACACCGCTCCGACAGCGAATTACCGCAAAATAGACGCTAGGGCATACGTTAGGGCTAAGGTTAGGGTTAGCGTTAATACAGTGATTTGCTGCCGATGCGGTGTTTCGTCTCACCTTTCCGTTTCGGGATGCGTTTCTTTGCTGATGTGCAAACAAGCAGCTGTTTCGTGTGATGTATTGCATGTGTTGTTTTATGATTGCAGACAAGTCTCTCATAGTGTGGAGACTGACTCGTGATGAGTCCAGTTACGGTGTGCCTCAGAAGTCTCTCCACGGCCATGGACACTTTGTCTCGGACGTAATCCTTTCGTCTGATGGCCAGTTTGCGCTGTCCGGCTCCTGGGATCACACTCTACGTTTGTGGGACCTGAGCAGGTATTACTCCATAGCAAAATCTGGCTTTTTCGCCCCTTTGCCATTTCGCCGCTTGGCTGATTTGCACCCGCACCTTGGATGGAGGTGAATCGTCCAAGGTTCAGTGGCGAATTAGCGAGGGGTGAAACGGCAAAGTGGCAAAAAAGCCAGACACCCTCATAGAACTGAAGCTGTTTGATGTCAAATTGTGATTGACTTTGGACAGTTGCTTAGTGCTGCTTTCTACAGTATCTCTGTCTGAAGTTTAAACTTCATATATGTAGAGTGTTGTGGAACAGGAGGTTCATTGTCATCTTTTTTTGTCGATAGTTTGTTGTTGTTGTTGTTGTTTTGTTGTTGATACTTTATTCGCCATCGCGAACCTCGGCGGCACGATGAACTACGTCCCTCCAATGTCTGATCTTGACTGCCATAGCAACTTGCCAGGTGATAGCTCTGTCCAGTTAGTGATGTCGTTGAGCCACGAGCGTCGAGGTCTACCTCTTTTCTGTTGCCATGTGTAGTGGTGGTGATAACATCTTTTTCCAGGTTGACTCCTTTCTTTCTCATGATGTGACCAAAGTATTGCAACATGCCCAGTAATTGTCTTCCGTTTACTTCTTGCAGTACTTATCACTAGACTTCTTTTACATCCACGATATTCGTAACATTCGTCTGTACCCTATGGTTTTGATAGTTCAGTGAGTTGATTTATGAAGTAACTAAGTTAGGCACTGGATGACATGCATCTCCAGCGATTGCTGGACCTCACTTTCACACTAGCTGCTGTTGCCAAATTTGAACTCACTCGGTAAGTCTTATGCTCTAGGGACTGTTATGCCATCTAGCCATCAGAAATAGGCCCAGTGCCTACGTTATGTATGCCTAACTGCAGAAGTATTTGGTCGACTTCTGCAGAGCTGAAAGTATAATTGCACATTACTCAGCAATAGTGCAGTGGTCATTGTAGTACTTGTCGTTTTAAAATATATCCTAACTTGCATATATAAACTCGGTGACCGATGATGACATGACTCAGATATTATGATTTTGTGATTTTTTGTCCTGCAATTCTGAGGTCACAGCATTTTGAAAGTAATCCGTTTTCTCACTGCGTGACATGCAATAAAACTGAGCAAAGAATTGCCTAGCTGGTATTGTATTCAGTTTTAATGGTCTCTGATTAAAGACGAAGGTTTTCTCATGAATGTGGTAAATGGCTGTCCTTGGTACATTTATTTTTAACTGTTACCCTGACCTTGTGCTTTGTGTGTGGAATTAAGTTATTATATTTATTTATTTATGTTATCGTTTATATGTGTATGATTAGTAGATTGTTATTAAGTTGGCTTTTGTAACTGGTGCAGTGGTCGGACGACGCGGCGCTTTGTTGGTCACACGAAGGATGTCCTCAGCGTAGCATTTTCTGCCGACAATCGCCAGATTGTGTCCGGATCCCGCGACAAAACCATTAAGCTCTGGAACACACTGGGAGTCTGCAAATACACTATTCAGGTGCATAATTAGTTAATGACTGTTAGAACTACATTTTTACTTTCCATGATTTGTTTTACTGTTTCGCTTCATCTTGTTACCACCGCTGCATTGTCACTTTCGCAGTGCTCGCAGCTTGTAAATTGAGTAGTGTATGTACTGCTACGACATAAAGTACGGACTATTAGTTTGCTATGTCATCTTGAACAGTTGTCTGAGGTGCTGGCTTGCTAGTAGTGTGGTTATTGTTGTATTGAGTGGATACTGCTGCTGATGATGTGTGTAGGAAGACTGTCACACCGACTGGACGTCGTGCGTACGTTTTTCACCAAACACGCAGAATCCAATCATCGTCTCGTGTGGCTGGGACAGGCTTGTCAAGGTGAGTACTGACGTTCGGGTGTTTTAATGATGATTTATATCTGTGTAAAAAGCTGGAGTCGACAGTAGGCTGTGGTTGATCAGATCATTTTATGAATGTATTTGTACTAATTTTTGTGTACAAAGTACTATATGTGCAATTTTTAATGATAATATGGAATATGGAACTGTGATTTATTAATGTGTGCCTGTATTCTATTGGTCATAGAACTTGTCATTTTGATGAATTAGTGATTTGGGTTACTTTATTTCGTGATAATGTATTTTTGATATGATTTTTTTTCTAAAGCACTCTTCAAATCATAGAAATGTGAGATGATCACATTCTGAGTTTATGGTGTCCATATGCATTAAGAGTTATTGAAAACCATATTTTGGAAAAGTCATTTGCACTTTGTAAATATGTGCTGAACTTATGTGACTCATGATGATGTGAATGATATGATTCTGCAGTGATCGAATCCTGCAATTCTGAAGTGACAGTATTTCATTAATTAGGGTAGACTGTTTTCTTACTGCAGTGATTTTCAACTGGGTTTCCACGGAACCCAAGGGTTCCGCGAGCGAGCATCTGCCAAGGGTTCCACAGCTGGCCAGTAAAAATAACTCAGCGTGCGAAATCATGCCAGACAGTGTCATAGAAATACTCAGCATCGATGTTTTTTTTAAAATTGCATTTCTCACGTCATTTTCCATAGACTTACTGCGTTGAGTAAAATTTTGGCATATTTTCATTTTAGGCCTATATTATAACATATGCTTTCTATGCACGACATTATTCAACTCCAAGGCATTATCAAAAATAAAAAAGAAAAGAAGAACGTATTGATTAGGGTAATGGTTATGAAATCGTTTGGCCATTTACTTGGTTAATTCAATTTTTTAAAACACAGTTAAGGAAAAAACACGTAAACCTGTCTTTTTCAAGGGCATCCACGTGATAAATTTTCTAGGTTGGTGGCGGGGCTAAGCAGCCATCGACGATCACCTCGCCCGTCGTGTTTGGTTAAATACAGTAGCATACTGCTGCCTACTAATGCGGTCAAATTTTATATTGGTGATCTTTGTCTGCTTTGTCATTTTCATGACGGCTCTCCTCAGTGCCCTGCTAGGGAAATGAGTCCGTAAACCCCCTGTAGCTTCATCCTCGCATACGTCGCTGGACTCACGGATTAATTCATGGGGTTCCGTGAGTGACCTTCACGCTTGCGTAGGGTTCTGGGGCAACAGAAAGGTTGAAAAACACTGGCTTACTGTCTAAATTTAGTGTTGAAATAGTGACAGATTTATTGGCTTTTTGTTGCAGTGTTGCGGTGCGAAAACAGAAGGAAAAATTTAACTGAAAAAAACTGCATGTCTAAAAATATTTTAAACAATAAAAACAATACTTTGTTGAAATTAACTCTTTGTCATTTTACCTTACCGGTGCCATTTTTCTTGCTGCAGTGCATATGCATCAAGTATTAGGCCTGTACCAAATAGCTGTTCTGTGTTTCTGTAAAGGTTAAACTTTCTGTTTCGTTATTATGTGTTTGTGTGCATTCTGCCTGAAAAGGCCGTGACCTCCGAAATGACCTATAGGTATATACTGTATATACTGTGTCGGACGGGACGTTAAACCCTGCTCAGTCACTCACTCACTCATCACGGAGCGGTGAAACATTTCAAAATCGGGCATTTTGTATCCATGTTAAATGAATGATACTGACAAAGATTACTGATTAACATTACATGACAGTGACTTTTGACAGTGAGCAAACGAAATGGTTAAGAAAATGCTGTAAAGCATCACGTGTGGGTGTTATCACTGTTATGCTGCTGAGATAGCTGGGCTGACAGCAGCTGTCTTTGAGACTAAATTATTCATATTCAATCTATTTATGGCACTACTATTTGGCCGAATACGAATACACTATTCAGTCTACTATTTGGGCCGAATAGAATACGAATAAAATATTCGGTACAGCCCTATCAAGTATTATTTGATGACGTAAGTTAGCACATTGCTGAACTTACTCTAACAGCAGTGTTTGGCTCTGTGGAGTCTATAAACGAAGCATTGTTGTAGTTTTTGCAGGCCACAATCTCTCACTGACATCCAATGGCCGATAATATCAGAGCATGCTATTGTGATTGTGAGAAATGTTGTCATTGTGTAGGTGTGGAACCTGACTAACTGCAAGTTGAAGACCAACCACTACGGTCACACCGGCTACGTCAACACGGTTACTGTGTCTCCTGATGGCTCTCTCTGTGCCTCCGGTGGAAAGGTATGTCACAAATTGATCTAAACTGATCTTTTTTATTCGGCGAACACAAGGCCGGATATTTACAGATGTCTTCGGAAGCACTGGTGTCATGGCAGGGTGGGAGCAATTGCCCGTCCTAAATTTTTGGCTCTTGGGAAAATTATCGGAAAATATTCTTGTCTTGCGATGCAAAATTTACAGCTGCAGAACTCACATTTTAGGGAAACTTATGGGCGAAATTGAAATATTGAGCACACAGAATTTTCTTCTTTGGAAATTTGCAGCCATCTCTTGGAAATTTGCAACTGTCTGTTGGAATTCTGTGCACGGTTTGCAGTGTTTTACCGCTACGCCTACTTTTCTGACCCATGATGCTGCCGATCAGCAGCTTGTAGTCTTTGCATGATATATCGGCCAGCTTATCACTGTAAGCTGTGCACTCTGCTAGGTCACTTGTCTATGGTACACAATGCATGTGGCATGCAATATTTTCATGACTTAGAATAATTGCTGAATTGTTAAATTGTGCTCAGAAAGTTTTGCTTAAAACTGTGGATATTTTCTATCGAGTCAGCTGCAGTGAACAACAGTAATATTGATGACTGGTGATGAAACACTGTATATGATTCAGAGATGATCGGATGATCGTCTGTTAACTGTCCTCCAATTCTGAAGTCATCAACTCATCATTGGCAAAATTATTAGGTGTAGTTAAGAAATTACATCTCTCGGTTGCAGTAATTAGAAATTTTTATCAGAAATTTTGCAGTATGTTTATTTTTGCAATGCATAATCATGGGTTATCTGGCTTTAATGAAATACATAGTCCCAAAAGCTCACTGGTTGTAGACACTATCTAATATGGCACATTCTAATACATTAAAACCTCAAAACACATCAAATTGGGTCTTTTAACAATGTGGCTTTGTCGTCACGCACTAGCTTTTTAAACTCGGTCACTTATACCTTGCCACTTAGCTTCAAGTAAATGGGTACCCATTTTACTTGCCACAGCTGAGTGCAATGAGTTGGTTAGAATGATGAACATTTCGTACAGTTTCTGCCGTGGTCTACGAATAAATTGGGACCTCGAAAGTGTCAGTAAAGGTAAAGGTAAAAAAGGTAAAGATCGTCAATTTGTATAGCGCCTCGTCGCGTATACACGCCTCTAATGCGCTTTCGTCAGTGACCAGAGCCGCTGGCCACCAGACACAGGCTAGCACAGCGGCAAGGCCAGGCAGCCCCAGTCAGCTGTACTAAGGTCCCCACCTTCTGTAACCCGTATAATGAGTTACTACTTATTTAACCGACCCTGGAGGGATGGCAGGCTGAGTTGGCCTTGTTGGTTGACTGATAGCGGACGCTTCACCCACAAAGTGGTCACATGGCCATCCGTCAGTCTAGCGCAGGATAGAGAAAGTTCGCTGGCCAGGACCGACGTTCTAACCACTATGCTACGCCACCATGCTAACCATTAGACCACTAGCACTGCTGTGTATAATAGCGAGTTGATGCCAGTGTTGCTGTTGGTGTTGGTGTATGTAGGATAGCCAGGCGATGCTGTGGGACTTGAACGAAGGCAAGCATCTGTATACACTAGATGGTGGCGGTGAGACGATCAATGCGCTCTGCTTCAGTCCCAACCGCTACTGGCTCTGCGCCGCAACTGGGCCTAGCATCAAGATCTGGGTCTGTATACACACCGTGCTGGTGCTAATAATAGAGCTTCAAGATGTGCTTGGATGCAGGGTGGGGTTCTCAAGGACTGTCCTAAACCTCGAGGACGAAAAAATCGTGGCCTTGACCTCAAAGAGGACCAGACATGGCCATGGAGTTGACACTTCATGCGCCCTGATTCTTTCTGAGACTTTGGCGCTTTATAAATCATTTACTTACTTACTTACTTTGGCCTCCAGTCGCTTGTAATGACTGTGCTCTGTGCTGCGAGTTTTTGATATTTGTATGCAGTTATGTTTGAGCATTTTTGAATGTACTGTTGAGCTGGGCCAGAAACATGGGCTACGTTTATTTTGAACGTTACATTAAGCAGTAATGTCGCAGTGGTAATCACTTCTAATTTAAGTAGTCTTGGTGGTATGGTAAGCTTCTTTCTGATGAGTTGTAATTTAGAAGCACCTGTACATGTAATTTGTGCTTTGAATGTCGTCTGTTCATTGTCGAAAACTGAAGAGACATGGTGATTTGTTCACTCTATATCAGTGTCTTTTGTATACAAACCTGTCTCGTACATTTATCTTGAGACTGATCTGCAATGTTCTTCAACTCTATGGAGGCTGAATGAATTTCTTTTCATAACCTCCAAGGTGGAGTATTTTCCGGGTTAACGTGATGTGACGTTGTTGACATATTGTCAACATCCACGTTTTGCTTGGCAAGAAGTCGACATCAGCCTCGAAAGAGTTGAGCATGTTTCTGTTCCAGTGTTATGTTTAATTTTTGGTTGCATTAGGTAACGAGCTGTTTTATAGCTGTGGAAATAGATTGCAGTAAGTTGTCTAGCTGTTCTGCAATTCACTAGTTATGTTGAGAAAAATAAATCGTCATAATGTTGAAGGTTAAGATACCAGCAGTGGCATGTGTGTCACGTTCTATCCATAGCCATCCCGTTCAATTAAACTATAGTCCAGTTTGATACAGAAAATAGAAAAAAATGTTAACTTGTTGCAGGATCTGGAAGGGAAGATCGTGGTCGATGAGCTGAAGCCCGAGGTAATGGGCAGTACGACGAAGGCTCCAGCTTGTCTGTCGCTGGCTTGGTCGGCCGACGGACAGACGCTGTTTGCTGGTTACACTGACAAGCTGATCCGTGTCTGGCAAGTGTCGATGGTGTCCAGATAAACCAACTGACTGACATTCTGCACTTGCTTATAATATAGATCGTTCTTGTTGCAGACGAGATCTGTTGATCTGGACCTGACAATTACTAGCACTGAATTAGTGCAGTTTTATGTCCAGTTGGTGATTGATGATTGTGTGACATTGATTAAAGCTGGCACTGCGTTCCATGTTGTATCTCAGTTTTATAAATATTTCAGGGATGATTTCTTTGCATTATGTCGATCAGTAATCTGTCAGTGAAAACGATTATATTATATAGTGCCATATAGTTAGTTAGTAAACGTGCAAGGCGTTAAGCCCGAAGGCTGCTAGGCATGAGTCACAAAGTCACAGTTCAGGAAAACAGATCACGACGAGAAACTGCGGCCAAACAGAAAGGACTTCAGCCTCTTCTTGAATGTCTGCAGTGACGGTGCTGAGGTTGTGTGTGGCGGCAGCCTGTTCCAGATGCGTGAGGCGGCTACATGGAACGCCCTGTCGCCGACAGTGGACCGGCGCATATACCACAAATAAATTGGGGGACCTATAATGGCATAGAATAGTCTGAGTGTTTGCCTTTACTTTCTTACATTTCACGTTACCATGCTTGTGAATGGCCAAGTTCAAAGAGGATTAGTTTATTTTCTCATGAGCAGTACAAGTAGATAGATATGTTATAGTGTAGGTATGATGATGATACAAAAGTCTCACAAAAGTTTAAGTGGAATGAATCTTGCCTTTGTGGAGTGAATTTTTGCCCCTCTTTCCCAACCCCAACTCGATGCCCTGAATTTTATTTTACTGCAGGCTATTAGGTTATCTGCATCACTGATTAGTTTTTTGACTGCTGCCTAGTACACGATGTGGATCAGAATGAGCAAATGCATGGTAGTAGTGTGCCACAGGTGTACATGTGTTATTGTTTTAAGTGTGGGCCCAGCTGCCG
>Ga0209671_1009167_pt1 | contig 10374 bp, 5 predicted proteins | sample WorMetHERISLAND2_2_FD_187401 | JGI IMG/M metagenome (GOLD analysis project Ga0209671, IMG submission 187401) | Marine gutless worms symbiont microbial communities from Max Planck institute for Marine Microbiology, Germany - Olavius geniculatus... | ecosystem: Host-associated > Annelida >... | reverse complement strand
TGTTTTCGTGTTGAGAATGAAACGACCTTGATTTCTGCAAAAAATCGTGTAGATCTAAGCAGTATTTCTGAAGTTAGAAGCTATATAACAGAGTGGCCCCGTTTTTTTGGGCCACCCTGTATACTGTAAACTATCGTGGTCACTATGGACCACGAACTCGACCCCCGGGAGTCAAATGGTCACGTGACCGATGACGTCACGTGACCTTAAAAGGTCATTACCTCATTGTCTTTGAGGCGCCATATTTCCGCATGGTGACGATAGACCATTTATAGTGAATCGAATGGTCTCGTGACTGACGGTGTCTATTGTTTAGTTAAAATAATAGAGAAGGATGAAGGGATCATTGCTGCTGTTCAATTTGAAATTAAACTGTGATTTTTTCTACCAGTCTAAACAGCTCACTGATTATATTTATACGGACATATACTGTAAACTATCGAAATGCTTTGGACAGACTCCGTGTTCGTGTGAACATTATCTTGTTTTAAATCACGTTAACGCGTGCGATCAAATAACCACAGTTTGTTTGAATATCGGAACTCCTGCTTCATGAAATTTTTGTATGTGCCTTTAATTTTTAACGGCACTATTTTTTTTTGGTTTTTACTTTTTTCTATAAAAAGCGGTGTTTAAATTGTAACGTTTATTGTAATTATGCGCGATGATATCACAGACGCCGAAGAGCAGCGTGTCGTTGGCGGCGCTGAAGAGTCAGAACTCGAAGGCGTAGCAGTGCCAACGGATGCAGTGGACGTAACGGTCTCTGAAGTTTCTGGCCGTCCTTCGTCTGACATTGACCAACTGCAGTCGCCCGACAAGACACCCATAGGTAGCCAATAGTACACACGAGTGTGTGCTGTTTATCATTGCTGTCGTTATAACAACCAGGTGTGCGGCCATATTAGAGTGACGCAATTCTAGCTCGGACACATTTTAACCCTAATCTTTCGCCTTCAAAAGTGAAATGTGGCATGCCGTTTGCGCCTTTGCCGTAAAACGTTGACGCTGATACTGGTATTTATGCGCCTTTTCGTTTTTGACTTAAAATGCGTAAAGGACAGACAGACAGATGTACAGATGAACAGTCGGGCAAGACGTGTAATGCGGCCGATTAGGGCGGTAGCACAATAGTAGTATTGAGTATCTGTAGGCCTATATGCTTTTTAAAGGTTGCTGGCTCTTCCAGAAATTCTTATTGTGATCCATTTCGAGGACGTCACGAAAATTTCCGGTCTGGAAACGTTGTCCCAGTCGGTAGTAATAAGTCAAACAAGATTTAGCCTCGAAACAGCAGTTCTGCTAGTTATGCTACTCGTTCGGTTTCTCATTTACTCACTGTTATATATGTTTGTGTGTTTAACAGAAGAGTGGAAGCCAGAAGTTAGTCTAAAGGATCCGTACTGGAGTCCTACAAGTCCGACAGCCGATGACAATTTGATCGTCTCCACTGAATCTGAGGACATGCGATATGGTCGGTCAGAATTTCATTGAATTTATTGTTAATTGATATTTTGTTGTCCATTTTGCGTCACGGTTTTAGAGTTTTCTAAAAGTAGGAGTAAAAAACCTATAACTGAGTGAAAAAGCGTCACCTGCCATAGGGGATCACACAGTGTTAGTTGTCACCTCACAGGCCACACACGTGAGAACGCGCCCCGGTAGGCATAGGGCCTACTTGGTTTACCTAACTCGGAATGATGGTCCTTTGATGGAAGGCTGAGTTGATTTTTATGTGCAGTAGCTATATGGTTATTAGCTCTAACAATATACAGTGAGATGACGTAACCGAAAAAAATAAAGAAAGGGGCTTTCTCTTTGAATAAATATTCTCATTCGAACAAAAGTGTCGATTTTTGAAAATAGCCCAAACGAAACGTCTCTTACTCTCCATCAGTGTAAAGTTTTTAATTAAAGTCTCGTTCTCTGTGTTGCGGTAGAGCTGAGCGAGGGTAAAGAAAGCTCTGAACCAGAAGTGGGTTCTGCACGACTGTTGATGGACATCACCGGGACAGGTTCTTCCAGCCCACAGTTTATGGTCGAGTCACCGCCAGAGAGACTGTCTCCATCCAACCAGCGAGCGTTTAGGGGCGACGACCTGTCGCCGGTGAGCGATCAGCCAGCTCACGACAAGCGAAAGATTGCCATCAACATCGGCGCTTCACCTAGCGGCTTTATACTGGAGGAAGACGAAGAACAAGACGAAGTAAGAAAGCCAAAAGAGCAAGAACAAAAATATGTTGAAGAACATGACGGAAATGAAGACCAAGATGAAAAGATGAAACACCAAGAACAAGGGCACACAGAAGTAGATAAAGACGAAGTCCAGGAACACGAGAAAACACAGCAACAGGCTACAGGTGGACAAAAGTGACAAAGAAGAATGCAAAGAACAAGACGAAGAACAAGAAGAAGAGAACGATGAAGAACTGGAAGTGGTAGACGCCCGGATGTTCCGACCAATCGTTGAGCCGCCGCAGTCAAGCGCTGACCAGGGCGAGGACTATGACACAGAAGAAGTACCAGCGGCTGAACTCGTCGACGATCAGCCTGGTGGTGATGCTGCTGGTAAAGGTACGGTCCTGGCGGTCGATGTCGACGTCGGCTTGTGTGATGGGCCGGGCGAGGTGTCAGACGAAGGAGCAACGCCGCCGGAGGACTTTAAACAGGTAGAAAAGAATGACATGAGTAAAGTTCTGGAAACGGAACCGGTCGAAGAAGAAAAGAAAAAAAGTAGAAAAAATGTGGTAAAGAAGAGAGTTTGAGTAAGATTTCAGATGACGGAGGAACGCCGGCGGAGGACTTCGAAATGGTGGAAATGGGTGACGTAGCTGAGGTCCCGGAAGCCTCCGCAGAAGCTAGCGCCGCAGAGTTCCAGTTGGAGTCTTCAGATCAGGTGCCTGTTCCAGCAGACACCACCGAAGAGGAACAGCTGATCGACTTCGATGAAGACGAGAACAACGAACTGGAAGCCCGGGACGTGGTTGGACCTTTGGCACCCAGCGAACAACTCCAAGGACCTTCAGCGGATGATGATGATGTCGATCTACCGTTACCACCACCACCATTACCGCCAGACGAACTACAAGACGATCATTGAGCGTTTTTACAATACCCATTCGGTGTAAGTAGGTCTCTATTCGCCAAAAATGGTACCGTAGCAATGGTTCGGTAATGCGCAAGGACTATCACACCACTTTACACCGAATAAGTCAGTGACAATATAGAGATACATTTGCCACTTGTGTCGCTCTACTGCGAAAAAATATGTAAAAATAACTAAGTTAATAAGCGAAAAAGTTGATAAAGTTATGGCAGTTATATCCCGTTAAGACGATCAAGCAAACGTCGAGCAAATATGAAGCATGCATATTCTCAAGTTCTTCAGTGAACCGTTGGGACATCTCTTCATTATGTGCTGTACTCAACCCCGACTGATGTGTGCCTATTTTTTGCCTTGGAAATGCAACCTGATTGGTCGAGGCGTCTTAACCGGTTGGGTATTGTAAGTCAACGAGCCATGCCACTGCGCATGCCCAGCGCACTATTTTTGCAGTGCCCGGATGTAGCTTATGGACGAGCCACGTGCTCGCTCTGCTATACACAAGCTGTAATGACAGGCTTAAGCCTCTTGTGCTATTATAGCTAAACAATCTTATTTATTTGTCTTGCAGTCTATATTTAATTGCGCTATTGCAGTTTTTCTGCCATGATTGTTATATAGTTGTGAATTGTAACCGAACCGCCTGCTTGAGATATCAGTTTTTGTACGTGGGTGACAGTAAACAACAAGTTGGGGACATGTTTCCCCGGAAACTGGCCAAAAATGTACAAATATGCTATGCTTATGTTTTGTCCGAACTAGCTGTCGTAGAGACGTTTGCCATGTGTCAACTTCCATAATACACATCGTGACTTAAGCATAGTGTGTAAGAATTGTCAAGCATCTTGCTTCGTAGTTCGTACCCGTATACTTCTGTTAAATACTGGTGGAGGGAATTTTCTTCTCCCAGAAAGTTTTCTGTAGGCGCTCGTATTGTTGTGTATGAATAAACTGAAGCGTTGTGTCTTTTGTATTCACCTTTTTGTTTGTTTTTGTCAACTATTTGCAACGTAGTATAAGCACGATTGTCCTATTAGGTATGCTGTACCTAGTTTTATTGATTGCATTCGTTGCGCAGTATATTTGACGATTGTATTATATGTCAAATAAAATTTCACATTTTGACTCAATTTTTATATGGTTTTGTTTAGTTGTTTGACATTTTGTGATGTTGTTTACGTAAGCGTTATAACGTTAGTTTTGCTTACTTGTGTGTTCGCCATACGCGCTGTGTTTACGGCTACTTTTACAGTGTTAACAGTAATAATAGGTTAACATTTTAATGCTCATAAAAACAACATTGTTCACTGCTGTGCGTTGACATTAGCCTATTATAGTGAGCCTGACGTTTTCCTTATAACAGTTATGTAGTGCATTTTTTGTTGTAGTTGTATAATTGATTGGCTTACTAGTAGCTTTGACTGTTTTTCATAACTGCCTATGTTGTTTCTAATAAAATATTATAGTTTAAGTATTTATTTACTATTTATTCGTAGCTATTTTCCGACTTGTTGCGAGGTTGTGAAGCCGAAGCCCAGTGATATTTTAGTTGTAATGATAGTGAAACTATTAACCTTTGGTTTAGTTTTAGTTTCAGTTTTTGTTATAGTTACCGAAGACTGGGAGTTATGAGTTTATAAGTAGGCTAAGCTTATTCGATTTGCTGGTAAGAGAGATTGTTATGAAATATAGTCAGTCTGATGTTTTATTTTTGAACACGGTTGTCTAGCCCGTGCACAGACAGAGTAGCGTGCGTCGCGTCATTTACTTACTGATTGTTTTGCAACTGTTCTGACTGTTCTGGTGTTTATTGCAAACTGTTCTTAGGGAGTATTTATGGGTCTTTTGCATCTACATTCCCATTGTATGTGAAAACAAATTAATCAGAAAGAAAAAAAATAATCGCCACTTAAAAGGAAGCGAGTTTGCCGGGCCGAACGCAAATGGAGAGTCTAAACAAAAAGTGGACTAAGTGTCATGCGTATAGTACAACGAAAAAGTGGACTTACTTTAAAAACCGAATATTATGGACTTAGACCGCTTTTCCGTTGTACCCTTTAAAATAGATTTAGTTTACTCGTTGATTAAACTTTTCATATGTTTTGTTGTATGCCGTGCCTAAATCCATCAAACAAAAATTTACATACGCTCCGGGAACTGTTTACAATAGCTAATGATGATATGCAATTTTGACTATTATTATTATTACCTCCGCCAAGGAGGTTATGTTTTTGCCAGACTTTGTTTGTCTGTCTGTCTGTTTGTCTGTGTGTTAGCAAGATAACTCAAAAAGTTATGGACAGATCTTTCTGAAATTTTGAGGGTATGTCGGGCATGGCACAAGCTACCAGTGATTCAATTTTGTGGGTGATCCGGAAAGAATCCTGGATTGTGGATCACTTTGAAATTTTCGTTACCATTGCTTTCAATGGGGCATAAGGAAAACCGCTGCAAAACCGAAGATGATGCTGCCACCTAGCGAACAACATTGTCTTGGCGGAGGTGTGCGAGCTCTGACTGCTTTCTAGTTGCTATATATTATACAATCGTGTGCGAGTTTGTGAACGCTTGTAGTGCTAGTAGGCCTACTGTCGTAGCGCTGAGGCTATGCTGTGGTGTGATATAAGCATATACAGTCGTTAGCGTATGATACAAGTGCGTAGCAGCATTAATAATGTAGTCTTTTGTGTAGGCTTGAGTAAACAGCTTGTCTGTCATAGTTGTTATTGATAACTGCTGCTGAAACTTATATCCCAGAATTCACTGCTTCGACTTGTTGTTGATTTCTTGTGTCCGCTACACGTCCACATGGGCAAGCACGCCGAGCTCACTGCAGGTCATTTGGTTGACGCATCGTAATTTTTTTTAATTTCCAAATATGACTGGTATAAGTTTCAATTTGCCGTTTTCTATCTACAGCTGTTTTCGCGTGTTTAAACTTTTATGCGAACTGAAAAATAATTATTTTCTGCAACAAAAAAGTCACGTTAATGCGACTTTGTCAATTGCCAATAAAACCGTTAAGTTCGTTTAATGCTCAGTTTTACCACAGTACATATATACGTTTATATTACCTACTGTGGTTTTACATTGCTTTTGCTATTACAGTATACACTGTGTTTCAAAAAAACATCTGCGACATTTTTGACTGTAACTTTAACACCAGTTATTAGATTTTGATAATTTTTGGTACGAATATTCCCGACAAAACTTGCCATCAAATAACCGTTTAGTTTTCCACCTCACACAATGTATGCTTTTGCACTACCTAGGGAAATCAGATCAAGCGAAACATGTGTTGAAATAAAGAGAAAACCTAAAAAACATCCCCGACATTATCAATCGTAACTTGAAGAGAAATTAGCAGATTTTAATAATTTTTAGCGAAAATATTTGCGACATCACTGGCTGTTAAATAAGTGTTTTAGTTTTCACATCACCCAGCGTCTGCTTTTGCACTACTTGGGGAAATTAGACCAAGCATAATACGTGTTAAAATGAATGAAAAAACGTCGATAAATTCCATCTGTCCTAATCTGTGGACCTCGACAGCTGGTCTATTACAAGGTTTGACTCGTGCAGCAGTATGTTTACCAGATAAAGTTTAGGAATGTTTGTAAAATCAAGAAGCGACTGGCACAGCCTGATTGGTTTGGAGCAGAACATTATCGATATTGCTGTCAATGAATGGAGAAAGCGTCCCCTCGCCTGTGATCGCATAGTGGGCCAACACTTCAAGCAATTTTACTGCAGGCAGTTAAAAAATGGACAACTAAATGAAGTGTCAGCCGAAGTGTCACAAATGTGAACAAAATGTGTTTTTACGCGTTATGTTGATTAGACAATCATATCGCATTGGATAAAAAAGTGATATTTTGCTGGTTATGTTTTCACCAGGTAGTGTAGAAACAAACGTTGAGTGATGTGGAAAACTTTTGACGGCAAGTTTTGTCAGGAATATTTCTACCAAAAATTGTCAAAATCTGACAATCGATTTTCAAGTTACAGTCGAAAATGTCGGGGATGTTTTTTGAGACATAGTGTAGATAGTACGTGTGCGACCATGAAAATAATGAAATAAGCAGAGTTAGGCTAACACCTGCATAACAAAGCTTTAAAACCCAGTTTGCATTATGTCTAGAGTGGCATTTTTGTTGTGTTTGTTGATTAACGCATTTTGTCTGCATTTTGTACGAGTTACTTGTACTGTACAATGTTTATTTTGTATTACATATATCAAATGCGTATCGTTTTACTTTGATGACAAGAACAGGACGATTTCTGACAATTTCTTTCGACCCGTCCTTCTGATTTCGAGCACAGCTTCTTATTTTGTAACTCGTTTCGTGAGCTTTTTTTAGGCCAGTCCAATTTTGTCAACTCGTCCAAAAATACTGTCATGTTTGAGACAATTTTAACCTATAGTTGTGAACTGTTTTACCAGCATTTTTTTTAACTTTTGGTTTTGATAGACGTTTTTTTGTGATTTTTGGCTTATCTGCATAGCTTAAATTTGAACTTTTTATTGATAGAGTAACACTTTTTGTGATAAAAATTAGGTTAGGTATAAAACAAAAATGACAGGTGGTCAAATCTAAAATTGTAAATTATTTTTAACGAAAATTTAACGGCATTTACTGTTTGTTACCAAAAATGCCGGATGTTATTTGTCGCTGACATTCTGTGAACGGAAATATTAATTAGATCTCAACTTCTCTTTCCTAACTGCCGCTTTCTGGGCGTGTTTACCAGTTGCTCGCATGATAATCTCTTTCCACACGTTTGACCAAATATACAGCTAATGATCTACATTATATACGTTGCACTCAAAAAACAATTAGCGAACTATTTCGTCTCATGTGTCGTGCAAGTTATTCGCATTTCCGTTAGTGCTTCCGCTGTCACAAAACACACGAATTTAAGCAGATGGATAACGCTTCTTCGAAGCCGAAATTTCGTTCAAATCTTTAACGTTTATGTGATGATGTTCCATGCATTGGAGGCAGTTTTTTTTCACTTGATTTTATTGCGGAGGCTTAATGTCGATTTACGACTACAAGCATTTACACTACAGACTGTCGAGTTGTAATAGCGTTTATAAACGTATTTTAATGTTACAAATAACATGTCTTGTCGCTTTTGTCAACGTTTTTTCCATAAACTTCAAACAGTGACAAGTGACAACGACCGTAATTAAGAAAGTGTATGTACAAAAATTGAAATGTTAGCGATAAATAATATAAAAATATTTGCATTTAGGTTTAGTTTACTAATGTATGATGACACGAAGTCGTTGATCAAAAGCTTAAAGTCCAAAAAACTTAAACCAAATCGATGAATTTAGTTGATGCGGCAAATATGGCAACAATGCGTTCTTACGTAACGTTTACAGAGGTTTTTTTTTCTAATTTGTTTCCACAAAAAGCGTTTTAACTGAAAAAAATTTTCATCGTTTATTGCAAACTGTTATTGGTGTTAAGTAAAATGTAAAATGTAGCCTATCATCGTTGTGTATGTGTAATTGACATATGACACACGTTTATTTGTTCGTTTTAGGCCTGAGTCTCTATCTGTATACTTGCCTTAACACAGTGTCTGCGTCGGTCGGTTATTCGTCAAAAATAAATGTTCCCGTTTAACTTTTATGTAGCTTGTATAATTGTAGTTGAAGAAAATATACTAATTTACCACAGTATTGCTTGCGTCGTTCGAAAGCGGTTCCAAAAACTTTTATTATTAGAAAAAACAGTGACAGGAGTCTGGAGGTACTGAGACGATCAGTACACCGCTTTTAACGCGCGAAAGCAGCTAATGCTTTCAGCGCGTCTTAGCCGTCGGAATTCTGTCTGTCCGTCACACGGGTGGATCAGTCAAAAACGGTGCAAGCTAGGATCACCAAGTCTTCACCGTCGACTGCCTGAAAAAGTCTAGTTTCAGGAACCGTAAAGCTTTTTCATAAATTCGAAGGGGGTCACCCCGAAAGAAGGCGCTGAATGAGAGGGGGTTAGGAAAAATTTGCGACTTAGCCAATAAACACATAACAAAATCACATGCGCGCTTACAATTGGTGCCAAGTCAACGATCTTAGATGACCTTGAACGGTTGTCAGGCCCACGCACTCTACTATACAAATTACGGGATAGCCGCATATCATTTACTAAACAATTTGCTGTTCACACTTGAAGTACTCTGTCATCAGCGCTACTCTGAATACGAGTCGGCTTGATGATGGATGCAATTATTAAATCAAAAAACTGCACCAAGCAGAGCTTGGCAACAAGAAACTTATGTAAAAAATGTGATTGTGGGAATATGTCAGTGACGAATAATTATTTCCAACTATCACGTTAGCATATTTTATCTCGTGATATGACAATCAACAGAACAGAACATTAAACGCTATTTGTGTTATCACAGAAAGAAAAAAAACAGCAATATTGTACACAACAAACAATATAAAAATTACACCTTACTACTACATTACGATACCTACATACGCAGCAACACGAACAACTCACAGCGAATTATACGTCATACAACAGCGTCGTTGGTTTAAATTTTAAAAGTTTGGGGAAGACAAAAAGTTACAATTTTTGAACAGAAAGCTGCAAATTTTCGACGGAGGAAACACGGGTGCTCAAAATTTAAATTTTGCTCCTAAATTACATATAAAATGCGGTTTTTTCATTTATGGTAAAGAAAATTTACCGAAATAAAATAACGAAATTTTCAGACAGGCTAAATTTGGTGGAGAAATTGCCCGCTGCCGCTATGCTACTGTCCACAAAAAGGGTAAGGGGCGGAGACAGAAGTCAGAACAAAACTTTTTTTTCTTATTTCCTAACCGGTGATTCTAACAAAATAATGTTCAAACGAACACGGAATCTGTCCAATGCATTTCGATAGCTCACAGTATGTGTTCGTATAAATAAAAAACAATGAGCTGTGTACAAGTGTGTAGACTGTAATCAAAAAGTTTGATTTCAAATTGTACAGCAGCAATGCTATTGTCATCTTTCGCTATTATTATAACTAAAATATTAACGTCGTTAGTCACGTGACCATTCGATTCGTCACCATCACTTTACTATAAGTGATCCACTGTAATCATGCGTCCGTCCTGCACCGTTATGGAGATACGGCGTCTCAAAGATGATAGTTACGATCGTGACCTTTGGGGTCACGTGACTATTCGACTCGCGGCGGGCCATTTCCTATGGGTGACATTGTGAAATCTTCCTTGCACTGATCTAAATTGCACCGTTAAAGCC
>Ga0209671_1009165_pt1 | contig 10375 bp, 8 predicted proteins | sample WorMetHERISLAND2_2_FD_187401 | JGI IMG/M metagenome (GOLD analysis project Ga0209671, IMG submission 187401) | Marine gutless worms symbiont microbial communities from Max Planck institute for Marine Microbiology, Germany - Olavius geniculatus... | ecosystem: Host-associated > Annelida >... | reverse complement strand
ATTATGTGTTCCACCACATCGTAAATGCATCTCTACACTACCTAGTGAAATATAAATGTAAGAAAAACTAACGATAATAACAGACATTTTGGTTAATGAAGTTATTATTATTGGTAAATGTTTGTTATTATCGTTATATATTTTATTTACATTTCACAAGGTAGTGTAGAGATGGATTTATGATGTGGTGGGATATACAATAATCACATTATTGCAAATTGTCTGGAAAGTGTGCCAGAGAAAGAATTTTGAAATTGATCAATAATTGACGAAGATATGAACAAGGGTAAAGTGTCATAAATGTTTTTTGGCTCATCCTGTAGAAATGTAATAATGTTGATGCATTAAGGTTTTGGTTGGCATCTCCAAATGACGTTTAGCTAACACCGGCGAACTTGAATTAAACCTAAACAAACGGCATTATGTGTGTTTATTCGTGTACAAAACATCAGTTTATACACTTGTTAATGGCAACATGCAATATCTGACAGATTGAAAACAGCAAAAGTCTTAAAAAGTGATAATACAACAGCACATGACAGTTGATGTGATGGTGAGTGATATAACCTTTTTATGATTTTTTGCTGTTTGTGATGTGTCAGACATTGCATGTTGCCATTGACAAGAGTATAAACTGATGATGTATGCATTGATTACCTTTCCGAAATTACAGCAAATGGGAAAAGTGACGATGGTGTAGTTGAATTAGTACTAAGTAATCTGTTCACACGGCTTACAAAGTGCACACTGCAAAACTAATTAGCAAGCAGTACAGTACAGTTGTATAAATCTTGACTCAGGTTAGTGATGTTAAGAAATCTTCAAATTTTATGTGCATTAAATGAATGTAAATTTTCGCAGCCCTAATTTTTACGCAACATGGAGTTGGGTAAAGCTGACGCTGGTAGGTTTGCTTTACATTGCAGCAGGTGCGATGCGAAATAAGATCAGAGGCTAATAACTTTGACCACTGTTTGCATTCATACTGCAATACGCAAACAGTAGAATACTGCTAGTTGTTGGCTGTAGCCAGTCAGTGAGTGTGATAGATGCAACTGCACATTGCCACAAAGTAGAAATTAGCCCGAGTCTATTTTCCGTTGTATCATTTTTGTTGTTCGTACAATATATCGCGGGAAGAACGAAAGACATTATGACAACCCTATGTTGATCGGCTCAGACTGGATGTAGCCCACTGCTCGACTGTCGTTATTTTTGCATTTTTAAACGTTTTGTAAACATTTTTAAATGTAGGCCTGTCGATGTTGTGTAGTGCAAAGATCAGATTAATTTTGAAAAAATATACATCGTATTTCGTCACACTTTCACACAGAAACACACACCCACGCTCACAGTAATACGTGTCGATTAACGGGATAATGTGATAAGTTACAAACTCAGCATAAACATAAAAACTTAAAAAGATACATGCATTCATTAGGCCGCCTGTACGTAGTAACGACAGGCCTGATGTTTTTGCTTTGTTTTTTACTTTTTATTTAGCCTAATTATCCACTTTGCCTCCGAAAGCAGACAGCAGACCAAAACCAGAATAGGGAAGGAATTGCGGCCAAATTTCGTCGAATGTGCTGAGGCATTTTACCACATTTAAAATTGACGGTTTGACGAATAAGCAGCCAGCCTCATGACCCTCAATCGGACTTACGGGGCGGCCTCACGTTGGGCTCCGCCGCAAATTTCTAGTCGTTTTGATGCAGTGATCAATTCAGTGGCATCGTGGACGAAGGAAGGGCACTTGTCCCCTGAACTTTGGGCTGTCGGAAAATTGTTGGAACATTTTTTGTCGAAAATTTTTTTGTTTAAAAATGCAAAATCTGGGATTGGATAACCCCCACCTTGGGGAAATTTAGGGGAAAATTTTTTCGATTTTGAGCACCCATAATTTCCGCTGCCGTAAAATTGCAACTTTTCGCCCCACCTACTTTTTCAACCCACGACGCCGCTGGTGGTCATTGATATTTCCGAACGTTTACTTCATTTGCAGAAAACGTTAGAAATTCATCCATCCACTTCCTCGGCTTTGAGTGTCAGAATGGCGTCGGCCAACTTCTCGTAATCTTGCAGTGTGTTGTAGACCATTGCTGATATTCTCACCCACGGTTGCTTTCCCTCTTCATAGAAGAGCGCCTGTACTTTGAACCGATTCCACACGTCTCGCATCAACGACGTCTTATCGCACATGCCCTCCTGTAATATGCATCGGAATAAAATGCTATCAATTTTATCTATCAAGCCAATATACACTGTGCCCCGCCACAAAAAAAACTGGTACGCCAAACTCAATCGATAACTTTGTCAATTCTTGGTGGATTTTCAAAATTTTTTTATTGGCTAAGTCCCTGAAAAATTTGCGATGAAACTGTCGTTTAAGATCCAACAACGCCAAAAGCGTGTCGCTACACTACCTTGTCAAACACGAATGCTGTAAACTAGCATGTTTTGTGTGCGCTGAGGCCGTCTTGCTCAGTTACGGACTTCCAAAGATCTTGTGTATGGCACACCGCACCTGCAGTAAAAGAATTAAGTTTCGTGGATTGAAACTGCAGGATCGACGAATATCACTCTGGCGCAGTCCAATTTCACTAGCGCAGTAGGCCCCTATAGCGATTTACTGACAGCCATTTTTGTGCGAAATAGCTTGTTTGCTCCAACATTTTGCACCATTTCCCATTTTACAAACTTTTCAGTCTAGATAATGCAAAAAGCATTCTGGCACTATATCAAAAATAGCATCAATCACCAACAGTTTTGAACAGTTATGTCTGGCTTAACACTTCTTTAGCAGCCGTCTCTTATGGGGTGTTTACACGATCCAGCAAATGTAATGCTGGAAGTCTGCTGGAAATTTGCTGGATCATGTAAACACCCTATTAAGATACTGCAGACTAAGGTCACCATGGAAAAAATGATCCACATGACACCAGCTTGCGCTGCTTGGAGTACTAAATAATGAATGTGTAGCTGGTCTTGCTGGCTACCATCTACCATGGCCACATTTCCTGTAGTTCGTGCGCGCTTAGTTTGCCATTGTTGTGCTTCGATTGGTGCAATTTTCGAGCATATATTTTCTGCAAGGTAGTCTAGAGATATGTTTTGAACTTGCTGGGATCTTTAATGCAGTGTTTGAATTGTGAAAAATTAGCTGGGGGTTGAACTTTTCGACGGTCGGAGCCGGACCAAAATTGGGATGTAAATCGTATGTATATAGTATATAGCTGATTCCCCCAGAACATAATTTGACAGTGTGTTAGAGGGATTGAGAAAACAGTTGGGGGTTCAACCCCCCCAATCTCCCCGGCAATTCAAACACTGCTTTAATGATAGTTTTATTGCAAATTTTTCAAAAAGTCCGCCAGTAAACAAAAAATCCGTAGAAAATTGACAAATTTATCAATCGAACTTAGTGTAGGCCCTACCAGTTTTTGGGACACAGTGTATAGGCCTATAGGGGCCTACGGTAGGCCTATATTTACATCACGTTAACTCGTTACCTGGAGGTCAACACGAAGATTAGATGACCAATGTATTGGTGGCGTCAACCAAGGCAACTACAGCCGAAGTTACGTGTGACAATGTCTCCTTAGAACAAGTGAAGTCATTTCGTTACTTGACTAGCATTATGTCGGATTCGTGTGACTGCAGAACGGAAATAACAGCAAGACTAGGCATGGCCAGATCTGTAGCCAAGACTCACTAACTAGTATGCGGAAGGACCGCTCATTGAACTTACAGCTAAAAAGCAGGTTTATGCAAACATTGGTTTGGACCGTGGCAATGTGACAATGGAAATCATCTTCTACATAAACTCTTACCAGAAAGAACTGCTCATGATTACAACCTTAGACAAAGACGGCATGATCTAACGTTACATGTTAAAACAGATGATAAAAACTTTTTATCCAGGATGCTTTTTAAAGACATTTATTAGAATTATCACCTACTACACTTATCTTTATTATTATTTGTTTATTTTATTTTACTATTTTCAGATTTTTAAGTTGCATATTATGTTCTACTGCGCTTTACCTGTAACCTACACACTGTTAACACTAGCTTAATTTATTGTAACCTACGTAGCGGTCTGTCTACGCTTGTATTAAACAAATATTGCATTGTATTGTATTGTATGTACGGACCGTGTGAATCCTGGACAACTAAAGCAACAGACAGCAAGAGATTAAAAGCATTCGAGATGGACATGTATCGAAGGATGATGCGAATCAGCTGGACGGAACATAGAACCAACAACTCAATACTGGAAGAGTTGCAACCGACGCGTCGATTCCTGGCAGAGGTCAAGAGAAGGAAGTTGCAATACTTTGGCCATGCAGTAGGCCTAAAAGCGGACAGTTTATGTATACACATAGCACCATAACTGGGAATAGACGCCGAGGCAGTCTTAGAAGACGCAGGACGGATGATACCAAGCAGTGGACTGGTGCATTAGTGGCCGAATGTGTTCAATGCGCAAGTTACCGAAACAGATGGAGTGCCGTGGTGTCGGTGTCGGCGACATCCGATCCTCAATCATAAGGAAAGACCAAGGCAAGGCAAGGCAAGACTTGCGCCGCACTAGTCAGCAAGCCAAAACAGAAAAGATGAAGATAAATAAATAAGACTGCATCTGCCACTGCATTTTGTCGTAAGCAGTTACACACGTAAGCAAAGCATTGTCTATGAGATTGAGGCATTCTTCATCTAGCGTATGCTGATCTTGCGAAGCCAGATGACCGAATCTTCCTCTGCAGAGTGTAGCGCCTGGAGTCCACCAGGAAACTTGGTCAGCGGGCACTCGTTGACGATGTGCAACATTGTTTGCTTGCTGCCGCAAGCACAGAGTGGGTCGTCGCGTATGCCCCAGTCGTGAAGAGTAGAGGCACACAGGCCATGGCCAGTGCGAAAACGGTTGAGAAAAGACCAGTCTACGTTCAAGATCGAAGCCAGGTTGGCATACGACTGGGTCACTTATCAGAGACTGGCTAGGCATTTCCTTTCATTTCCTTCCATTCATTTCCAGGCTTCGTCGATTGACCAGTCAGGCTGGAGCACTGTGGACCATATCGGACTTCTGGATGGAAGTCGAGCTTCAGGAAGGGCGATTAAGTCATCAAACACCGGTAGGTTCGGGTGATGCCGGATTTTGTCCATAGCTTTGACTGATGCTGACATTCGCCGGATGGATGCTGGTGCTATGTTGGATAGTACTGACAACCATGGAACTGGAGTCGACGTGAGTGAGCCAGATACTGTCCTCATTACCGAGTTCAGCTGAATGTCGACAAGCTTCGTGTGAGTGCTGCGACACCAGACAGGAGCACAATACTCCGCCACCGAGAAACATAGAGCCAGAGCAGCTGTACGGAGAGTCCTTACACTAGGTCCCCACGTTGAGCCAGCTAGCTTCGTGATGAGGTTGTTTCTGGTTTGGACTTTCGCTGCTGTTTTCACCATATGGGAGCGAAAGGTAAGTGACCGGTCAACTGTTACTCCTATGTATACTGGCTGGTGTTTATGCCGAATTCTCTTCCCGTTCAACATAACATTGAGTTCTGTTGACGCAAAAGCATTGTGAAAATGAAACACTCTAGAGACCGTTTTAGAACACTAGGAGTGAGTCGCCACTTTGCAGAGTAGTCAGATAAGTCAGACATATCAGAGGTCAGTGTGTGTTCTAGCTCTTTGAATGTCTTTGCCTGGGTAGCGCAGCAAATGTCGTCTGCATAGATAAACTTCCGCGATGTGGTCTCCGGGAGGTCATTGATATAGATGTTGAACAGGGTTGGAGCTAGTACAGTGGCATTGTCTACCCAGAACAGACAAACGCGATCACATTCCGTTTGATTTCTAACCACGCCGCAGCATTTAGGCCTAATGCGTGATCTTTCCAAAACAAAAGATTAAAGCGTTGTTCAAAACAACAAAAATGAAATAAATAAAAATTAAATGAATTAATTCTGCGGTAATTTAGTTTATTTCAGTTTTGTTCACTTAGTTCACTTTGTACGCATCGTAGCAGTGTGAATGCTTAGGCCTACACGTAGGCTAGGCTATAAGCTGGCAGTGAGTCGGTACAGCCTGCATTTTAAAGTTAATATTATCAATTCTTACCTTTAGTTAAATAGACCTTTTCTTTGTTTATCGTACCTTTGCTGTGTTTGGATATTTTCTGAGGTCAGGCAGACGGATTTGTCTCATAAACGGCGCCTTCATGTCGTCCGGCAATGGATAATGCTCAGTGCCCCACTTTGACACGAGCATATTAGACGCCGCCGTTGCTAGTTCGCTATTGTACCGTGCTATCGCATTCTGCAACGCCAACATCAGGCCTGTTATTCACATCAATGCGTTTGGTCCATGGCCATCAGTCATGTTTAACATTAGACAGCAGCGACTGCAAACCTACGAAGTTACAGTCATTAATCCTTCTTCGTCTTCAGTGCAGTAAATATTTGCTATTCTCAAACAAATTACGTATAAATACTACACCGTGTCCCAAAAAAGCATCCCCGACAATTTCGACTGTAGCTTGAAAATCAATTATCAGATTTTGATAATTTTTGGTACAAGTATTTCCGACACAACCTGCCATCAAATGACGATTTAGTTTCCCACCTCACCCAACGTTTGCTTTTGCACTACCTGGGGAAAACACAACCAGCGAAAGATCACTTTGTGTATCCAATGTGACATGATTGCTGAATTAACATAACGCGTAAAACACATTTTGTTTACATTTTGACACTTTGGTTGACATTTTATCCAGTTATCCATTTTTCAACTGCCTGCAGTAAAATTGCTTAAAGTATTAGCCCACTATGAGAACACAGGCAAGAAGACGCTTTCTCCATTCATTGACAGCAGTATCGATAATGTTCTGCTCCAGACCTGGATTAGTCTACCAGTCACTTCTTGACTTCACAAACATTCCTAAACCTCAGCTGGTAAACACACTGCTGCAAGACAATCAAACTTTGTAATAAACTGGCTGTTGGGGCCCACAGATTAGGACAGATGGAATTTGTTGATGTTTTGTCATTTATTTTAACACGTATTATGTTTTGTCTGTTTTCCCCAGGTAGTGCAAAAACATGTTGGGTGAGGTGGAAACTAAAACATACATTCAATAGCCAGTTGTGTCACAAATATTTCTGCCAAAAATTATTGAAATCTTCTATTCTTTATTCAAGTTACGATCGATAACGTCAGGGACGTTTTTGTTAGGTTTTCTGTTTATTTCAACACATATTTTGCTTGATCTGCTTTCCCTAAGTAGTACAGAAGCATACATTGAATGAGGTGGGAAACTTAGCAGACATTTGATGGCAAGTTGTGACAGGAATATTCGTACCGAAAATTATCAAAATTTGATAATCGGTTTTTAAGTTACGGTCGAAAATGTCGGGTATGCTTTTTTGGGACACAGTGTATGGTTGCTGTCGCACATCGTGGTCTTACTTTTTGCTACCTCGTACGTCTAAATATGCACGCAGAAAAAATACAGCACACCGGTGTTCCGTTGCCGATCTGCTGTATCCGGATTTTTCCAGGATGCCCTGAAAGTCTGCGCCAGTTTGTTCATAGTACCAAATTAGTCATCGCATAATTACTGATAATTATTACTGTTCATAGGAGGGTAGGCGGCTGAGTTGACGACGGTAGACAGACATACCAAAACCATTTTATTCTCTGGTTGTTCGGCTTATTCAGACAAGTCATAGAATACTCACTAGCTTTTTGTCTCAATTTCAAGGCGATGTAGGCGTACATGCTACGGAGAGAGCACAGAATAAGAAATACGGATAGGCCAGCATTTTCAGTGTGAAGAGCGTTAAATGTGCTAAAGGTGCAGGTATGCAGAAACTAACATGACCGCCAATGTCCTGATGGAACTTGAGAGCTGTTTTGGCCGTGTAGTACTGAGAATTGTCATTCGTGCCTTGGTAAGAGAAGTTGGAGTCGAAGTCAGTGCGGTCGTAGACGGACGTCACGACGGGGAAAATATTACGCTGATGGTCAGGATGCACCCACAGCACTGCACAGCCACGCGGCACGAACGCCCACTTGTGCAGGTTGCCTGCATTAACACATGAAGCACACAGTGCTTCAAAACGTTTACGAGTTACAAAGTCTTGCACTTTTGCTATTCAGTTTTTTTTCTTACTCATAGTCACAGATCTGTGCTAAAACTCGACAAAGCACTGAACGACTCCCTGAGATCACAGAAACTGTAATATGCATCACTTGATTTTGTCGTTAACCGCTTCTTCATGAAGCTTTTCAATACAAATAAATTGGAAATCATAAAGGCTTGTCAAAGTTATTTTGCGTTCAAATTACCTAGTGTCCTCATTCCGATACGAGTAAACAAATTCACAGCCAGGGCTAATGCGATTTGAGATTTTTCAGGTTTCTTCCCTGTTAGATGTTGCTGTGTCTATAGATAATTGCTCAACATGACAGTTCTTTGAGTCTAGCTCTATATTGTTGTTTTTTGTTTGTTTTTTGTCTACGAATGTTTGCTTGGTGAAATAAAGATTATCATAAGTAGGTCTACCTGCGAAGAAATCGGCGCCGAGATGCTGGAGGTCGAGATCAACTTGGCCGGGCGTGTGTGCACCGTCAACAAAGATCTTAACTCCGTGACGACGACAAACACTGATGAGTTCTTTGATAGGCAACAACACTGCCGGGCGGCTTGATATGTAGTCTGCATCGCGCACAGACAATGACGTAGACGGAAATTTAAATTGGGGAAGTCTCGCCTCCTTTCCCTTTCCTCCCTTCGCTTCTCTTTTTTCTTACCCTTACACCTCCCTCTTTCTTTTCCTTTCCCCTCTTCCTCGTCTTTCCTTCCTCCTTAAAAGTAGGACTTCTAAAATCCAGCTAAAGGGTATGGGGGAACGCTGTAAGCTCCCTCAGCAGGGTCTGGGGCTGGGCCTCAGCCGAAATCAAATTTGGTGCATTTTAGTTTTAAAATATGAGATCTGGTGGCAACAGTTTTAATTATTAGCCTATCCTGAGAATTAATTAACTGACCAAGTTGGCACATCGAATACACCAATGAGTCCGTGACGCATGGCCAGTGCGGCGCCAGACCTACGGTTACCTTCCCAGCCTCGGGGCATCACCGCCCTTTGACCGGACCTACCAAATTATACTGCTTGGTGACAGAGGCACATGTATGTGAACAACTTGCCTAAGGTCGTTACCCGGCAGTGTCCCGGTGTGGAGTCGAACCTGCGCCCCTGAGTGACCTCAGGATTACAAGTCCGACACGTTACCGTTAGACTACCGAGCTACACAAACGCAAAGTTCATAGTGTACAAATATCCTAAAAATTCATTTCCGGAGTAACTGCGAGAAGTGACTGCTTGATCGTCAACGAAAGCTGTTATATAATGAGCGCAATGCAGTGACAGTAAAAAATAAAGTAAACATTTTTTGTCACTTTTTGGTGTGGTCGTTATCTTTTTGAGTAGCAATCCATCGAAAGTCTATTAATTTAGCGGGGGCCAACTCACCAAGTACGACAAAACAAATGTTGGGATGATCGGTCAGGACGCGTTCGTAAGCTGCGAGTAAACTGTCGCGGTTGAGACCCGCTCCGGCGAACGGCGACGGCAAGTCTAACGTTATCAGCTCAAGATCTGAACACCAATGACAAAATCAGAAATACACAATTAATACAATACTAAGATGTCGGGCACGGACCTGAATTGCTTCAATTTCTCCAATCTGTCAGTCCGTCTCGCTGACCTTTTTAGTGTCTTTTTTATTACAAACGTTGCTTTTATTTTTAACAGACATTGAATGTTCAGTGCAAAGATGACAAAGTATTAAGATGCTACTGAAAAATGATAGCAGACTTCATATTTCGATGTACTGTGAGATAACAAAAATTTGACGAGCGTTAACCAATCTGTAAACGACATAAAAAGTCACGTTATTGCGCAGCGTTTCGAAAACGTCAACGTTTTTAAACGTTTTCACATTTCGAATTTTAGACACGCGTTTTCAAGTTTTTTTTAAATTCAAATTTCATGTTTGTTACATCTGTGCATAGAAAATTTACTGTATTTTCTGTCAGACTTCTTGACGACGACTATTACTATTACATAAATGTACAAAACATCAGTTTATACACTTGTTAACGGCGACATGCAATGAGTGACACATCGAAAACAGCAAAAATCATAAAAAGGTGATATCATTCACCATCACATCGTTTAACTGTCAACGTGCTGTTGAATAATATCACCTTTTTATGATTTTTGCTGTTTTCGATGTGTCACTCATTGCATGTCGCCGTTAACAAGTGTATAAACTGATGTTTTGTACATTTATATTTGCTGTT
>Ga0209671_1009164_pt1 | contig 10375 bp, 9 predicted proteins | sample WorMetHERISLAND2_2_FD_187401 | JGI IMG/M metagenome (GOLD analysis project Ga0209671, IMG submission 187401) | Marine gutless worms symbiont microbial communities from Max Planck institute for Marine Microbiology, Germany - Olavius geniculatus... | ecosystem: Host-associated > Annelida >... | reverse complement strand
GTTGCTCGATCGTGCAAACGGGGTACAAAGCAGCAGCAAGGCGAACTTAGAAGTGAAGATAACAACGACCAAAGTGACTAAATTGCGATCTGCTTAGTTTGATTTTGGTGCGGATGTATTTTTTTAAAACTCTGTTCATTAATTTGTTACAACAATCAATGTGGCATTCTTTGAGTAAGGAAAATATCAAATACGAAAAGTAATCTTAAACAGTGAACTGAACGGAGTGAATCAATTAAGCAAGAAGGCAGCAGAATTTTTATACGCCACAAGCTATATGAGCCACCTAAGTAGCCTACAACGGTAGGCCTAAACCTGTATTTTGTCAGTTTCGTCATACCGGAGAAAATGACAAAATGTCACTACAAAATGAGTATAAATCTGAAAGTTGTAAAAAAATCGAACGAATGCTTTTAAGATGTCGTACATCAGTTAGCAAGATTGTACTTGCGAAAGGGCCGGGGCCCCGATGTCGCATGGCATCGGGCCCCCAAGAGGTTAATCCGGCTCTGGACCAGACAACAAAGCATAAGAATATTCCAAATCTCTGGCAAAATTGAATAATCTGTTATTACCAACCTCTCCACAAAATTCCACCGAAATATTATGAGTCATTCAGCTGACCGACGAACAGACAAATTATTTTAGCGCTGTTTGTCGGCAGAGGTAATCGCCAGTAATTATCGTTCGTGAGTCGTGACTGCTGCCTCTGGTGATTAGCTGTGAGTCAGTGACACTGATGATATGACGCTCCACGTGGAAAGCATTATTAGGTTGCTGGAATGTCACTGCGACTGCGACGAACGGAAAAGTAAGCTTACTAACTTAACAGAGTGTAGAGCAAGCCGGTTCGTGTGACAGATCATTTATATAAACGCAAACGTAGCCCTTCGTCATGCATAAGGCCCCTATTTCTGATAAAACATTGAGTAGGCCTAAAGCAAACTACTGTCCGAAACACCTGTTCTGAACAACTTTTTTGTGACACAATTTTCTGCCGCTGATTGGACGGATATTTCCCTTGAACGATCGAGGGGGTCAAAGAGGGGTATCTTCTAAAAATTGTTATTTTACCGCTAATGGTAGGCCTAGGCTATGTTTAGCGTCGGGTAAACACGGTTGGCGGTAGACAGATCAGATCAATCGCTGCTTATCATAAAACCACTGGTAACATGCATTCCAGGAGTATAAACAACGATGACTTTGGGCGACCTTAAACCTTTCAAAGCGGGGTTTGCATGGGCGTTGGAACAGGGGGAGCAGAGGGAGCAGCTTCTCCCCCAACTTTTGGCACGGGAGAGCAAGCCATAGCTTTTGCTCCCCTAAAAGTTTAAGCCTTCTGCACTGCGAGTCGAATGACTCAGACATCTTAGAGTTTTGCCGCTCCGTGGGACGTTCAAGAATCAAAAAGCTTTCAGCTTCAGGGGGGCTTCGCCTCCCTAACCCCCCACCAGGGGCTCTGCCCCTGGACCTCGCTCGGGGCTCCGCCCCTAGACGCCCGTTATAGGCTCGCGCTCCACGCGCTCGCCATGGCCCCGGCCGCTGCTTGCTCCCCAACTTTCAAACACTTCCAACGCCATGGGGGTTTTTAGTGATTTTGGGCGATTTTGGGCTGCGGCGCACATGCGACGAACCGGTTAGAAATAGACCAAGACGATTTGCATATAAAATTTTCAGCATATTCAGCGTATATATTTTAGCACTTTAAATTTCGTCTCCGAGGTTTAATGACTCCTTTCATTCAGCTGCGTCAAATATCGGCACCCCCTCAAATGCGCGCGGTTTCTGCCAATATCCACTATTTTAGCGTGAAAACGGTTGCAGTTAGACACAGACTTGCTGCTTACCGTAACAAATATTGCTGCCGGCTTTTAGAGATATTAACATTGATGACCTTGAACGACTTTCGAAAGCAAGTATTAGGTCTATAGTGATATTTTGCGACTTTAAACTGCGACTCAATTAACAGTAAACAGTACTGCGCCGAACTTACTATAGAAATAAATTACTTGCGTGTGAATTTTTTACCGTCTAACGTTCATTTTAACCGATATCAAGTCCTTCGTACAGACTACGAATCATCAAATTTCGGTAGGCGCCTTTGAAAACGATCATTATTTTACTGCACGTTGTACACTGATTTCCCAATGTGTCACGCGTCACGTAAGCTTTGCTCAAATTACTTGTAGTTGGTAGTTACATAGTTCTTGATTTCTTGACTTCAGTACTCTTTAAGTTACTCTAGTAGGCCCCTACTCGAGTTAATCGAGTAATAAATAACTCGTATAACACAGCCCTAGTGGTGGTCGTTTGTTATTCTATGTTGGTCAAGGTTGTTTATTTTTTGGCGAAAGTTGAACAAAATTGATTTTTTGAAGATACAGATGTGTTATTAATAATGTCGGATTCCGAGGACGAGTTTTTTAACAGCAAAAATAAGTTTGTAAGGTTTTGCGTATTTCTGTACAAAATTATTGATGTACCTGTGACGACATTGAGAGGTAATCTGATCTTGAACTTGAAAGCTGGTTCAGTGCTTGTGTTATTTGTATCAGAATAGGGTTGTGTGCATTTTTTAAAGTTTGTCGTTAGCGGCGCCGGTTTAAAGTAGGATACCCCGATTTAAGCAATATGACATACCTCACTAGACTCATAATGAATCTTTACATTCAATTTTGATGTTTTAATGGTGAACACTGCAGTTGTTTTTAAATTTATTGGCTTCATAAACCTTCAGTACTTTATTTAAAAATTAAAATATACCACAATATATTAATATACCACAATATACCTAATATACCACATATAATAATAGGTCAGTGCTAGCGATAGATCGGCGATCTCACACTAGAGAGCAGAAAATTACTAGTGGTAGATCGTCAACGCCAGGGCGTCTGTGCGGCAGTGTTCGCACTGCCGCACAGACGCCCTGGCGGACGGCAGCCAACTATAGCGACCTCAGCACCAGACGGCACATCACGGGCTTGCCAGTAGGCAAAGTACCAAACGGTCTCAGGCTTCGTCTTGATTACATCATCAACGTTACACACCTAGTTTGGGTGTTTACATGTCATCGCAAAATTCTCTCAAATAAGCTAGCCGTAACCCCAACTCTACTCTAAAACACTACTACTAACCCTAAACACTAACCCTAACTCGAACTTTATCCCTAGCCATAGTCATAATATTAATAATAAATCCTATTCCTTTACCCAAAACACTAGCGCCCTCTTGCGAATTTCTTCGTATGATTTACATTTACATTTCATACCCAATCACTAATATCGACGACGAAAACCTGTTTTAGACGATGAAAGCATGCTGAATAAGCGATAAAATAACACAATAATAATTTACAGTATTAACTTAAAAAAGAAAAAAAGTATAAAATTGGTACAGCCAGGATTTGAACCTGCAACCTACAAAACATGAGGTCAATAGCTTACGCACTAGGCTACAGCCACAACGAAGAATATCTCACGACATACTTTGTATAAACATTGTCATTAATTAATTATCACATAACAAATACATTTCTAACAATCAAACGTGATTAAAATGGATTTTGGTGAGTGGTCTGATAAGGAAGACTTGCCAACTACGCACTCTGAACCTACTTCTGTTATACCATAGAGTTTGTTATTGTGTCTACCATAGATTTGCAACCGATCTACCGCTAGAATTATCGATAATAATATACCACAGGACAGCCTTTTTCCTGTTTACATTTTCGTTAGCAGTTGTGCAAATAAACAAGATCGACCTAACCCTAACCTCAAACCTGACCCTAACCCTATCCTCTAATGCTAACCGTATCCCTAACCCCAAGCCTTACCCTAACCCAAAACGTTTACTTAAAAAATGTGAAAAACAACTAAGAAACGTCATTGTTAGTTTGCGGAGGTACGTCATATTGCTTAAAGCTCAGTGCTATGGTCAGTTCGTCGAACTGAGAGATTGGCAACCAAAATTACTGTCATCAGTTCACCGAACTGAGTTGAAGGAATCAGAATTTACTAAAAGAAGTTCAGCAATCTGAAGTGCAGCTAATTGGACTACTAAAATCAGTTTGGCCGCATTGCTGTTTATTTCACATGGCCACCAGTACTGCATTAAAAATGGTGAATAGATTCACTATTTGTAAAGTAAAAAAATGTTAGGAGGACCTTTAATTAAGAGTTCTAGTAGGCCTAAACTCCTCGTTACCAGCGCTGGGTGCTGAAATGAAATCTGCGCAGGTGGAGAGTGAGGTGATCTACCATGACTAATTATTGTGCAGGGTGACATTCTTTCTTTATACAAGATGAAATGAAAAAGATGATTAAGCACCACAGTTCTTATTCATATCTTTTCAAAATACTGAGAGGTTAAAAATTTTTCAGTTTACTCTCAGCTGCACAATGGCAGAATTGGACCATAATGGCCTGCTCGTGAACTTACTGCATGGATCTAAAATCTTACTGCGCAACTTAAATTTATTCATTTTCTTTATTAGGTAGTTAATTAACTTTCTCCTACATTTTAGTCTTGCCAGGCCATCGACTTCCGACGAAGTATCGGTGGCTGCAGTGACATCAGACCAGTACTGTTCAGTGCCTAACAGTGACGGTGGCAGGATCTCAGCTGCCTGGCGGCATCGGGCATTATCCGTTTTCCCCGAACTGAAAGTAGCAAATTTTGCGTTGCTTCTATCAGTTCTCCGAACTGAAAATACAATTAATGTTGCTTAAATCAGGGTATCCTACTTTGGACCGGCGCCAAGTTAGCATTATCGGTATCACTTGACTTAATTAGCATCAGCAGTCTGGTCCAGTAGTCCACAGGCCAAGTTGATCTGAATTATACATGCAGTGGCTGGGCGTGTACAAAACTATACATCATTAGTGGACGCAATCGCATTTTTCTCCAGAGAGCGTTTTCGCATACCTAGGGGTCAGTTAGGGTTAGGGTTAGGGTTTGTGCCAGTGTTCATTTATGAGAAATTGTACGAAATTGTTCAGCAAAAAGGTAGGTATTCTAGGTATCCGAAAACGCTGTCCGGAGAAAAAATGTGATTGCGCCTCATTAGTCTGTACACACGTTTATATTAAATGGTGCTGTTGATACGAGTGTATCGCTATGGTGATATGTTTGATAGTTGCCACTTCTGTGTCTGAGTCCTCTCTTCTGATGGGCTTTTTGCTTGTGATTCGCTTGCCACTCATGGCTCTGTATGATAGTATTTTGATTGATTGATTGAATTGCTGGTTGTGAAAATGCTGTGCAGAGAAAATAGTGTTGCCGCTTCAGAGTCGTCACAAACTCGTCTACTATCACCGTCACTATCGTCGAGTGCCGACAATTGACGAGTGTGAAGTAGATGACCAGGTCTGCGCATGGGAAGCAAACCAACAGTACCGCCGCGACAGGTCTGTTTCACATTCACTGACTTAAGTATTGACATTTAGAGATAGTTGACATTTTGTTCCAGCTTGCAAGCCAGGTTGAGCCAAATAGTTCTAGCCCTATACACAGATCTCGTAAGTAATTAAGTATCACTCAGTGTCAATTTAAAAGTGACTTTTTGTATTGCTATCCTAGCTGGCAATAATGCTAGTCATGCGGCTGCCTATTCTGAAGTAAAGTAGCAAGTGCTTGAGATGTGCTAAATAGTGATTTTTAGTATTTGGCCAGATACACATACAAGTACAAATATTGAGTGAATGACTCAGTATTTTGCTGAATGTGGATACAGATAAAATATCTGGTAAGTGTTTTAGCTGGTGCATTGTTGATTTTGTAACTGAACAGAAAAGTGGAGGACAACATACTGAAAATACTTCGCCAGCGTATGCTTGACTGTTACTTATTCCATTTCTATCCGGATGACAAAGCAAAATACTGCACCAAATTGGAACAAGAGTACAAGACAGCTGAAACCAACTGGTTCATTAAATGTAAGAAGTTTTATTATTTTGTTTGTTATTGCTTAGCCTCATTAGTGACACAGTTTGTGAATGTTTCCTTGCGGAATTTTTTGTATTGGATTGGAATGAAAATTAATTTGCTTCATTGCTAGCTCACATGTGCTAGAGCAGCTACGCAGAGATATGCAAGATTAGGATTTGATGTCATAGTTTTTAAACATAAGATCTAAAATCTTTCAAAAGTCCATATTGTTGGTTTTTATTTTTTATTTGTTGTGCAATTTAAAATACAAACAAAATTCAATGTCATGTTTTAGTCATTTTTTAAAATTTTTGACATCACATTGATATTAACTTAGCAAAAACAATGTGACGTGAAGAATGGTGATCGGATGTTCTACCCATGTTTTAAAATTTGGCCCTGTCTTCTTTGTGCACTAAAACTTAACAAAGCTTTTTAAAAACTTATTTTCTTTTGCTATTCTTGTTACTGTAGCATGTAACATTGAAGTAAATGTAACATTTTTTTTTTGTTGACAGACTTCTAGCTGGTGTACAGCAGATCATGGTGGTTATTGTTTGTGTGGCAGATGGTGACATGGGGCATCGTGCTGATGCAGTATCAGCATACATGAAGCAGAAACATCGTCTTATCTGGGAGCGCCGACATGGTCCTGTTGGCTCCGGCAAAAAGACAACGTTTCCACCACCAGAGCATTGAACCTGCTATTATACAGTCTCTGATGTGGTGGACTTTGTAGTATAAGTACATTGGGCAGTTTTTGTTGTTGCACAGATACAAACTGTATTATAGTTCTACATTAGTACCTGCGAGTGAGCTGTGAGCTGTTTGCTAGTCCATATCATGACCAGAGTGACATTTTACTGCATGGTAAAATATTACCCTAATGTAGACTCCCTGGAACTAGTATTCAAAACTGCACTGTTTCTGGGGAAAATGGCCATTAAATGTGTCAGAATAATACAGGATAAAGCACAATTACAGATTGATGCACAGTATTTTTGTTTTTACGCGCGAAAGCACCTACTGCTTTCAGCATGTCTTAGCCATCGCAATTCTGTCCGTCTGTCTGTCCGTCTGTCTGTCACATGGTTGGATCAGTCAAAAACGGTGCAAGATAGGATCACCATATCTTCACCGTCGGCTGCCTGGAAAATTCTAATTTCAGGAACCATAAAGCATTTCCATATATTTGAAGGGGGTTACCTCAAATGAGGGTGCTAAATGAAAGGGGGTAGGCAGAATTTGCGATTTTTGGTCAATAAGTCGCTGTATCTCAATAACGGTGCGAGATAGGGCCTAGGTTACTATTAATCACTAATAGGAAGTCGTACACTGGCTCTCATTTCGCCAAATTCAAGGATCTTGAATGATCCTGAATGCCAAAATAGGGGGTTTTGGGGGATTTTTTTGGCGATTTCAGGCTGTGACACAAGTCTATATCGTTCACAAAGTGGCGCCACGTTACTATCATTAAGCCTATGCGATCCAGATAGAAAATTTGGTGTTTGTATATTAACTTAGCGTGAACACCCCAATTTTCAGCTAAACTACTGAATTGGAACTGCTATAGGCTTTCGCGCATTTCGTGAGCGTTAGCTCAGATTTCTTGTTATTGTTAATTGCCATCTGGTTGCAGTGTATTTGTGAAATTCGACGACTCTCTGCTCATTGCTGTGGTTGTAATTTCTATAGAGAGGTCATCTTAAATTGCCATTTCCAGTATTAACAAAAAATGCAGTTTATTGAAATTTTATGTGCACTCTCTGAATAAGCGTAAAGTAATGTGGCATATGTGATATTGAATTGTACTAAATATTATGGATGTTACCACATTTGTTTGGGGTGGAGTGCTTTTTTCCAGACACGGTGCAGTTTGCATTTGGTGTGATTAATAATAATGAATTGCCTGCTGTTGCAAAGTCAGATCATTTTATTAACATAAAAGATCATAGTACGAAAGACTAAAATAGACATCTGCATAAAAATCAATGCTGTTCTGGTATAAAGTATATAGAATATAAATCAGGTACACATTAAATAAATATTGACAGTAAAAATGTCGTCACTCACCGTCGATGTCAAGAGGCATATGTAACATAATGTTGCATTGTTATGTAATAAAAATACGTAAAATAATCAATACAGTGCAAATAAGTAGAACACTTACGTGACTTGAATACTAAACATACAGTTAACTGTCCGACGTACATCACATCAAGATTTGAGTGCCATATATTCAGTATAGGTACTCTGTAGTTAAACTTTTCGGATGACATTAGCGATTGACAAACATTCTCAACACAAAACCAAGCTGTCATGCACTATAACAATAATGTAAACTGTGGGCTTATCATGTTGTCATTCTCTTCTCAACTTGAATGATTAATGATGAACTGACTATTACAAATTAGTGATTCCGGTAATGGTAGTTACAGTCAACTTATGGATCACTGCATTATGTGCTTTGGTTAGATACCAAGAAGAAAATTATATTCTATCAGAATACGGCATATTGCTTATATCAGTTGACGTCAACATATAATATGTACAGTTTAACACTGTTAGTTACAGTGTCAGCACTGCTAGAAGTAGTTCACAGTGGACATCAAAGCTACGTGTATACAGTCATTGGAGATGAGAGACAACAAACAGTCACAACACGTGGTACAACATTTGTCACTGAGTACGACTGTCACGTAAACTTTGCAACATGTGCGACTATAAGCCATGGTTTATTGAAGTTCTGGGCTATAGCAAAGTCACATTTATTTGGGTTTTGTGAGTGTTAATATTATTTATAAGACTTGTTTGCTGTCAGCTCTGTGATAAGTGATGCACATGTGTGTAATAAAAACGTGTTTATCAAGAAGCTCATAAGTAGAAAATCCTGCAACGCTTTAGGCTGTTTCAAAATATTCTTGGGTGTATCAAAAATCAGCAAAAACAGGCCAAAGTCATACAGCCTGTACTTAATGCTAAGCGTTTTGTTCAACTTCACCATGACTTTAGTGACATAAATGCGACAGTGTTTTTATATTATTAATTTCTGTTACGAGAAGTGGTTAGTTACTGTCATAATTATCTGCTGTACTTTTATAAGTGCCTGATGGTGAAATTGGTCACTCAAATCGTCAGCAATAACGCTGGTCTGGTTTCTACACTGTGTCTCAAAAAATGTCACACTTTTAATATTGTCCATATCTTTGCCGATTATCAACCAATTTTCAAAATTTTTTTCACTGGCACACTCTCTATACAACTGGCAATAAAGCGAATATCGAGTATCCCACCACACCTGAACTTTGTCACTACACTACCTTGTGAAATATAAATGCAAGAAAGACTAACAATAACAGGTAAAAAAGCGTGTTGAAAAATGAAAGACACTTCAGCTCAAGCTCGTGATGAATGATCTGTATGACGCTACAGTGTGTTAAACCTATCTTTTTAGATATCTGGCGAGTTCAACAATATGTTTGTTCCTGGTTTCTGTGGTTAAGTAAGCTTACCATTTCATTCAGAGTGGTGAGTAGTCACGTTCTTTTCTGTATTTACATGCTTCAGTCTACCAGTCTCATGCCTTTGGTTGGTGCTTCCTGTTTCCCAAAACTTGTTAGTAATGAAGACCCTCTTGCACTTTATCTTTGAAAATTTGACAGAATTCTCTAAAGAATTGTATTTTTGGAATTGGTATAAATTCTTAACCAGAGCCTTGTCTTCATTGCTACATGTAAATGGCAGGTTGCATTACAAGTGTATTGTCACTGCATTAAAAATTATTATTCACAATAATGTTGTCTTCTTTCGTTTACAGACACAAGATATGTGTCCAAAATCAAACTTTCTTTTCTTTCACTATAGAAAATTGTTGAAGATTGTTTCAGAAAATAATATTTGCACATGTATTGCTGTAATTTGAGTAATTTTTGACGATTTATGTTTTATAAGGTAGTGTAGTGACACAGTTAAGGTGCGGTAGAATACTTTATAATTGCTTTATCGCCAATTTTATAGAGAGTGTGCCAGTGAAAGAATTTTGAAAATCGGTTAATAGGCAAAGATATGGACATTACCTAGTGTGACGTTTTTTTGTGTGTCACAGTGTAGAACAGGCCCAGTCTGTTTTATAGCCAGGTGTCATGACATGATTTTCTTGTACTTTGTCCTAGCTTGGTATACTGGTGAGAACATACTGAGGAATGCACGTATGTCGAGTCGACTGAATATGAAACCCAATCCAAGCTAATGTGTATAGTAAGTTAACCTTCATTTACTCACAGATTTTTTACACACGTTGTTACTCAATGGGGGAAAAAAATACCCCCCACTGATATCTCGACTTCTAAGGCAGCTAGAAACAAAATTCCAACGGCTACACCCATGTTTTCAAGGTCAAGCTGTTCAATAATGTTGTCGGCGATACAACCGGAAGTCGCCCTATACC
>Ga0209671_1009163_pt1 | contig 10376 bp, 3 predicted proteins | sample WorMetHERISLAND2_2_FD_187401 | JGI IMG/M metagenome (GOLD analysis project Ga0209671, IMG submission 187401) | Marine gutless worms symbiont microbial communities from Max Planck institute for Marine Microbiology, Germany - Olavius geniculatus... | ecosystem: Host-associated > Annelida >... | reverse complement strand
ATCCTACCGCAGCCATGTTTGTTTGCACATTTAGACGAAATCTCGTGCTCTCACGAGAATCTCGTGAAAAAAGAAAATAGTAGAATCAACATTGGTCTATCTCGTTTGAAAGAGTTCCTTTGTTTCTGGCTGCCCACCCACGTGACAGTTTCCGAGTAAAACAACGATCCGTGAGAAACAACTCAACACGGACACTAGCGTGGGAAAGCGGCTATCCAAACCGTTGGAAATCAAATGAGCATGACGTCAGCGAGCGGCTCACTAAGGCATCGATCACAGCGGCACGGCACTTTTGACTTCCCGCGCGCTACGACCAACTGACATCATGACACAATGACGTTGCGCTAGGCCTGTTGATCAAGCCCACACTCCCGCACTGTCAGTTCTGTCCACGAGGTACCGTCAGTGACACGGAGGTTTTTCTAGACAACAGACGTATGGTCTTCGTGTGTAATGGATTCGACACATGAAGTGAGTTTTGTTGCCGAAATTGAGCGACCCTTTATGACGCAGTGTTTACAGCTTAGAATTGGGGTTTGGGTTTGAGTTAGAATTGTAAATACATTTATGAGAAAATAATGAACACGAAAAATTAATGTACAATATGTGTAGTAAATTCAAGATTCCGGCAAGCAAACAACTTGCCGATTGCACCAGCATAGCCATGCTGCTTGCTAGACTTGATGTGAACAGCAGTGGCATCATTTCACTAAATCCTTGACGGTTGATGAGGACTTGAGTCATAGCGGCCCAGTGACGAACTAACACTGCGACCAACAGCCGGTTGCACACTGTAAAGTTTATTTGATGTACACTGGTTCCACAGTTGTTGCCATTCTTTAACACACAATTGGTTGACACAAGTTAACAAATCACCAACTGGAAATACAGTGGGTTGAAGTCTCTCATTTTTGCCAAGGCTCCTCTAGCTATGTACATCTGGTGCAGTGCTCATAGGTTAAACTTGGTTGTGGAGGCAGTCTGGCAAACCAAAAAAATGCAGTTTTGCTGAACGTCAGTTTTGCAAGGCCATCTTCCGGGCGACTCAGAAACGTTTCCGGAAAGTGGATCTGAAAGTAATTAAACAGACAATTCAGATTAATTTAAAAAATCCTCCAAACAGGCTGGGGGATCACGAAAACAAACTACCCAGTAGGTAGTTGTGTCTATGAGAAACTGAGGTGTCTGCTGGACATGGAAAACTTGGACGCTGGACATATTCAAATATGTCAGTGATAATCTTAGCAGTTATTATTAAACTAACTCAAATTCACTTTAAGACATCGACGGCAAGAAGAAAAAAGTTTCTTTGCCACCAATACCAACTCTGAGAGGTATTTCATCATTGCCTCCAGAACGAGCTGAAGTTCTTGGCATCGACGGTGGAGACTGCGTCACGGAATCACCGCATCCGGAATCAACCGACGTCGTTGTCGGCGGTGGACAACGCGTCGTCGCTACACCACGTGCTATACCGCGTTTGGAATCAACCAACGTCCTTGGCGATGAACAACAAGTCATCACTACACTGCGTCCGGAATCAACCGACGTTGTCATCGGCGAAGATGTTTTGAAGGCAATTCTGAGCAGAATTAACATCCTGGAAGAGGAACTGAAAAAACACATTGATAGGCAATAAAGCAGAAGTAGGAGTAGGAGGAAATTTGTTTGAATCAACTAAACTTATTAACGACCTCATCAATATTTCCAAAGTCGCAAGCCGTAAAACAACATGATCTCATTTTTGCCATCCCTGTGTTATGGAATAATATTGTGGCATGTATGTGTCATGGTTCGCAGGGTCTGGAAAATGTTGGACTTTGCAAGTTACAAATAAGCCTACTAGACCTGGACATTGCTGGACTGATGCTGTAATCCTTGAACATGATTTCCTAATCCTACAAACTTAGGTATTTTATTCAACAAATTAATTCCTCTGGTTTTAACCCATTAATGTGTTGAAGACACTGTGACATAAGGCCAATGTAACACGATAAACAGACGGTCATTTTCACCAGTTTTGTGAGTTGACTATTGGTGAGCTAAACTGCACTTCGAAAAAATGGCCGTTTGTATATATCAATCAATCTTTATTCACCAAAACACGATAGAAACCACAGACAGTATTATTACACAGCACAGTAGTTTGGTCTTGAAAACGGTGCAATTTTGTGATTGTGGGTTTTGTGATGTTTTTGAAAACAGTACTAATTAATCTGTACCGACCATGATGTATTCATGTGTGCAGCCTGCATTGTATATTGTATCATTTTGTATGTACTTTGACTTTTCATGGGAATTTCGTGTATTGATTAAACACCCGTTAACCTTGGACTTTGGTGTGTAATAATAAAACAAGAAATTTGAGGTGATGCTCACAAGATGCACGAAAGCCTTTCTGAGTCTACGCACTGAAGTGCGAGTAATGAGACAGCAGATAACGGTGACGATACGGGACATGCAGGGGATGACAGTTTTGACTTGCAGCTTTCTGTCGGTCTCCATCTTCCACTGTCTTCAGATGATGACATTACTGGAATGGAGGCGGCATTAGATGATGACAGATTCCATAAAGTCTGGAATCAGAAGAGCTTGGCGATATCTTGCATTTGCAAATAGAACAATGATCTTGCATTGTTACAAATGTTGCACATTACGCATAATACTAGAGGAAAAGCACTGTGGGCTGTTACTATGTTAGGTGAGAGGTGACTGGTTCATCGTTGTTTGAACCATTGTTTGGTAATAAGACAAAGTATAAAAATGGTTAAAAGTGGAGCACAGATAAACGATAAGGAAACGAGAAAAGATAGTTTAAAAATGTGGCTAAAGTCCAAAAATTATCCCAGTCTTTTGTAAAACTTCCCGACGAAGATAAAAATTTGTACAATCATCTGCACACTCGTCACAGTGCTGAACTGATACGAGCAGAAAGGAACGCTCAGAGCTTACAGCCAGTACATCTTGATTTTTCCATTGTGGAGAACACCCAGAACAGTACTGCTAAAAAAAAGAGGAAGGGGAACACTAACATGAGTGCACAGTGGTTTGCTCCATTCAGGGAGAGTAACACCATTAGTAGAGAGCGATGAATGTCCATCTGATGATGAGGATTTTTTGCCACCGACTAACATGGATAGTGACATGTTAGACGATGAGGTTAGACGATGGTGAATCTGGTGCTCATCTGATATGCAGATGTTTGCAGGTGACACAAAGCTTGGAAATTTTAGTGCTTTTAAGGCATTTCTTCGAAGCATAAACTTAACAATTTTTTTAGATATCGAGTATTTCTCCATGTACTGATACCGAACATCTGGCGTCACATAAGTGGCCATTAGTCCTGTGACAGCCAGCGGATAACCAGCAGAATTTGTTGTTGCTGAAAGTTCCATTTTGCGCTACTGTATCATGATTGCTGGTATCTGCAAATAAATGATGCAAGATGTTACTAAAGTTTAATTGTAAAAAGTGCAAAGTAAGTACGTTGAATATAACATTCGGACTCGATCACCATGATAAACTCTGCTTTCAACCAAAGCTGACAGTTGCATGCACAATGCACAACTTGTGCATCGACAGCAACAAAGATGAATAAGCTGTCGACTTGTCAATTGACGACGAAGACATCTGCAGTGATTGCGACAGCCATTCAGTTCTTGGCAATGCAAAAAGATTTGCACTGAACATGACGTGTCAATTGTGGCAATCCAGTGGTTGTAAATCTTAAGCAGTACTGCATAATTTTGATGTTTCTATCTGTCGTGTGATCAAACACTGCTTGGTTCGTTATAAAGTAGACCTAATTAAAACAGTTACTATTTTTGTGCATGCACCAAATGCAATACTTTGCAGTTGAGCATCCACGTGAACATGTGACGCTCACTTCTGTAGTCAACAAGGGCATATCTAATACCGCGTTAATATATTGGAGGAGAGCTTGTTTGGTAGCTTAGCTTGGCTAGAGACATTTATCTTACGCTGTAGGGCAGACAGCAGTGTTAGGAAGCAAGTTAGGTCTAGAATAGAACTCAGCAGAAGAAGATTGCAAGCGCCTCCAGGAAGCTCTGGATACAGAACGTGCCAACCATGCGGCGGATGAAGAAGATGAAGCTACTCCTCGTTCCAAACCGTGCAGGAACAAACCGTTCCGTGAGTTTCTACAATCTCTACTGTCGGACAGCGACCGGTATTCAAGATACGTCGAGTCCGCAGGTCGTGATCGTTTTATGGTTAAAGATGCAGGGGGATTGCTCAACTTTGGGCAAAGCAGACGGGAAGAAACACTGAGCCACATATAGACAGCGTCTTTCGATATGTGCGCCACTGCGCGAATAAAGTTGGCAAGACGGAGGAGGTGTACCAGTTCAAGGCAACTGCCCACTCGGCACTGTCAGTGTCGGACGTTACTACCGTCTCTGAACCATGTCGTCAGCGACTCTCATCTGTACTTGATGATGATGTGCTTTGCTTGCTTGCTTGGTGCTGTCCGTCGCGAGCGACGATAACGCTGTGCTAGCTGGTCAATGACGGGCGATGGCACCGGAGATGACTCCTCAATCCATAATCGGATGCACAGACTGCCACAGATGTGGCAGCGAGGGCCGGTTGCAGGAACGCTTGTGACCGTGTGTCGACGAGCGCGACGGGCGTCTGCCTCATGGTCGAAGTTGATGTCGAAGGCCGCCAAGCCCTCATCACACACCTCCCGCCACCGATGATGTATTTGAAGCCACAGTCTATAAAACAGTTACTATACTGCACATGCACCAAACGCAATACTTTGCAGTTGAGCATCCACGTGAACATGTGATGCTCACTTCTGTAGTCAACAAGGGCATATCTAATTCAGTCGTCACTTCATAACAACACAGTGCTGTGATTGACATAAGTCACAGAATGACTTGTGCCAGTACAGCATTAGCTCGTTCTGCATATATTGTAACGTACGAAGAAAAAACGTTGCAAGCTGTGTGAAAGAATTAAAGAGATTCTGGTATGTTACAGAGAAACTTGCAATCAAAAAAGAAAAGGCACTGCATCTTATTCATCCAGTTCTGTTAAAACTTCAGAGTAAGCTGATCAGGCAGGTATGATATTTATCTGTATCAAAACTTCAATTCCATATTCACAAGCAATTAGATATCGTAGGATCATAGACGAGGATAACGAATTTACTAAACATTTGAATAACCTGGAAAATAAACTTATTAAAAGAGATTTCCCTAGTAAACTAGATAAACAACAAATACAAAAAGTGCACAACCTTAACAGAAAATAAACATTGATTTACACATCCAAACATGATGAACAACAAAACTTTCTTAAATATACCAATAGTAAACCACATAAATCACGGGTTGTAGAGTCAGTGACTGATAACTTGTCTCAGATGCCGCTGAGAACTCAGTCACAGCGAACGCAAACAGTTGCTGCAAAAGAAGCCAACGGTCTGTAGTTGTGTAGGTGTGTTTGTGCAGAATTGTTTTTGCTGCTGTTTTACATGTGGTACAGGTGCACCGCGCGGTGTTCCGCGACAGACGACGTGTATCTGGCGACCAAAGAAGGTGTGCCCGGCACCGAACTGTGGTGGTGCGTACACACATCTGAAATGGCACATCTGGCATAGTCGACTTGACGCATATCAATCGCATCAAACGTGACCCAGTTGACGGTGAAACGCCTAGAAAACGTCTTTCTGCGACAAGCATTTTTCAAACCCCACTCGCACCATCTGGGTGCCTGATTTTGGCTAAAAACCTCTAATTTGATGCCACCTTGTGACGTAGATTACAGCGGCTTCAAGCATGTTTTTCTGCGTTTCATTACTATGCAGTTTTGTTAACATAAATCTGCAGTTTTAACTTGGTAGCTCTTTCCGTCCAAATTTAGCAAGCGGTTAAAAATCGAGAAAAGTTCAATTTGTCTGGCCGATTTTGGCCCGAGACTCCTACTTTGGCGCTATCTAGCGGCGTCAATTTCGTCGCCTTCGAATTCCTTTCCCGTCCTTTTATTAAAATTGACTAAAATTTTGTAAACACAACTGAGGAGTTTCAGCTTTGTATCTCTTTTCTATCGACGCTGGGCTCGGGTACCACATTTTACGATACGTTACATTGCTGGTATGCGCACGCATTACTTTTCATATCTATGTAAACACTTTAGTCTATGCAGAAAAAGCGGAATTGTTCTTTCTTCTCTCGGACTTCGGACTGATTTGACGTGCGTCTGTGAGTCACACACACACACACAGTGGGTCACTTCACTTTTTGACTTAGACTTTCGCTGAGTCTTTTCGCTGAGCGAAAGCTAAAGCTGAACGCTAAAGTCTGTAGTTCTACTGACTTAGACCAAAACAATTAAAAATGGCGGAAAACCCGTAAACCTGACAGGAAATAAATCAACCATTTACGCTTGGATTTGCTTATTTAATTGTGACGTGCACGCAAATAAAGTAATTACGTAACATTTGACGTCATTGCATATTTATTAGGGCGTTTATTTTTCGTACCAGACTGCTTTAATTTACTAAACTGTCCGTATGCATAGGACTGTAAATAGTCGCCATGTTTTCGCTCAGCTAAAGTCAAAAGTTGAAGTGGATTCAGACTCAGCGAAAGTTATGCCCTAAGGGCTAAAGCTATCTCTTCCATGCAAATCGAACCGACTTTAGCCAGGTTAGTTCGACTCAGCTTTGGTCTAAGTAGGTACTTTTGGACTCAGCGAATGTCTCAGCGAAAGTCTCAGTCAAAAAGTGAAGTGACCCAGTGACTGACGCTGTTAAACAGCTGGCATGACTTGCACCACAGTCTGGCTGCAGCATTTTGTACTTGTGACCAGGCTACAGTGGCAGTATGACATAAGCACTGGTCGCATACGTAGAACCCACTCTGGTCAACAACATGAGCAAGATGCTCCATCATAAGACGCATGCTATTCTGATGTCCCATAAGTTTTCAGAGCAGAACGAACTAAAAAAGTTCTCCCACTCCTGAGTCGATGCTCTTTCCTGCATGGCAGGATAAAGAATGTGACATGATTAGTAATTTCAAGAACTATAGCACATCTCACGCATCTCATCAATTTGACTGTGAAAAGTCGATGCTACTGGCAGCCCAAAGGACTGATAAGGACAGACCGTCAGAGCGTGTGGGATGACGTAGCGTCCCACCAACGTCAAGAAAATGCTGAGTGCGCAGAAGAAAGGCTGGAGATCGCAAGACTTGTTAAATGTGCCGACGACTCAGTGCTCCAGACAACGTTCATCTGGGGCTATTCCTGGAGGTTATATATAAGAGCAAAGTTTATGTTCTACCTGAACTTGGCCGTTTTACTTCTCCTTGGCTATGACACTGAAAACCGTACAGTTACCGTACACTTAGGCTAGTCTATAACGCTTGTTCACATAAGCTTAGTTTATAACAACACAGTGTGAATTGTATTGTATACGGAGATCTGCAATACTATTGATACAGGACTGCTATAAACTCTACCTACATTAAATTTAGGACTAAATAGCTATTTATAAACCTGTATACAGTTATGTAGTGTACGCAAATAAAAATCGTAATAATGCCTAGATTAATAGATACAGTAAGACGTCAACGTGGTCGACAAGAAAGGATGATGTAGTGAACATGAGTTTAGCTGATATCGTCCGTTGAGTGGTAAAGTGCATAAACGCACTTATGCACTTTTTGCAGTTTTTTATACTACCGTGTGCAGAAAAATGCGTAGAATCTAGTGGTAAAACTGTACACGTAATATTCGAAACCGTTGCTGAGATATAAGCATTCAAAGTTTATGCATAAATAAATTAGTTCTTATATCGGGAAGTAAAAGTTCATAAAACAAAGTGTGCATTTCTTGCTGTTTTGTCGGTGTTGTAAATGCAGTCTGTGAAGTGCACTAGTGCACTTGTGAACTTTCATCGAGTACTTGCCTGGTCTCACATCCATTGCACTAGTGCACAAACCAACATATGCACTTTTACCCGTTACGTACTGGGATGGCAGTTATTGCTTAAGTGCATTTGTGCACCTTTTCCAGTAATAATTTAGTTTATACATAACACTGTAAACGATTAACCCCAACAATGCACTTCTGCAGCACACAACGAATTTGATTCCTTACTGAATGTGGCAGTTTTATGCACTTCATTATATATTCAGTGCAACCATTCGTCTGCGACAGGAGGTGTTATTTTTTAGCTTATAAAGTGATTTTTGTTTAATTATTTGCCATGCGAAGTCGCAAAAGACGGGCGCCTGTGCGCTACGGTTTTGAAGACGAAAGGTACCTAATTACGTGTCGCATTTTGCCGCGCATTTGGCTTGGATTAGATAGCGTTCAGTGGAAAACAACTAGCCTACAACTGTTTTTTTTCAGTTAGGCCTACGGGAAATCGGGAATTCATAGAACGCTCAATAAGCTAGCATCACATCACGTTACTTCACTTTGCAGCTGGTGTCGTAGACGTATATGGGTAGCCGGTAGAATGTGCAATGCCGTATAACATAGAGCCGTTGCAGGCCAGTCAACTAGTAGGTTTAAAGGAGTACGAAACAATGGTGCCAAATAAAATTTAATTGTGATGCTGAAACAATACCAAAGACCCAATGCTTGGTGGGGGCTCATACACTTTCGCACCTAACAGTGTTAGGCTATCACAGTAACTTCGTAACCCTAACCCTAAAACCCTAACCCAAACCCTAAAACTCTAACCTTAACCCTAACCCTAACAATAGGAAGTTACTGCGATAGCCTAACACTGTTTGGTGCGAAAGTGTATGAGTCCCTGCTTGGTGATGATGTAGTTTTCTCGAGACCAAGGTATTGCTTTTGGTTTTGACAAAAATGTTTTTAAAATTTTCAAACTTTTTGCTAGAAGTTTTTGTTAAATATTTTGAAGCAGTTTACTATTTATAGAGTTCAGAGTTCAATTATTTTATTGTTGTTACAAGTTGGATAAACTGTCAGCCAAAGTGTCAGAAATGTGAACAAAATGTGTTTTTACGCATTATGTTAATTAAGCAAGCATATCGCATTCGATAAAAAGTGATATTTCGCTGGTTGTGATTTTCCCAGGTAGTGCAGAAACAAACGCTGGGTGAGGTGGGAAACTGAACAGTCATTTGATGGCAAGCTGTGTCAGCAATATTTGTACAAAAAATTATCAAAATCTGATAATTGGTTTTTAAGTTATAGTCGAAAATGTTGGGGATGTTTTTTTGAGACACAGTGTATATAGCACACTAATGCTAACACAAAACAATTCCAGTTTACTGCATCAGACGCAAAGCAAGTGTACAATGTATGGCTAGGGTTTGGCTTTGGGTTAGGGTTAGCACCATAACTCTAGCCTAAAATTTAAACATAACCCTATAATTTGGTACAGCCATTCAAAGTATTGCCAAAGACAAGTTTTGTTTATATCACTCGTAATACTGCAAGATCTCTGTTCTCATGCAGTTTTTATTGTTTGTTGTTAACAGCATCGGAGACTGCAAAGTACGTGATAGCGCTAGTCTATCTTCACATGCAAATCAAGAAGTGATTCCTCCTGCAAAGTTTTACAGCAAGCAACTGAAAAGAGTGAAAAAACATTGAGTGCATCACTCGATCTGGTCACTCCACAGTTATTACCATACACTGAACCCGCTAATGAACCGATGTTGGTGGATGCTTCAGCTGAGACTCCATTATGTTCATCTGCTAAGACACACTCATTGGCTACTGACCCTGATGAAACACCGTTGATCGTCGCTGATCTGGATATAGCACCAGTCCATAGAGCAAAAGCAGTGCCATCCGCTGCTGATCCTGATCCAGCCGTTGTGGATGTTGATCCAGTCGACGCGGCAGAAGCACTGCCACCACTGCCACCCGCCGCTGATCCTGATCCAGTCATTGCTGATGTTGATCCAGTCGACGCGGCAGAAGCACTGCCACCCGCTGCTGATCCTGATCCAGCCGTTGCGAATGTTGATCCAGTCGACGAGGCAGAAGCAGCGCCACCCGCTGCTGATCCAGTGGACACTGAAGTCATGGACGCAGCAGCTGTCAGCCCCACTGCAACCTTGGCATCGGTCATTTGTGCAGCTATTGCTGCACCAATGACTGACGAATTTTTTGATAGTCAGTTGTATTCGAGTTGTTGTAGTTGTGGCAATTGCACACTGTTACTTTATGCAGTGAAGCCACTACCCATTGATGTTATTGAGCACAAGTTTCTAGTCAAAGGCCACATGATGATGGAGTGTGACTCAATGCACTCAGCCATAGAATATGCACAGAAGAATCTGACCATTTGCTCTCTCCATGAGTGGTACAATGTACTGAGAAGTGCCAGACGGCACAGACCCTACTGCGTAGAA
>Ga0209671_1009159_pt1 | contig 10378 bp, 6 predicted proteins | sample WorMetHERISLAND2_2_FD_187401 | JGI IMG/M metagenome (GOLD analysis project Ga0209671, IMG submission 187401) | Marine gutless worms symbiont microbial communities from Max Planck institute for Marine Microbiology, Germany - Olavius geniculatus... | ecosystem: Host-associated > Annelida >... | reverse complement strand
AGTGGCGTAACAGTACAACGAAATCACGTGTTCACACTAAGCAGTCCCCTCGTTCAATTATTCGGCGAAGTCGGAGTTCCACTTCGTAGAAGACGAGAGTTTAGTGTGAGTCAGCGACGTCACAAGTGGCGCGTAGATAACATGTTGCGAGATGGTGGCAGTTACAAGGTCGTCATGGCGACGACCGACGTCATCCATCGTTCAAACTGCACTGATCATAACCTGCAGCCGCAGCCTCAGCAGCCACATGAAAGATATGCTGCTTGCTGCCAGGCACCACGCATCTGATACGGTACCAACCATTGCACGTTCATCATCTCTCCTCTCATAGCGACGCATTATACACGTTCGACCTGCAGCCAGGAATAACCGACCAGCCTCTGAAGCATAACAGTTCCAGCGCTACTGTGACCTGCCCGGGACTGAACCTGACGCCATGCAGAAATTATTGGGGATTGCAGGCTAAGCCGTTCTAGATTTTGTGTGTCTGACAATGATGTAGACCTAAGTTAAGCAAATTTCATCAAAATTACAAATGAAGAGACGAGGAGGATTTTGGGCTGACTAGAGAAAACAGCGATGGAAAGTAGGAGAAACAAGAAATAGGCCTATTATTAGATTGTGACCAATCTAATGTACTCCTCGCGTGCATCATTTTCTTCTGTATTCTTTTAAAAGCTTTTTTGTTCCTTTCGGCATGTTTTAGATACTCGGCGTCTAATTGAGACTCGTTTAATATTATACGAATAGTGACTGGAGTCGAGGTCGTTATTGAAAATTGTCTCCCCGAAGTTCATAAAATGTTGCCCGATTTTAGAAACTGAGAGGAGAAAATTATCAATAATGGTCGATGGCACTAGCTGCCATTTTGTCTTGTTATACCTCAACGCATGCGACTGGCACTGTTACGGAAAGACGGAGCCTCAAAGATCACGACCTTGATTTTTTGGAGTCACGTGATGTCATCGGTCACGTGATCATTCGACTCTCGGTGGTCGACTTTATATGGGTGGTCCATAGTGACCATGCGTCTATCTAGCACCGTTATGGAGATACGGCCGTTTGAAGTTCTCCCAGGAAAGCTCTTCCAGGAACAGAGATCGGTCGTCAATCGGCGGGCGGTCCTTAATATTACACTGATCTCATATACTCCTCTCGGCTACGTTAGGAACGTAGCGCGCGAGGAGTAAAAATAAGAAAGAAAAGAAGAGACAAAAAGAATATTTACGCTTCGATTTTTTTTCAAGATTTGGCCAAGACAGAAAAAGGACAGATAATGATATGTTCGACGTAACTGTGCATCTTGTGCAAAGTCCACTTGTGTACAGAATCACTTCACAGTCTATGGCAGTTGCTGGACCCCACTTGATCTCCCGACAGGTAACACGGCTATAGTCGATGATGTAAATAACGAATCATCATCAATCTATCATAGACCAGGGAACATACAGGTATCCACGCTGCATCAGCAACCTTTATCACAATGACAGGTGGACAGACTACCAGACGCAGCCGGCCGCTTCTGATGTCTTTCATCTATAAAAACCAGACCTTTTGTGCGAAAAGAAAACAAACTGCACACCGTCATATTCACAGTCGGCAGTCGGCTTGCTATGAAAAATATCAAAGCCAATTTTTTTCTCTAATTCTCCTTTAAATAATAGCGGCGCTATAAGTATATGTTTTATTGAGTTACAAAACATTTCGCGTGCAAACGATATGCCGCTGAGTCTCAAACAAGTTAAGACATTGTGTTTATTTATAATTTGCGACTTGTGTTAACGGATTTTAGATTTTCTTACTCCCTCATTCTTTGGACGTTTTCGGACGACATATACAGCAATGCGATTGTGTCCAATGGCCATGATTACATGCGACAATTATTTTGCACCTGTGTGTAAAATATTTCCAAAAAACGTTTTAGACGTGGTTATGTGCAGAAAGTAAAACGTAAAAACATTTGCAAACCATTTTCGCTAATGTTGTTTGTTTATTCTTTGTGTTTGTTTTTGCGTTGTTTGTTTTGTGTTGCTGCCGCCATGGCGAAATTAAGTTTTTAAAGTTTTCAATATTTTGCAACCACGGCCTACCGTGATAGTGTCATTTCGGAAAATCTCACAGACAGGCATTAAGCTAATGACTGTGTTTAGTGTACGGTACAAAGCGATCATCATTAAGCGAAAGACAGACACGGCCGCCGCGAGTTCTCGGCGAGAAACACATTATTCGCTGCGGTGCAGGGATGATCATTAGTTTCAATATATCGCTTTCAGTCCGGCTTGCCGACAAGCGCTGACACGTTGACGATCATACCGCAAGAGGGAGCCAGACGCCGAGTACGAGTGAAACCAGTAAACGCGGCGAACTTGCCGCGAACGAAGTAAAGACGCTGTGAAAATGACTCGCCATTATAAGTGTCGACACCGTTGAAGAAGCAGGAAACAGACGGCCGTACTGCACAACGGTTGAAGAACCGGGAGATGCAATTTTGACTCGTACAATTTGATGCAGTCATTGCGTTAATCGGCCAATAAGAAAGTGAATATTTTGGTCGACTGCAGCCACGTAACAAAGTTGAAAGCTTAACTTTTGCTACGGTTGTTGCTCGTACTGAACCAGCTAACCAGCAGTGATGTTCTAATAATTATATGCAATTATATAAATTATTATTATTGTCGATCATCGAGACCATCAATATCATCTCCGATGTTCCTTCAGTAATCAGCGCAGCGTCCTCTGACGCTGCTCGCTTGCTTCCTGTGTCTGAGTTCATTTAAACATTTAGTTTTGTTTTACTTCTATATAGAAGCGCCGTGCCGTTTTACGTAAATATTTTAGACATTTGGAGCTGAGCTCTATATAGACGTTTTTAAGCGTAACTTTTAAACATTCCTGCTTTTTTCCACAGTATACTTACAGGAACGATACGATGCACTAAAAACTATTAGCCTTCTGTGCTACTACACGTAGCTAAAGTCTGTATCAATTAAGTGTAATTAAAGTAAACTCAATTGAATTACTGCAACAATTTTTACTTGGTACACGTCACAGTGTATACACAAGCACATTTCTCGTCTTTATAACTTTTGCTGTCCTTAGTAAAGAAGTCACTTTTTAAATTTCCGCTATCGATTATAGTTAATGTTTGACGCTGCTATACGCTGTTACGCTGTTAGCAGTCCTGCGCCACAAGCCCGAAAACACCCCATCGTCACAGACAGATCAAAGGAATGAGCTTTTGCTGCGCGCTGCGGCAGCTACCTTCCTGCGATGATATTCCTGTGTTTTATATGTGTCGACTCTCTTGTTATTTACCCGACAACGAATTGCCAAACGAACGGCGAAAATCCTCTTTTTACATTTACCATCTTCCTACCTTATCGACGCTCATATATCAATTTTCCCTGTAGCTTATTGACGGTAGCATAATAGAATAACCTACTGCGAAAAGCAGGTTTATATCGTGATAATCAAGCTTATCAGTTTCTGTGTGATATACAGGCGAATAAAACTGCACAGCTCCACTCAGCCACTGCGCGGGCAATCTCTGCTTTACTTCGCTTGTCCAAAAAGTATACCATTGAAAAGCGAATAACAAGATTTAAACAGAGCAAAGATGATCACGAAGGATAAGGTGTAAATATAGTCAAGACTGCGAACAGAATTACTGGTATTGAGTGACGAGTTTGGTACTTTGGCAAGTTGTTGTTTGAGTCCAAATCGCTAAATTTTCAAACAGAGAGTACGTTTAAAAAGCGACGAAACTGGCCAGATTCGAAATAAAGAAAAATAAAAAGACATAATAAATTTACACTCAGATGCAAGTCAAAAAGCTAAGAACCGAAATGTTAATGCAGAAGACAGGACGGAGTTACGTGTATGTAAAAAAAGGTAAGCGAAAACAACACAAAGTTTGGGCTTTTTCGGAAAAAATACACAACCGAGTTGTCAGCAAATAAGACGAAAAAAGATCGGTAGGTAAAGTCAGTTCATAACTCGGTTTCAGTGATGTCCGGTCCTGTTATATGCCCGTGGATTACCTCCTAGTATTTTAAAGGTTATTTATTAGCCGTGATCACGCATTTACATCGGTCTCCATCGGCTTCCACAACGTTTGCTTTACGATAGTAGGATAATAATAGGATAATCTGTTTCATGATCCAATCGCTATTTTGTTATTCCGGCTTATCCTTATGGCAGCATGCGAGCAAAAGCTGGCGCAAATGCCAACCTATAGGGCCAAAGGTAGCAAAAACAACAAGAAGTCCAGCTATCGCTAAAGTGGGACCGACCGTGCTAGTTATCACTGACCTTAAAGGTCATCTAAAATCAATGATATTCATTTCATCTGAGAAGGTGTATGCCACTTCCTATTAGTGATTAATAGTAACCTAGGCCGTATCTCTTACCGTTTTCGAGATATAGAAAGTTTTCCGTTGGAGAACGAACGTCCTTTTTACCTTCTACTTCATTCAATCCCCAATTCGAAAATGTTCCCCTTGGAATAGATAGCTGAAATTTTGCATGCCCGAGTTTAAGACACATATCTAATTATTCGCGTAAGAACTTTTCCCCTACGCTTTACCCGTTAGCCACAGTACATCCGTTACAGACGGACGGACGGATGGACAGGCAGACAGACAGACGGACGACAACCGTAGCAAAGGGTCGCGGGCCTTAAGCTTACAGCTTAAGGGTCGGCCATAAAATCACATAGTGACAAACAATCACCGGACCTATAATACTGATCTTTGTACAGGAAGTAATCCATTGTCAACACAGAAAAAAACGTGAACAATGCAAATGCTCTACGTCGGGTTACAGCTAGCTACAACGCTGCATACCGATGGTGGTGGTGACGGTTACGGCGTAGAGAAGCGCCCCGGCAAAAGACCATTGCAGCTGCGCTTCGTCCGTGTCGTCGTTGCCGTCCCAGCCCTGGTCCTTCACCGCGGCACGCACCTCGTATTGGAACGACCTCAGTATGTCCTCGACACGGGTGGTGAAGTTGTGACGCTGGGCGGCCAGGGTGACGGTGGCGCCGGCCGGAGCGCGGGGTACGCCCTGGTACCGAGTGTCGTGACGACGCGGCTGACGCAGCGTCCCCCGAGACTCGGCCAAGTTCGACGCCAGTCGCCAGATGTCGTCGACCATCCGGCCGCGGTCGCTCACCACCTAATACAATCATCCGACATGCTTTCCTAAACCTACCATTTCTACTAATTACTTTGACTTAAAAGGTTAAAAGTTAAAAAGTGTATAGCTCTTTATGGAAACCCATCGCAGAGCTATGTAGCCAGAGCGTCACCTGCCACATGCGGTCACACATGGTATTACCTGCCACCAGACACAGATGAACGCGCCCGCCTTAAAGGCCGGTACTCGATTTGCTTACCTGGGAGGGATGAAAGGCTGAGTTGACTTCGGTTTGTTGTGAATTAATTGGATAAATCTTGGAACAAGTTGTATATACATCTTGCCACGTCGGGATTCGGTGGATTTGTTGTAAGCTTTCTATTTGATAGTTTCATATGTCGTACAACCTGTTGCAGATTTGCTGTAGACAAAAACTTGATTTATTGTGGATACTGCATAACAAATCCACAGCAAATCCAAGCAAGCTTGAGTAAACAGAATAAATGGTGGTATCTGTTGAAATAACTCAGACCTTTAACGTATTATTTTTACAATATTTGCCTACTAATAAACAGACATTACAAGTGAGAATGTTAGTTCCTATTTTAGCGTTTATTGTTATCAATCGAAGCTAACGGACCTTGAGCTTAACGCGGCGCTCGAAGGGCGCTTCGAGGGCGCGGAAGAGGAATCCGCCCATGATGGAGTAGGCGACGACCATGCCCGCGAGCCCAACGTGTGAGAACAGGAACGCGGCGAGCTGTTTACAGCATGCGACGACGCGCTGACGCTGACGTCGTTGACGCTCTCGACGTCGCTCGCTGTCAAACAACATCTTGCGCCGCTCCTCACGCAACTGCTCACGCAACTGTGTCACACGTCACAGCAAATCAAATCAAATTGCTCATTTAAAACATGCAACTCGGTGACAGAAGCTTTGCGACTGCTGGCCTCTGGAACAGTATGTCTTCACGACTGCGTTAGCCGAACATCGAACTCAAAAAATTTCGAAGGCTGCTGGAAAGACTTTAGTTTTTGTGAGACACGGGCGCATACTGACTTTTCGTTTTCGTACACTATATTCTGCTGCTGCAACTACTACGACAACAACAACTACTACTATTACTGCTAAAACATAACAGTACAAATGCTACAATTGCAGCAGTTTAGAGCTATCAATTTAGTTAAATCAGTGACATAGCAATATAACAGATAGGCTTAAGTCTAAAAACCGGAGAATCACAACTGAAATCAAAACTGAAATGCTGTGTAAGTGCATGAGACTATGGTAGGCTAAACTGATAGTAATTATTATTAAAAGTAAAAGGAATAAATAAGATGTAAAACCTGAAAGGTTTTTTTGGGGGGGGAGGAAGGGCGTGGTTCCTAGAAATAAGCCAAGTGATCTGTAAACCGCTGAACTGAATCTGGACGAGTGGAGACATTACATATAGTGTAAGTAGAAGAAATAAAACAGTCTTTTTTCGGAAAAAATAATTTACACGATTCACTCGGCTAATGTGAAAAGTTTGGGATTTGAGCAATTTTTGTCATAGGCCCTAGTAACCAGTTTTGTAAGTAACCTGTTTCATCTTTGTCGCCTGATCAGGCCGCAGACTGTCGAACGGCAGGATCGAGTCTTCGTACTCCAAGGAAACGACGGATCGCTGTTGACAGTGCGTTCAACCACGATTTCTACTCTTCCTCCACCGAACGTCGTCACGTAAATAACTAAATATACAGCAGCTTGGAGTCACCGCCCGGATATTTAGGCACACACCGAGTTAGGCCTATAGTAGCGTTTTTGTCATATCCGTTCGTAATCGGAGAAGCGAATCGGCTTTCGTTTACACGAACAAAAGGCATACGCTCATCACCCGCGTGCGACTCGACTGTATGACGTCACGGCAGGTTATTTCCGGTTTCGCTCTATATCGGTCGATCGTGTCGAGTTCCGGTCTTGGCTTGTGCACGCAACAGCTGTTTCACAGCGTCAGCAGCAGCAGCAGCAGCAGCAGCAATGGAGTGACGGGCGTCGGCATCAGCACCGCTCTCATCTTATCCCGTGTCGGCAGCATATCCCGAATACATTGCTTGGTTTCTGTGACACCCCGATCTGTACATCTTGGTTAAAGTGCGATAAAACTAGACTTAATCAGTGAAAATGAGTTTTTCAACGGCACATCGATCAGCAAATAAGAGGCTATTTCGAGCCACAACAACGTTAGTAGAAAGTGATTACGCTGCACAAATAAAAACCAGTGCGAAATAGTACAATAAAAAGTTTAAAAACAGGATAAAACGACAAATGTGATAGGCAAAACCATAACTCGAAACAGCGCTGTCCATGTGTGACAACGTTGCAATAAAAGAAACTGAGCTAAGCAACGTAAAATACGATTGTCATTATTCATTAATAAACATAACTGGTTTTTTGGATTTGCTTTAGCTTTATCTTAGACGTAACTACCAGGCCTATATTCTGTGATAATCGCATCCGATTTTGTTTTAGTGCTGATCCGTCTAAGGCCCAAATTCTATTACGCCGACTTTTCTGTGATGCCCGCCACAAACCCGTAGCATCTCCGTGACACGTGTCACGGAATTTGAGCTTAACCAAGATGTCCGACTGTTCTTAACGTGCTACTAACCAAGACGTTACACAATCCGTGTCTGGCGTCGGTGTGTTTATCATCGGTTCTCTGGTGGCGCTGATCAGCCAGCGCCAAGCGGCTCACTCGCCTACCTGTGTACCTGTATAGTCTTTTGCCACTCACTCACAGCCTACCTGGCCGCCGGGGGCGCCGGGGCGCCGGTGTCGGTCGGTCAGAGCCGCCGCCTCCCGTGGGCAACAGTCAATCAGCCAATCAATCTATCCAGCTGCCAATCATCTTCTCCCCATCTTCATCCTAACAGTCCAGTCTCCGCAGCCTCCGCTCGCCGGCCCACAGAAATTGACGCCGTGGACAGGAGCGCGCTCCCAACACTTGCAGGGGCGACGCCCCCACATGCGTTCGATTTCTGACGAATTTTTGCAACAGCAGACTACACCATTTTGCGTGCAATTGGAGTAAAGGAAAGGGATATGAAAGAACGGAGAAAAAGAAAGAAGAAAAGGGAAAAAACAGGAAGAAAATAGGTAAAAACAGAAAGGAAATTAACTGACAGATTAAATGAAAGAGATCTCTTAACAGTGTTTGTACTACTAGGGAAGAGTTAGAGCTTGAACACCAAGCTGCTTTTCTAAACCCAACCCATTCAGATTAGGTATTAAAGGTCGATTATATACAACACATATACGATTAATTTACGTCACAATATATTATTCTGAACGTACTCTCTGGCAGTCCAAAAATTTAACCCCTTTAGCTATTTTTTCGGAGTTCGAACCCCGTCTCTGAAACTCTCGGTGCTGGGCCTATGAAGTTTCCTCGCCGGTGTGTCTGTCGGTCGTGTCGGCGGCGCAGTGCTAGACTGCATCTTCTATCGGCGTCGAGCAACTTTTTGCAGCAGCAGCAGCAACATGACAACCCGTCGATAGACGAGACAAGAGGCGGGTCTGCACAGACGCGTGTAGGCTATTGCATCAAGAACATGATAGAGATTAGATAATACGACAGTGATAACGACACAACGATAAGTCTGGGGTCAAATCAGCCTGATGACATCAACGATGACCAGCTCCCGCAATACAAAACCCAAACCCAGTTATTCTTTTGGCGTTTTTACCGCCAGCACCTAATTCACAGTAAACATGACGAAATTAAATCTTCTCGAAACAAGTCTAAAACAACAAAATATGGTGAGATTGCCGTCGTGCTACTTCGTTTCTGTCAGCGGCCGCCCACCCTCCCCTATTGAGTGGATGTATTTTAAAACAAGTGAAAATTTTGCACGAAATGCACTATTTCGCCGTAGGACATGTTCGGAAATAAATCTGCAAAATTTCAGGTTAAATTACCAAACGTTTGCAGAGAAAAAGGCGAAAAATTTTAGGGGACTACTTTATTTTGCCGCACCGTGTATATTCGGATAAAGTTTTCTACCGTTAATGATTTTTTCTGTAATAACCAGCAGCCAAAAGTAAATTAACGTGAAAACTGTTTACGGAACAACCTCTTCCGTTTCCACGTCATCGACTTTAGCCGAATGCAGATATAAGCAGGTCGTTTTCAACAGAGAAGTTACAAGGCGTTTATGCATCACGTCGTACGTACGGCGTGCTTGGCGGCTATAGACCTAATAGAGTCCATGTTGCGTGTTTATGCAGCTGCTGGACCGGGCAATCTCAAGACCTATATGTTCGAGGCCTCAACCTTGAAGTCAGTCGGTCAGTTGGTCCGCCACTTACTTAGAGTTCTCGCAATTTCAGGTAGGTACACTGTAAAAACTGTCCTTAGATCCTAGAGTCGAACAGCTGCATAGGGCCAACATATTAACCTGAAGCCAATTATATTATTATATTGTTATTATAGGCCTACACTGTGTCCAGAAAAATCCTGGATATTTTCAATTGTGATTTGAAGAAAAATTATCAGGTTTCGATAATTTTTGACACCAGTATTTCTGACACAGCTGGCGATCAAATGATTGTTTATATAATTTTTCACCCGCCCCCCATTATCTGCTTCTACACTACTCGGGGAAACAGAACCAACGAAATATTGCATTTTTATCCTATTTCGCCTGTTCAAGTTTTCCCAGGTAGTGCAGAAGCAGACATTTGGTGAGGTGGGAACAAGCTAAGCCCTAATTGTATTGTTTTGACACTGAAAATTGCCAGCTGATTTAATCTTGATTTTGGTTTTGACTTTGGTCTTGACTTTGGTCTTAGACCAAAGTCAAGTCAAGACTTTAGTAAATTAGCAAAACTTGACCTCACTCAAGGCCAGCAGATGACCTTTCTATAGATAAGCACTGGCCTTGACCTCACCCACTGTAGGCCTATTTCGTTTGTTCTGATTTCCCCAGAAAAGTGCATGAACCAGGAGGGACCTCGCGCCACGGGCCGATAGAGGATTAGACCTACTACATACAGCGCCCGCCGCCCACTATCCGAGGTAAAATTGGGGACCCAAAATGAAAGCTTTTGAAAAGCGGGGGCCATGGCCCCCTGGTTCCTCTTTTTCCTTCAGCTCCACCGGCAATGACGCTATCAGCCTGTCGCGAGTTTCAAAATATTACCAGTCAATCAATCTATATTTTTTGTCATAGTGCCGCAAAGCAAACACCTTCATTAAGG
>Ga0209671_1009156_pt1 | contig 10379 bp, 12 predicted proteins | sample WorMetHERISLAND2_2_FD_187401 | JGI IMG/M metagenome (GOLD analysis project Ga0209671, IMG submission 187401) | Marine gutless worms symbiont microbial communities from Max Planck institute for Marine Microbiology, Germany - Olavius geniculatus... | ecosystem: Host-associated > Annelida >... | reverse complement strand
GTGTGAGGAAAGTCTTTGCGCAAGCGTTATATTTCACCTATTCGTGGGGAAGCCCCCCGAAAACAGATTTTCATCAAATTTTGCACATCAGGAGATATGCTGGACGTAATCATCTGTGCAAATTTTGGTGTGGAAAAATTAAGGGGTTTGGGAAAGACGAGGGGTCAAATTTTGGAGTTTTTCATTGAAATGGCTGGTCACCCTTACAACAGGGCTGGCGCTACCGGGCAGCCTGTGATGAAGTATCGGTCTCTAGGCACCTCGAAGACCAAACAAGTAATTTGAGAAAATCTCACGTGACGCGCGATAGCAGCGGTCCTGCCACTTTGGCAGTCAGTGTAGGCTTACAGCAATAAGATATTAATGCATCTTGAAAGAGCACTTAAATTTGAGGCTTCGTACGGAGAGCTCCTTGAATTTAAGAGATCGAAACTTAGATTCTTAGAAATGTACGTTCTATGCTAAAACAATATCATACGCAGGTTGTCCAGGTCCATCTCCAGCCCTTTCGGCGCAATTCACTTTTACAATGTGTGTCGCAACCGGAAATCGCAAAAGAAGTTCACTAAAAACCCTATTTTGTGATTCAAGGTCATTCAAGGTCATCGACAATCGACATTGACACCAATAAAGAGCTTGTCACTATTGCTTGTTATGATAAGCAACATTTCTATATATGCAACCGTTTTCATGCTACACGAGATAATTGGGGTAAAATAACCACTTTTTAAGGGAGTAGCTGACTTGACGCCCGCCTGCACCGGCCTCCTTGAACCTAGGGGGCCGGAACTTGGACAGCTAAAATTTATGTTTAATGCTAAAAATTTCATGTGCAGGATGTCTTGGTCTATCTCTAGCCATTTCGTCGCAATTCAGTGCCGAAATGTGCGCTGCATCCAAAAAATGCGAAAAAATCACTATAACCCATTTTGGGAGGTTTAAGGTCGTTCAAGGTCATCGATGTTGATAAATCTAAAAAGCATGTCACCAGTGCTTGTTATAATAAACAGCATGTCTGTACCTGCCTGCAACCGTTTTCACACTATACGAGCCAATAACGGCAAAAATAACGTCTTTTTAGAGGGAGTACCCTTCTTAGACGCCCTCGTTCGAGGGGAACCCCCGCACCCACGGGCACGAAATTTTGTCACGATAAACTAGACTCCTATGGCAGCTTACAGTAAAAAATTTTGTTATCCTAGCTTGCACCGTTTTGACACAATACAGCAGTGTGACGGACAGACGGACAGACAGACAAACGGACGCCCAGGCCATGGCTAAGACGTGCGAAGCATCCTGCTATCGCGCGGAAAAAGTCTAGGTTTTGGTCTTGGTCTTTAAAAAAGTCTGGCTTACGCCAGTGTGTTGTAATGATCTAAATGATTTCTAAGTCATGACGATGTCGAGGCCGAAACCACTACTTTTTGTCTTCAGGCAGCGAAGTCACAACTTTCCCCGTAAGTCGTTCATACCTGGACCTACGTATTTGGCACTATAGCAAGTAAGTAAATAAGTAAGTAAGTAAGTTAGTTAGCTTGACAGGCGCAGTTTAACAGTTAAACACATACGCCACGATCTTAGCACCCAAACAAAAATGCTTCGTAAGCAGCCCGGTCAGTTTGTCTCAGATGAACTGAGCGTGGGACCTGCAACAGCAAAACTTTACTTTGTGTAAGTGCTTATTATTTAGGTTACGTTTGATGTATCTATGATGACGATGTTGATGATGATGTCAGTTGTAGGCCTAGTCGCTGAGAACGGTCGGAGCGATGGTTCAGAGGCGACGATCCTCGTCTGAGGACCGACCTTCAACTATGCGAGGTTCAAGGTCATCTTCCGCCGCTGCACCTCACATTGGCAACGTCCGCGTGACTCGCATTGAACACCACCAAGAACGACAACATCAGTCTCTGGCCGCTCCAACAGGTTTGGCTTAATGTCAATCAGTCGTCGATTTGGAATATTAACTTTTTAAACGCGATACGAGATACGATAATAAAACTATGTATTTGCAGTTAAAAACTGACAGACAAGCTAGCTGTCAGTTTAATTTAGCTCATAAACTAGAAAGAACTGAAGTGTTTAAAGAGGAAATAGGGTGAGAAAAACTGAAATAAAAGTTTGGCAAATCGTTTTAGGTCATTGGATTGGTTGGCGGCGTGGCGTAGTTGGTAAACGCGTTTCGGCTGAAACGAAGTTACTCTACGCCGGGCCCGGTTAGTACTGCAATGAGTGACTGCCTGCGGGCAGGTAAACCATCTCGGTGCAAAGCCTGCCAGCTAGGTCGACTCAGCCTTCTACCCTCCGTGGGACGGTAAAATGAGTAGTAACTCATTTACATGGGTTACGGAAGGTGAGGACTTTGGTACAGCTGACTGGGACTGCCTAGCCGGCCGCTGCGCCAGCCTGTGTCTGCAGGCTGCACACGGTGGCCGTGCGGCAGGCGGCTCTGGTTAGTGACGAAAGCGCATTAGAGGCGTGTTTGCGACGATGCGCTATACGAATTGACGACCTTTACCTTTATTTTTATTGGACCGATAACCGGGAAAGCCCGGGGTCGGCAACGGTTGTCAACTTAACGGGAGTACAGATCGTATTGAGACGTGTTTATCTCGTGAATGTGACCGACGGTGAGTTCTGCCTGAGAATGAGTGTTGCCGTACACAAACCAGAGCCACGTTTCGGTCGTCACGCTTGAGTGGAGTGAGATTATGGGCAGTTATACCACTCCAGACACTGTAGTGAGAGATAGTCGACAAAAGTAGGTCATATTAATATACAGCATGTGTTAAGGTGCTTTCTCATTGCGCGCGTTAACGCGCGTCAACGCATGTTACACATTCATGAGCCAACTAATCCAAGTGTCTATAGCCAAACTCATATTATCATAAATAGAAGCTGTGACGAGGCGTCCGGTAGTTATGTATCCGCTCTTCTAGGGTGAGGTAGCGCTCGGATTAGGGATTGATTGAACAGTCGATTGAGATCGAATGAACAGTTATAGTCGTCGGTGCTTTGCTGTTGCGGGCCCGTCGACTTGGAATTCGCTGCCAGACAGTCTTCGTGACTCAGAACTGAGTCGTGACACTTTTAAACGTCAGATTAGTTGGCTTATGAATATGCAACCCGCGTTGACGCGCGCAGTGAAAAAGCACCTTTAATTGTTTACAACAGCAACCGTGACGTCACGCCGAAGTAGATCACCGTACAAACCATCACTGCACGCCAGCAGCGTCAGCGACCTCAGCAACAGTTTGACCACCACCACTACAACCACGACAACTAATCATCCAGGTCACCATTACCCCCTCTATAAACCACGCAGCCTGTCCGACATCAGCGGCGTGACGTCACCCGCACCCAGGTCACGTGGTACTTCCCAGGATGCCTACATCGTCGGCTACGCGACCGTCAAGACTCACGAACGACCGGCCGGCAGCGAGGGCGTCAACTACAAGGTCTTCCTGAACCAGGTGCCCGTTCGATTTGGTTTATACAGACATCGTCGTAAGATTTGTCTTAAGACTTGTCTTAGGACCATTATTATAAGACCAAAGTTAAGATGTCTTAAGATCGCAGCTACATATTTTAAGCGAATTCACAGAATTGGTCTTAGATGATCAATCATAACATTTAGCACACAATTGCAAGATTTCATCTTAAGAGTAGACATATTCTCAGATAGGCCTATGTATATAATATGTCGTAAGTGATCCGAGATTTAGATCGTTGTGTCTCTTAAGATGACCGTGAATGTGAAAATTGTTTTAAGATTGTTCTACGATCTTCTGTTGTGAATTGGCCCATCACAGGTTCCAACCGCCGGTTCATCTTATCTCCTGCCAAACGAGTTGATTACGCCAACCAAACCTACCAGTCATTCAACGTATTATTCGTACAAGCCAAGTCCGCCGTCCTATTATCCATCCTCCAGCTATGCTATGCCCAGTCCGCCCGCTGCCACTTACCCCAGCGTCAGTACGTCGACGTACAGTTCTTCAACGCGTAGAAGTCGCGCTCCAACGCGCAGTGCCAGTCTGCCACGCAGTCTCTCATACACACCATCACCTCGCAGTGGCGTAGGCGGCTACATGCCGTCGTCCGCCGCGCTAAGGCTGCTAGGAGCGCCCAGTGACGGGACGCCTGCAGTCGTGACGTCATCGATTACGTCAACGTGGACGCCGTGGAGGTCGGCTAGGCCGGCGGCGAGTAGACAGCGCGACGAGGAAGAGTTTTACAAACGTCTGAGGGACATACGCGCGCGTGCCTCTTCACCCGTCACAGACGATCTCGACTTACAGGTCGGACTGACAACTTTTACGTGCGAACTTAGGGTCTCGGCCTGCCATAACGAACGGCCGCCATTACGAATTCCGCCACGGTTAAGGATGTAGTTAGAGTTAGGGGTAGGGTCAGTGTTAGAGTATTTCTTACGACGAAACTGTTAACGAAAAAAATAAATTTTACCTATCTCAAAATGCACTAAAGCTCACCTACAAGGTACAGCAATGTAGTATTTTAAAAAAGTTTGTGAGGATGATACCACTTCAAGAGCAGGTGAAGAAGGCTGGAAAAGACAAGAGAAGAAAGGGAAAAGGGATGGAAAAACATGGAAACGTGGACGGAAGGAAAAGTAAGGAAAAAATCTGGTTTTGGCTTAAAAGTTGCATTGCTAGCCTAGGGAGCTTGGTGGTATAACTGTAGGACGTTGAATGTGCGATCGTGAAATCGTTGGTTCGACTCGCAATCCAGTTGCTATCAAGCGGTTAGTAGGCTACTTGGATGGGTGACTGTCTGCAGACAGATAAATCATTTCGGTGTATAACCACCACCAAGGTCAACTCAGCCTCTCGTCCCTCCGGAATAGGTAAATCAAGTATAAGCCTATACCGGCCTGTTTGGCTCGGGTTGTGGCGGGGCGCGTTTACCTACCTCGGGTGTCAGGCAGCAGTGTGTGATCCCATATGGTAGGTGACGCTCTGTGACTCTGTGATGGGTTTCCTATTAAGAATTATGCACCACCTTTACTTTTTTATCTTTTAGCTGGGGTTGAGGCAGTGAACGTTTACCTGTGTCGGGTGGGATATATCACTGTGATCCCATATGGTAGGTGAGTTATACCGTTTTGAACTGTTGTAGGTTCACCGCCGTGCATCGCGTGGTAGAACGACCAGTCGTCCAGTTGTATCGTTCAGTCCTAACGTGATCTACACGGGCAAGAAGATTGACTACGGACTGATCCCTGACAGACCGGCACCACCACCGCTCCCTCCCGCAGTAGCCGCACACTCCACCACATACATTGACGACAACCCGGCCAGGTATTTTCGGTGATATTTCACTTTTTTGAAACTATTTGGCTTTGACTTCGGCTTATCGAAGAGAACAGAAACTAGCGATATTTTTAAATATGCATTTCAGTTTTCTGTTTATCCTTTTGCGTAGCAATCAGGTTTTATATTGTAGAGTTGTAGTTGACTGAAATGTAACGACAATTTTATTTCTCTTTAGTTTTTATGCGTGACAGCAGAATGCTTCGCGCGTCTTAGCCATCGTCGAGTTGTTCGTCTGTCTGTCTGTCTGTCATACTCCGCTACTGTGTCAAAACGACGCAAGCTAAAATTACGAAATTTTACTGTAGGTTGCCGCAAGGACTCTAGTTTTTAGTGACAAAATTTCGTGCCCTTGGGTGAAGGGGTTCCCCTTAAACCAGAGAGTCAAAGAAGGGTACTTCACTTAAAAAGACGTTATTTGTCGCTATTTGCTCGTCTGGCGTAAAAACGGTTGCAGATAGGTACAAACATTCTGCTTATTATGATTAACACTGGTAACAAGCTTTTTAGATTTGTTAATATCAATGACCTTGAATGACACTGAACTCCCAATATAGGGGTTTTTAGTTATTTTTTTGCAATTTCCGGCTGCAGTGCACATTTCAAGACTGAATTGCGACGAAATGGCTGGAGATAGACCAAGTCAACCTGCTTATGAAATTTTCAGCACTAAACGTAGATTTTATCACTTTAAGTCGCAACCCTTTTAGTTCACGGAGGCCTATACAGGCACTCATCAAACAGGGGTACCCTCTTAAAAAGTAGTTATTTTACCATTACAGTGACTCGTCTAGCGTGAAAACAGTTGCAGATAGGCATAAGTATGCTGTTTATTATAACTAGCACTAGTGACGAGCTTTTTAATAGTGTTAACACCAATGATCTTGAATGACATTGAATCCCTAAAATAGAGGACTTTAATGTTATTTTTGCGATTTTCGGCTGTGATGCACAATTCAAAGGGGAATTGCGACGAAGTGGGTGGAGATAGACTAAGATAATCTGCGAACCGAAACTGTTAAGGCTGTCGCACGTCTCATGAGTTTTGCTCAATTTACTTGTTGATATTTATTTTATTGTTACTTGACGTGCTTTTGGTTTATAAGGTTATTAAAATTTAGTTGTAATCGAACTGGATCGCATACACTTTCGATCGTGGCATTTTACAGTAGCCTACTGTTCATGGTCACTTATCAGTCGATTCAGACAGAAGTCAGCATTAATTTTACTCTAGTGACATAGCACATCATGAATAAAATGCGGAATTGACTGCATTTTGTCAAATAAATCTATTGGCTTAGGCTTTAACTACGTGCCAATTTTTTCACGCATAACACGCTACAGAAGTCAACGTCAAAGTCATATGGACTAAAATTTATTAGAGTTTGACTTTTTTTCATTAAAATCATTTGACTTAGACTTTAAGTCAAATGTGCTATTAGACTTTAAGTCAAATAGCACATTTGACTTGTGTGTTATTATTGTCACGTAGTCATATGTTGTAAACTGTTTTACGCTTTAGTTAAGTTTCTGTTTGTGTATCACTTTTTCTTTATTTTTTTGTCTTTCTGATGTTTGTGTAAGTGCTGATTAAAAGTCTTCAATATCTCAATAATACGCCGTTTACACGATCAAGCAAACATTGAACAGACATCAAACAAACGTCGAGCCAACGTCGAGCAAACATCGAGCAAACATTGAGCTGGCTCAAGCAGGCCTATTGGAACCCCGCCCCCTAGCTCAAATGTAGGCATATGCTTAGGCTCTTAGCCCACAGCTGATCACGTGTTATACATATAGGCCTTTTAATTACAACCCGCCCGTCCTTTTAATTAGCATGCTAATTGCCATGGAACGTCGAGCTAGTTGCTCGATGTTTGCTCGATCGTGTAAAAGGGGTGTAAACGGTTGCCAATGTGACTTCGCTGATGCAGGTATCACGAGTTTCAGCCGACGGACGTGGGAGTGGTGGTGCTACCTAACGGTCAGCGTGCCGTGACCTACACACATCAGTCACAGACTGGACACGGAGATCACCGCGAGGCAAACGTTCACATCGACAAGATCATCGCAAAAACCAAACACCTACAGGATTCAATGCACACGCTGGAGGAGTTCGTACGAAGGAATCGCAGCCTCTTCCCTGAAGATATCATCATCTACCAGAACGTGAAATTTTTCCGACTCAACGAGGATGAGCTCAGCCGCATTGGAGAGCGCCCTGACGCCGAGGTAGTCGAGTCAAAGCCGGCTTTATCTGCTCAAAACTTTATTTTTGCTGAGAAGTTACGTATCTTTTTACTGGCATTGTCGTGGCATACTTATTCTACAAACAAGCATAGAGAACTCATTCAAATGCAGCTCAGTTATAGATATTGATAGCATGCATACAAGAGTAGACCCTCTGGAAGTTGTTCGCCGCCCAGTAGTTGTTAAACAGTTTAGCCACTGTTTAATTTTCAAAAAAATGCATAGCTCTACACAGCCTACACACTTATTTGCCACCTGTTAAGTCAGTTGATTATTGCCTGCGTAATAGCCAACAGCTTACATTACTTCAAAGTAAATACCAACTGTTCAAAACGTCGTTCATTAACAGACTGGTGTCCTTCTAATGACGACATTGTGCGATCTGTTTAGTTTGAGTCCATTTGGTTAATTTTTATCATCTGATTTCTATTTTAGTCTGTATTGCTTTCATTGTGTTATGTTACGTAGCCTCTGCCTCGCAATTCCGTAAAATAATCGTTATCGTTATCGTTAGGTATACGGCGTGAAGATACGCGAGAAGCTCGTCGTCCCGTACGGCACCGAGGTGATTGATATTCTGCGTCGGCATTACTCGCGGCACCGCGAGGTCGAGATCGAATACGATGATCTGGAACACATCCGCCACTTGGCGGCCAGTGCCGAGAAGACTCAGATGTCGACCAAGGATTCGATACGTCGAGTCGTCGAGGCGGAATATGACGACCTTGATCAGCGGATGAGATCGAAGGCTCGCTCGCCGGCCGCACTGACCCCTACCGACTACCGCATGATGACGCTAGGTCTCAAACTCTGCCTTATTTCAAGACCTAGGCTAGTTAACAAGTTAAAGTTCGTGTAATAGTCTTTATGGAAAACCCAGAGGGATGGAAGGCTGAGTTGACATTGGTGTTGGTTATATATATTCAGATATCTGTCCGCAGTCAGTCACCCATCCAAGTAGGAACCAACTGATAGCGACCCGACCGAGAGTCAAACCCACGACCGCTCAATTGTAAGTGCGTTACCTACCGGTACACTAACAATCCATCTACTTAGTTCTTCTATCTCTCACCACAGTGTCTGGAGTATTATAGCGCCCGTAATCTCATTTTATTCAAGCGTGACGACTAATAACGTCTCACGTTTGTATATCACACGTTCGTCCAGGCAGAACACGCCGTCGATCGCGGTCATGACATAAGCACGTTCGAACACGGTCTGCTCTGTATTATGCGAGTGCAAAGAGGCATGTTACACTGTAGAGTGCATAGACCGTGTTGAAACATACCTGTTTCATGACTCTCATCGACGGTGTGTTCCGCCTGAGAATAAATGCTGTATACAGACTTGAGCCACATTGCGGTCATCATGCTTGAGTGGAGTGAGATTATGGGAGGTTATAACACTACTGAGAGATAGGTAACACAAATATGTTATGAAATGAGCCTCGTTGTGCTAGCATAATCCATTGTACAGGATGGGCCAAAAAAAACGTGCCACTTTTCTTTTGTTCATATCTTCGCCAATTATTGACCGATTTTCAAAAGTCTTTCACTGGCACACTTTGCAGACAATTTGCGATAATGTGGTTATTTTAGGTCCCATTACACCGTAAATGCGTCTCTACACTACCTTGTAAAATATCAATGAAACATACATATATAACGATAAAGACTAATAAACATTTTGATAAAATTGATAAAAAACACTTCAGACCAACATTGTGATAAATGATCTGTATGGCATTCGACTGTGTGAGTATAACATCGCAATGTTGGTCTGAAGCGGTTTTTTTCATTTACCTAAATTTTTGTTATTATCGTTCGTTTTTGTTTACATTTACATTTCACAAGGCAATGTAAAAACACATTTACCGTGTGGTGGGATATATAATAATCACATTATTGCAAATTGTCTGCAGAGTGCGCCAGTAAAAGAATTTTAAAAATCGGCCAATAATTGGCAAAGTTATAGACAAAAGTAAAGTGCTACGTTTTTTATGGCCCACGGTGTAGACAGTGGTATAACCTATAATTTTTGTATAGAGTCGCTCAACGCACCAATTCGAATGCCGTCGGCGCCGGTCGAGACCGAGACGATCAGATGGCAGCAGGCGCTGAGACCGCTCAGCGAGGGCCGACGAGTCGACTCGGTCGCCGCGATGACCGAGTTGACTCGCACCCCGGGACTAGAGTTTACGTCCAAGCTGAGGAACCGTCACATCACCGAGGGCAACTCGGTGCGGCTGAGCTGTGCGCTGAATATCACCCCAGACACTGTGATCACGTGGCAACATAACAACCACCCCGTCAAGGAGTCAAACAACCACCATCTGTCGGTAAGCTGCTTTTCAACTGTCATCCACAGCGGCGTGGCCGGAAGGAGGGTGGCAAGGAGAGCAATTCCCCCCTTCCCTTAAATTTTGGTCTATTGTCGGAAAATCTTTTTCTTGCCCAAAAGCTTTTCGTCCAAAAATGCAAAAAATTAAGGCTGAAAACTTCTCCCATTTGCGGAAAAAAATAGGAACAAGATTGAAATTTTGAGCAGTCATAATTTTCTTTGACGGTAATTTGCTGTTGCCGTTGTCGAAATTCTGTCGAAAATTTGCACCGACTGTCTGTTCGAAGATTGCAACTTCCTGTTTCGACTACTTTTTCAGCCATGCACGACGCCACTGCAGCTGTATGCCATTTTTACGCGCGAAAGCAGCTATGCTTTCAGCGCGTCTTAGCCATCGCAATTCTGTCCGTCCGTCTGTCCGTCTGTCCGTCCGTCTGTCTGTCACACGGGTGGATC
>Ga0209671_1009154_pt1 | contig 10379 bp, 8 predicted proteins | sample WorMetHERISLAND2_2_FD_187401 | JGI IMG/M metagenome (GOLD analysis project Ga0209671, IMG submission 187401) | Marine gutless worms symbiont microbial communities from Max Planck institute for Marine Microbiology, Germany - Olavius geniculatus... | ecosystem: Host-associated > Annelida >... | reverse complement strand
CTGTAAACGAATATGTCTAAGCCACAAATGTCATGCTGGTTAGTATCGCTCTAACTGCTGCTACAGTATGCACGGCGCGCGCCTGCACAAAACGTCTCGACGAGACGCAATGGCCCGAGACCGGAGACGAGACCTACTGGGTCGAGACCGAGACATATTGCTCCGAGACCGAGATGAGACCGAGACGAGACGTTAGTACGTCTCGAGACCATCTGGAGACCGAGACCGTCTCGAGACCGAAACGTCTCGACCGAGACCAAATGTACGTACGATCGTGTCTCAATCAGAGAAGACATCGCAGATCTGCAAGACTCGACGTCGATTGTAACGACCGGACGTGAATTATGTGATCGTCGCATGGAAACATTTCAACTCACATCGGTATCATGTGAGTAAGTGAGTGAATTCAGAGAAAGCTCAGCATAAGTACAGAAGAAATTTAATGCGCTTGAAGACCGCCGTTGGGTTGTTTTCTCACCGGCCGTTTTTACAAATGAGACGACACCGTGTAGGCCATAGATGTAAAACACGTTCCAAGAAAAATTTTGAAAAACGTTAAAAACGTTAAAAAAAATTTTTAAAAACGTTTAAAAACGTTGAATAAAAAAACGTTGGCCATAATTTGTTCAGCTTCTTGCCTAATGCCTAATGTTGTAAGTGCAGTATACGTTAAATTATAGTTCAGATAGAGAGAACTTTATTTAATTTCAATGTAGCTGTGATGTCATAAGACCATAGTATTAAACTAACTAAATATAATGGTTAACAAAACTTTTTATTTAGTATATTTCGACTAACTAAGTAAACTACATCACTATGATCTATTAATTTATTTCTGTTGTTCCAAAAGTGCTTCACAAAGCCTTTAATGGGATTTTCAATGCACGTTTTTTTAAATAAAAAACTTTGAGCAAAATAAAAAACGTTAAAAAACGTAAAAACGTGACAAGAATAAAAACGTAAAAATCGTTTTTTTACATCTGTGGTGTAGGCTATTGTAGTTGCAAAAAATCATGATAGAGGAAAGGAAAACAGTCGATTGTGTCTAGTCTCGCAAGCAAACACAAGTAGCCCAGTGTTTCTCCAACATATTGTGAATCACAGCGTTTGCACTGTGATCAACGAGTGGACGACGTAGCTTAGTATTCACCTGACCACCGTGTTATATGGCTCAAGTTATAGTTGGAACAAGTAGGAAGATGTATTGGACAGCACATGTGATTCTGAAACTCGTGCTTACGGTAGTTACGAGCACTGCCGAATTCAGCGTTAGTGCAGTTGAGCATTTCAACATTAGTGGGGCTTAGGCCTACTTTCCTCGTTGGCGGTACGGTGCTTCTGGTTAAGTTCACTTTCTTACTTATTTTTAGCAGACTACGTGAGCGCCACCTGTTGCCATGTAGTTTAGTACTGTAAACAAAATGTACGCTCTATTGTGGAGGTATTTGAGGTATTTCGGCCATAAATTACACGACAAGTAGATGACATGTCGAAATCAGTGCAGTTTTCAGCACAGCACGATGGTAGGTGACAATCAGTGTGTTACTTGTTAAACGTGACATTCGTGTAAGCACAGCAAACGCATTTATTCGGTCACGGGTGTAACTTAGTGGGCGTGGCACCTCAAAGTTATGGAGCGTCACCCTGACATGTTTGATCACATTAAGTTACCTACGAGATTGGCTGTCTTCGTCGAATCCTTCGGGTAACTTGACGTGACCAGCTATGCAATAATGCAATATGCCACCGATGCATGGAACAGCCGACTGTTGGGAAACGAGTACAGTGGAACCATCTTTGATGGTTCAGACATGTTTGCAGAATGGGGGATTCCCACCTGCCAAAGCAGCTTTCATGGGGAAAACGTACTGTCCACCCAGTGCGCCAAAGAAACAATATAAGGATCAGGTCACTGTCGATATTTTGATGTATTTACCAGGCCCACGCATTTTTACTGTGACCCCAATGATGGCTGCCAGTATGACAGCTGAGTGCGGCACTTGATGAGGGTTGCGGTACGACATTACCAGCATCAACAGACGTTGTAATCAATGAAGTGAGTGCACACATCCAGATATAATAGTAATAGAAATACTCTCGACAATGTTTATGTTGCTGTCATCGTAGCAGTGAACTGCAACTGCAAGATTTCACTCGGTTCATTTGGTGAGAACAGCACCAGCGCCAGGCAGCTGCCGACCTTTGGATCAGGCTGATCAATCTGAACCTCAGATTCACCTATAGATTGCCTTTTGGCAGATGTCTGACATGACTGAACTGAGCCGGCTTTCTGTCATTGATGACTGCATGTGTGTCTGGTAGATCTGTCTTTTCGGTGACTGCCCAGTTGGTTATGAAGTCTGACCACCAGGGGCCATATGCATAACAACATCGTAACTTTACTTTCAAACTAAAATCGATTTACGTCGCACGTAATGCTAAGTCGGTATGCATAACGATGTCGTAGCACTAGTCAGACGCCTAAGTCCGAACTAACTTTAGTCGCTCCAGCGACCTGTCGTGAATATTAGTCGCTCGCTGTCAATGTAAACTAACATCGCTAAGGAGAAGCTGCAATCATGTCATGCATCGTAAAGGACTTCTGGCAAGTCAGTTACGCTATTGAAACTTATTGCAGTAATAAAAGTTGCTGAATAAAACTTTTAGCATTCAATAAATTTCATTTATTTGCATCGCGCATTTTTACTTAGCCCATGGAGCTGCAACTAGGCTCGAGCACGCTCGTGACTGCAGCAGACGACAAGTCAGGCCATGTCTATTTTTAGCTGCAGGCCAGCCGTGGCAGAGTGCGTTTAGCCAGGAAATTCCAGATTCAAACTACCCGATGTTAGCTACGTTGGTAGTAGTTAGTCGCTCGCTATGACAGCGTTTTGCATGCCATCGAACGTAACTTTCTAGTTTGGAAGTAGTTAATCGCAAGGTAGGCCTTACTTCCAAACTAAGCTACAACATTGTTATGCATACTGCCCCAGATGTCTAGGGTGTGGCGCTGGCACTGCATGTGGAAAACTGGTGTTGCTTGAAATTACTTAATATACAGTGTAGACAGTGCTGATTAGACTGAATTAACAACAGCATTCCAGTAACAACCATTCAAAGAAAAACTAGGATTTGTAGTAATATGTATGGGAAGACAGTGGCATAAACATGTCAGCTTTACACCAAATGTATGTTGTAATGTGCTAGCTGCTAATAATGTAGGTTGTAGCATGTCACAGTTTGTAAGCATGGTGAATACTGAAAGATCTGGCACAGAGGCCATTCGAACATGACACCCGCTGCATTTTAAGTTAATTCATATTAGTTGGCAATGATGGACACCTTTAGCTGCATACCTTAACTGCCATATTACTGCAGTTAATTTAGATCTCAATTTGTCCTCTATTTTGATGGGATGTGTATAATGTGTACTACTGTAACGTATTACGTTGTGAGTTTATCATTATGCCATGTATTGTATTGCTGTACAGCCTTACTGGAAGTCAAGACTGACGGCCAAAGGTCAAAGATGAGCAGCAGGAAAATAAATTGGTACAAGACGAAGACATGTCGAATGGTGTCGATGTTGGGTCTGACTTTTTCATTTTTCCTCTGTGAAATTGTCTTTGGTTACATCACTAACTCACTGGCTCTCATTGGAGACTCGTATCACATGCTGTCAGATGTCATGGCGCTACTTGTTGGACTTACCTCTTTGCGGGTATGATACGTTGATACTGTAATTGTAGTAATAATAATGTTACAGTGTCAAGAATATTGACCAAGATGTCTGTTTTGTTTCAGTGTTGCAATCTACCAGATAATGCAGAAGTATTGACATATCACTAACTATTCATTACAGTGGTGAAAAAATAGGTTAAAATAAGGAATAAGCTGTTGTGTGTTAATCTCTTAACATACTCTTAATTTTTTACCCTTTATTTTTGTGGAAAATCATCAAAGTCACAGCACTACGTCTTAGTTTTTTTGGTCTTTTCATTTAACTACCCAAAATTTTGTTTAAGTCTAACAAGTTCAGACAAATTAAAACCACAACGTAACACAGCATTAATAATTGACCAGTGATGGCAGTGTTTATACTTGTAATTTTTGCAACTTTTCATTTAGTTACATTTATCTTGTTGGAATCGCTTAGTCTTTTGTATCAGATCTTCAGTAAACTACAGGATGCGACAAAAAAGTAGTCCCCTAAAGTTTTTCGCTGTTTTCTGAGCAACTGTTTAGCCTTTTAATCTGAAATTTTACAGATTTATTTTTGGAATTGCTTTACAGCTAATTGCCAAACAAAATTTGATTTCATTGAAAAACGACAAAGTTATAGATTTTTGAACATGACCACCTACTGATTTTTCAGCGTGAAAAAATGTTCAAGCTACAACACCAGTTCAATGACATTGTTGAAACAAGTCAAACAACACAGTTAACTAATGATCAGATGCCAAAATTTTGTTGTCACTGTGAATGTTCGAAGTGTCCACCGACAGCTCCAAGCTTCAACACAAGTCTTCAGTTGCTTAATTTGAGAAGTCTTTGTGGTAGGTTGCTTCAAATAACCTAAAGCGATTCCTTGAGTTTGGCGATTGTTTTCGGCTTTGTTTTAAGCTTGCAGTAAGCCTCCAACATTGCACACCACATGCGATAGTCCACTGGGTTTGTATTTGGCGAATTTGGAGGCTATTGGTCTTTTCTGATGAAATCTGGACAGTTGGCCCACTGCGCACTGGTGGGCAGTGGGTGATTGCTTTAAAATAATGATAATTTAGTGATAATTTATAAACAAAATAAATTACTGTTTGTGAAAACGTCACTGTGACGTCATCGGCAGTAATGTGGTAACCGGTTTTTGAAAATTAAATGGCATTTTTAGCCAAAACATATTTTGTTGCTGAAAAATCAGTAGGCGGTCATGTTCAGAAGTCTATAATTTTGTCGTTTTTCAACAGAATCATGTTTCACTTGGCATTTAGATGTAGAACGTTTCCATAAATAAACCTGTAAAATTTCAAGTTAAAATTTCAAGCAGTTGCTGAGAACACAGTGAAAAACTTTAGGGGGCTACTTTTTTGCTGCACCCTGTAGAAAATTTTGCTATTATGAGCTATTATAATTGTTTACTGCCACTTACCTCGATACCTAGGACAAGTCAGTGCCAATACAGCTCTTCTGATACACACTTGCTCCCTGTCATCCAATAGACAGCATTCTGAAATTAATGACTGTCTGGAGGATAACAGGGAAGATTATTAGAACTACCATTGTTGTTAATTACGTATGCATGCATACAATGGAGTTCATGCAATTTTAGGTTTAGCTCGTTTTTGTGTTTATGTTTCTGAAATGGTTAAACTTACTGTTTTATTATTATGTGTTTATGTGCATTTTGCCTGGAAAGGCCATTTCCAAAATGAGCTATACTGTGTCGGGCGGGATGTTAAACTCTACTCACTCACTCACTCACTCACTCACTGTCACGCTTAACTTTGTGACAATGGCATTATATCAGATTGCTTTTGGCTTAGATTAGATATGTGGAGGAGTCCTTGGTACAGTATAGACCTGTGCAGTTTGTTGGTTAATGTGCAGATGTCAAAGAAACATTCGCGCAAGAACACGTACGGCTGGGCGCGTGCCGAGGTGCTCGGTGCTCTGGTCAATTCAGTCTTCCTCATTGCTCTCTGCTTTACAATCTTTGTCGAGGCCATACAACGTCTCACCCACTCACACACCATTGAGAAAGTGGACAGCATGATATTCGTGGGCGTTGCCGGTCTTGTTATTAACGTGCTTGGGCTGATCTTGTTCTACAGTTACGGGCGGACAAGCAAAGATCGTGGACGGCAAGAGGAAGAGACGACAGATCAAACAACAGAACAACAAACACACGGTAGTTGCTGTGTAGCTCGGTGAAGTTGTTAATGCATTGTCCTCAATCAACAAAGTCACTTCATGTTACTACTTGGATGGGTAGCTTAACCATCCTGGGCAACTCAGTCTTTCATCCCTATGGGGTAGGTGAGTCAAGTGTTTGGCCTGCCTGGCTGGGATAAAGTCAGTGTGTGTTCACTTGTGTCAGTTAGCAGGGGACATTGTGTGATTTTATACGATGGTGGCATTCTGTTTACATCTTGTCTCCTAATAGAAAGGAATTCTGGATGATCCGGAATTCCCAGAATTCTGCCACCAAGTTTTAGGCTGCGTTCACATATTATTATTATTATTATGATTATTATTATGCACGAAAATTATTACTGTGGCACTTAGTCTAAGTAGACTTCAAGGACACGTAACATAATTACACTAAGAGTCGACATATTCGGCAAACCGAAAACTAGGAGAACTAGAATGAGCGTCACTAGTACGATGTAGCGAACAGGTACATCTTCAAGTGATGCTTAAAAGTCGACAGTGATGACGATAACGTGACAAACGATGGTAGACTGTTCCATGCACGGGCAGCAGCAACCGGGAAAGCGCGATCCCCGATCGTGCTGCAACGAGTCACTGGAACAACGACCGCCGTTGATGAGCTGGAACGCAGACTCCGCCTCGTGGTGACGTCAGTTGCGCGGTTGATGCTGTCGGCGAGGTACACAGGTGCATAGACATGAGTACAAGTCCAGCACTGTACGCGTTCTCATATACGAGTTCTGGCAAACATGAGTTTGCGTGTATTTCAATGGCGGTCGTTTACATACATACGAGTACGGGTTACCTGTAAATTTTACTTGTACGAGTAGTTTCTGTGCAGGTCATGTTTTTATCCAACCTGTACGAAGTAAACTACCGGCAAATAACAATGATATAATTTACAAAATTTGTGGCGCATATTTGACGTCAGAACTGACATCATTGTATAATTATTCATCGTTAGTGGTGCGCGGTTAGTAAAATTATGAGTGATGTGATGGAATATTGTTGTTTATTTGCGAAGCATTTTCTCAATTCGATTTAATTCAATATGGCCTACACGGCGTACATTTGTTTAGTTATGTGCTTGTACAAGTGACCGTGAACGTTCTACTCGTACGAGTGAAGCTTCTACGAGTCGTAAACGGAAACCCGGACCCGTACTCATACTTGTGTTTATGTGAACTCAGCCTTAAAGATTTTATCAGAAAAGTTGATAATTTTTGCATTATCTATAGAATACATGTAGTTAAAACATAAACAAAATCTCATCGTTGGAGGTTATGAGAAGGGGATAGAAATGTGAAAATTTTTGTTTGTCCATGGATGTTTAATGGTTATGATTAGTCTGTGGATGTCATTGTTTCATGTCTGCTGGTTGTTTGCTGGAACCAGATGAATCTGTCGTAGACGATGAAGATAACACCGAAGATAAACTGACATCAGAGCAGAACACTCCGGTGAGTTCTGAGGACCCGCCTCCTTTTGACGATGCAGATCATTCCGAGGACTTGAATCTTTACTGGGACCACAGTCCTTTTGAGGATGAAGGAGCATCTGAAGACGAAGTTCCTACATTGGAATCTGTCGAAGTAGTTGATCCATCCATCAACATATCGGTCAGCTTGCCACAGATGCAGACATTGGATGAACAGAGCAATGGCACAGCAACAGAAAGGAAACGAAAAAAGATCAGTAAGCAGAAAATCACTTTTTGTACTGGTAGTGGTATATTGTTAGGTACAGTTTTTTTAGCTGACAATACTTAAGTAACGGTCGAGCTATTGGCATGCTGTCATCATCTGTTTGTCTGTCTGTCTGTTTGTCTGTCCATCTGTCTGTCCATCTGTAACGGATGTAGTGTGGCTATGTTTTAGGTTTTACACGAATAATTATTTGTGTTTGTTTAACTCATTTATGCAAAATTTTAGCCATTTATACAAGGGAAACATTTCAAATTCGGGGTTGAATGGAGGGGTAGGAAAAATGTGCATTTTTCAACAGAAAACTGACCATATCTCGGAAACGGTGAGAGATACAGCCAAGGTTGCTATTAATCATTAAGAAAGTGGCATATGCTCTTTCAGATGAAATGAAAATTTTCGACCTTGAATGACTTTGAAGGTCACTGACAACCAGTACGGTTGGCTGTTCTGGTGACAGCTGGGTTACTTGTTAAATATATGTTAAAAATGAAACTGTCTGACATTGCATAATTTACAGCAAATGTGAGCATTCGATATCTTCTTTTTTCTGATAATGCACAAATCCTGAGAGTTGAGTAATGTCATCCACAAATTTTGTTATCTCTGTTGTCATGCACCTCGGATTTATTTGAATCGTACATGTGTGCCAGTGTGTGAAGGTGTTTTGATTTATTTATTGACTGATTGTATGGCCTGTGATGACAGAAGTCTTTCTTTGTGTTTAGTACAGTGTTTGGTTAGCAGATTTCAGTGTTTGGTTAGCAGATTTCTGCGATTTTAACCACTTGTGCTATTAGAATGTTTAAACAGAACGTGATTTTGAGCAAGTGTCATCATCGTCATCATTTATTTATTTATTATTTAGTTATTCAAAACAAAACCCAGAGCTTGAAAATGTGCAGAAATCTTATAACTGTTAGCAATATTTCCTTCCAATTTTGAACAATTTTTGGTAAACATTCCGATCACAATTTTGTATGCTTACTTAAAAACTGAACTGCATAGTTTAGCTTGTTGCATTATTAAACCATATCAGTTGTTTTAGTGAAATTTGCAGCAGTTTGGCTGAATTTCGTACTGCCATTGCTGATATACAGAAGTTCTAAGGAATTGTTTTTTTTATTGTCACACTCTTTAAAGTGTGGAGTATAAACATGAAGTTATTGTTACAGAGTCGGCGGCGCAGTTAAACATGAGAGCGGTGTTTCTACACGTGCTTGGCGATGCTCTCGGTTCAGTCGTCGTCATCATCAGCGCCGTTCTCATCAAATTTCTTGACGCCGACTGGAAGTACAAAATCGACCCTGTACTCAGGTAAATCCTAGTTCTATTTTCGCAAACCAGGGGTATCTACATCCATTGAGGACTACGTTCCAAGGATATTACTTTTTTAGGACTTTGGGGGGTTGGGCAGTTGTCATTCCACCAAAAGCGTTTTGTGATGCTAAAAAGCATCAAATTTATTTTAGGCCAGAGTAACACCCTAGACCGTGCTGGGGGAGCTTGTGACACTTCCCTGATTCTCTAATTTGCTGGGGAGGAAGGTTTTTCCTTCTAATTTTTTTACTCCATTCAATGCCTGTGGAACGTTCACTTTTTCACCCCCACTGAAAAATTTTCTGCAGACACCAATGAGCATGGATGCCTTCATCTGTAGTTCAGGGGGAGTAAGTAAGTAAGTAAATTTAATTTACAAAGCACTCAATGTCAGCGAGAAACTCACTGAATCTGAGGCGGAGATGGGACACTTGACTTAGTTTGACGTTGGAGTAGTTTGATGTTCAGAGGGTTTCGACATTGAAGGGGGGAGAGCTTTGCATAGTGTGTTGAAGTCGAACATATGTCTCGGTCACAAATTTTATAGTATGAATCATATTTTGATTGAAAAGTAATGTCCTTATGTATTAAACTAAAGGCTTTAGTTCTCTGTGAAGGACTATTTTATTCTTCTTTGTTCGTAGGAATTAAAACAGTAAGTAAAGAATCCAGAATCTTATAAAATTTAATTTATGTTGCAGCTTGGTGCTGGTTTGCATAATATTGTCGACGACAATACCCCTGTGTAAGTACTTTGATTTGTTATTTGTTTCATTTGCTTGCTAAATAGCAGGGTCGGATTTAGACATGTGGAGGCCCTGGACGGCTGTCGGTATTGTAGGTGTTGTACTTTGGAATACAAAAATAAAAAGATGACAAGACATGTTTACTATTATACAGCGAAGTACATTTTGCAGAAATACACGTCTCAATTTTCAATAAATTTTTACGCGTGAAAGCAGAATGCTTCGTGCGTCTTTGCCATCGTCTGGGCGTCCGTTTGTCTGTCCGTCTGTCCGTCCGTCCGTCTGTCGCACTCGTGATCTGTATCAAAACGGTGCAAGCTAGGACCACGAAATCTTCACTGTGGACTGCCCCCAGGTCTCTAGTTTATCGCGACAAAATTTCGTGCCACTGGGTGCAGGGGTTCCCCTCGAACGAAGGCGTCAAAGAGAGGTACCCCCCGTAAAAAGATGTCATTTTGCCGTTATTGGCTCGAATAATGTGAAAACTGTTGCAGATAGGTACATACATGCTGCTTATCATAACAAGCACTGGTGACAAGCTTTTTGGATTTATCAACATCGATGACCTTGAACGACCTTAAACCCCTCAAAAAGAGGTTTTTAGTGAATTTTTCGCAATTTCTGGATGCAGCGCACATTTCAACACTGAATTGCGACGAAATGGCTGGAGATAGACCAAGAC
>Ga0209671_1009151_pt1 | contig 10380 bp, 6 predicted proteins | sample WorMetHERISLAND2_2_FD_187401 | JGI IMG/M metagenome (GOLD analysis project Ga0209671, IMG submission 187401) | Marine gutless worms symbiont microbial communities from Max Planck institute for Marine Microbiology, Germany - Olavius geniculatus... | ecosystem: Host-associated > Annelida >... | reverse complement strand
TGTCCTGAGGCCTGGCAATTTTTGAGGGGTCCGTCCAGGAATCGAACCCAGGACCTCTCGCTCTGGTGAAGTTGACCTGAGTCCAACACTCTAACCACTCGGCCACCGAGCTCCATTAAGTTAAACTGTGACAAGAACTAACAAGAAGCCCGGCTGGCACTAGGACAGCCGACTGTACTGGTTGTCAGTGACCTTCAAAGTTATGCAATTTCGACGATTTTCATTTCATGCAAAAGGGTGTATGCCATTTTCTATTAGTGATTGATAGTAACCTTGGCCCCAGCTCTCACTGTTTCCGAGATATGGCCAGTTTTCCGTTAAATTTCTTGCCCCCCCTTCATTCAACCCCAATTTAAAAATATTTCCCTTGCACTAGATGACTGAAATTATGCAATTATGCACTGAAATTATGCACGCTAATTCTTCATGTAAAAAGTTTTCCACTACAACCTAAAGCTTAGCTACAATACATCCGTTACAGACGGATGAACGGACGAATGGACAACAACCATGCCAATAACTCTACCGTTACTTGAATACTTAAAAAAAACGCAAAGTCCTTTCCGAGCCTTACGGCCCATAGGGCCGTGCTGATCTCCGTTTCCTAAGGCCCTCAGCCAGACACCAGTTAATACACTGCGAGACCTCGGATACGGGGCCAGTGTATTGCGCGGTGTGCCCGTTTACGTCCCAGCGGTGAAGCCAGTACCAAATTACACTGCTTGTTGATAGAGCCACATGTGTGTGAACAACTTGCCTAAGGTCGTTACCCGGCAGTGTCCCGGTGCGGAGTCGAACCTGCACCTCTGAGTTACCTCAGGATTACAAGTCCGACACGTTACCGTCAGACTACCGAGCCACACTAGACTTGAATCCGTTACAGACAGACAGATGGACGAATGGACAACAACCATGCCAATAACTCTACTGTTACTTGAGTATGGTCAACTAATAAAACAACTGCTGAGGTACCTGAGAACTTCCTTGTATGCAGTGACAGCAGATCGATCATTGCCACCCGTTCTCTGGTAGAGCTGAGCCAGTGCAAGGTTAATCTTAGATGTCCGCTGCTTAGGACTTATGCTCTCCAACTAACACGTATATATCACATCATTTATGCATTAAGACATAGAAAGTCATCCTGCATCAACATAATTTTCACCTTTAACTCTTTTTGAAGACTGGAAACATAATGATCTGTCCAGTGTGATACAATGCATTAAATACAGGGCGGGCCAAAAAACGTGCCACTTTACTTTTGTTCGTGTCTTCGCCAATTATTGACCGATTTTCAAAATTTTTTCACTGCAGACAATTTGCAATAATGTGATTATTATAGATCCCGCCACACCATAAATGCATTGCTACACTACCATGTGAAACATAAATTTTCAAAAATCACTAAAATCACTATAATATATATGCAAAAAAATCATCTTCTAAAACAATTTTTATCAATTTTCATACACAAGTTAAATTATGTTTAGTGTTAAATACATTTCTGATGTTTGTAATGTAAACAAAAGCAGACAATATTGTCATAAATAATAATTTTTAAAGCAGTGACGACATGCCGATGACGTAATGTGCCATTTAGCAGTGGAGACAAAGCTATGATAAAAAACTTGTACTGGTTCAAAAACACAGTTTTCGGAGAATATTGGCAGAATTTTTAAAGATAAACTGCAATGCGGAAAGAGTGGAAATGTTACTAAAAGAGATTGGCGAAACACGCAACACTGACCAAAGGCATTAAATCAGCAGACTGAAGCATACATGTACTGAAGAAAACGTGATCACTGTGGATGAAATGGTAGGCTTGCTAACCCACAAATGCCAGAAACAAACATATCGTTCAATACGCCAGATACAAAAAAAAGACACAGACCTAACAAAGTCTAGTATCGTACAGATCATTCACTGCATTTTTGCCTAGAAGTGAATTTCGTTTACCAACACGCTTGCTGTCTACGATTGCCAGTTTTTCTTCAATTATATTTCACAAGGTATTGTAGTGACACAGTTAATGTGTGGCGGGATATTCAATAATCACTTTATTGCTAATTGTCCACAAAATGTACCAGTGAAAAAATTTAGAAAATTGGTCAATAATTTGCGAAGATATGGACAAAAGTAATTTGGCACGTTTCTTTTGGCCCACGGTGTAGATGATAACAGTATTTTCTTCATATTTTAAAAGTCCTGCTCACTGTCCACAATGTACAACAAAACTTGTTTTATTTTCACACTGTGCATTTTTTGTGTGACCTTCAAACTCAATAACTAGATTATCAAAGTTTAAAAAAAAATTCTAACCAACTCATAAATGCATTAGATACAAGATTGCTGAGTGGACTGGTAAAATGATGCACTAATATCAGTGCTGTTTTGCATACATAATTATTCATACCACTTGAAAGCTAGAGCCACCACATCCACATTTGCTGCTCAGTCTGGCTGCCTACTGCCTAGCAGCCGATTTTGCTAAAGCTAATTCCAGGTAGGTGGTTGCCAAAAGTACACTTAGACTGGAAATTGACATAACAGTACTCTGTGTAGCATAGGCTGAATGCCCATCTTGTCAAGCCAAACAACTGCATCAAAGCTCTGAACGATGACAGTAAAGTCACAAACAATTGTCATCCAGCCGCAGAGCCTGTATATATATCGTACGACAGTGATTTTCAACCGGGGTTCCATGGAACCCAAGGGTTCTGCGAGCGTCTGCCAAGGGTTCCACAGCTGGCGAGTAAAAATAACCCAGCATGCGAAATCACGCCAGACAATGTCGTAGGAATACTCAGCATCAATGCTTTTGTTTAAAATTGCATTTCTGCGCGTCATTTTGCATAGACTTACTGTGTTGAATCATTTTTGTTGTTAGTAAAATTTTGGCATATTTGCATTTTAGGCCTATATTATAACGTATGCTTCCTATGCACGACATTATTCAACTCCAAGGCATTATCAAAAATAAAAAAAAGAGGAACGTATTGATTAGGGTTATGGTTACAAAATCGTTTGGCCATTTACTTAGTTAATTTAATTTTTTAAAACTCAGCTAAGGCTTTTCCGAGGGCGTCCACGTGATAAATTCTCTAGGTTGGTGGCCAGGCTAAGCAGCCGTCGATGACCGCCTCGCCCGTCGTGTTTGGTTAAATACAATAGCATAGGCCTACTGCTGCGTACTAATGCGGTCAAATTTTATATTGGTGATCTTTGTCTGCTTTGTCGTCTTCATGATGGCTCTGCCCTCAGTGCCCTGCTAGGGAAATGAGTCCGTAAACCCCCTGTAGCTTCATCCTCGCATACGTCGCTGGACTCACGGATCAATGCGTGGGGTTCCGTAAGTGACCTTCACGCTTGCGTAGGGTTCCGCAGCAACAAAAAGGTTGAAAAACACTGTTGTACGATGCTGCAGTGTATCAACTGACACATAATTAACAAACTTAGCATACAGTATGAATGGCGTCAGAGAACTGCTTCAGATGAACATAGCACTCGTGCAGATTATACTTCATATCCAACTCACCAACTGTGTCCACCTACACATGTCAAACAGAATAATTAAACAGCTCAACAAAATGTTGCCTTCTGTCACATGACACCAAAAGTAAACAGTTTCTAAGTAACCACACAGGATTGGACATCAAAACAGTACTAATAATATAAACATCATTACTCATTATCACTAACATCAACAAGTTATCACTGATGATATATACTGACATTTGATACCAATCTACTAATTCATTACATGCAATACTTATTACTACTCAAAATGAGTAAGATACAAGAAAAGCATATGGAAGCATCTTGCTGATCAAAATATTTGACATCTGTGGGAGATCCAAAAGTCATATAAAGACTGTCAGAATTAGACAGAGATTACATATTTACCCTTGATAAATAATAATCTGGTAACTTGACATTGAAAATCCAGATGGCCCAACAATCGAACAGCTTTAGCATATTACATGCTGATGTCTACAGACTGTTAATATGACAACATACAACTTCTTACCAAACTCTGAGATTTGCCTTTGCCCTTCATCACGAGCTTGTGTACATGCAGAGCACTGCGATAGGCTGCCTGCAAATATTACAAAATGACACATTCCATTCCAACAATATAGCTCGAGTTGCTACACACAGAGGCAAAAATATTATAAATTATGCACGAAAAACTATTTCAACATATATTCAGTTTTTCATTAGGGCGGAAACAACACTGGATTGCAATTTTAGAAATATTGGACAAGTAATCTGAGCAAAGCTCACGAGACGCGTGAAAGCCTATAGCAGTTCCTGTTCGCAGGTAATCGTAGTCTATCTCCATCCATTTCGTCAAATTCACACTTTTGCGGCCAAAAATCGCCAAAAAATCGCCAAAAAATCACGTTAAATCAATATTTTTAGGGTTCAAGGTCATTCAAAGTCATCGATGTTCATGAATGCAAAAAGCCTGTCACAAGTGCTTGTTATGATGAGCAGAATGTCTGTGCCTATCTGCAACCGTGTTCATGCTACACGTGATAATTGCGGTAAAATAACCACTTTTTAGGGGGGTAGCTGTCTTTGACGCCCGCCTGCGCCGGCCTCCTTGAACCTAGGGGGTCAAGACTTGAACTGCTAAAATCTACGTTGAATGCTGAAAATTTCATATGCAGGTTGTCTTGGTCTATCTCCAGCCATTTTGTCGCAATTCAGTGTTGAAATGTGCGCTGCATCCAAAAATTGCGAAAAATTCACTAAAAACCTCTTTTTGAGGGGTTCAAGGTCGTTCAAGGTCATCGATGTTGATAAAATCCAAAAAGTCTGTCACCAGTGCTTGTTATGATAAGCAGCACGTATGTACCTATCTGCAACCGTTTTCACATTATTCAAGCCAATAACGGCAAAATGACGTCTTTTTAAGGGGGGTACCCCTCTTCGACGCCCTCGTTTGAGGGGAACCCCTACACCTAGTGGCACAAAATTTTGTCACGATAAACTAGAGACCTGGGGGCAGTCCACAGTGAAGATTTCGTGATCCTAGCTTGCACCGTTTTGATACAGATCACGAGTGTGACGGACGGACGGACAGACAGATAGACGGACAGACGCCCAGACGATGGCTAAGACGCACGAAGCATTCTGCTTTCGCGCGTAAAAACCCTGCTCATTCAAGTGAACTGCAATATGGCAACGTCAGCATTCCAGCACTCGATGTGCCAATGAAAATCAAATCCAGAAAGTTTCATGAGCAGGGTTTTCAGTAGACTGGAATTTTCAGGACGTCATGACTTCCAGGCTAAAAAATTTGGACGTCAATGTACAAAACCTGGAAGTCATGCAGTAGGTCTACAAAAAAACTCAAGGAAAATACTTAGATTTTACTACATATGTGTCACTTACGCACCAACAACATAGGTCATGGTTTCTACGTGCTATAACTCAAACTACGCTGTATAGCGCATCCATAACACGATTGTCGTCTGTCTGTCGATCTGTCTGTTGGTTTGTCTGTCATGGATGTATTGTGTTTAAACGGTGCGAGATAGATCCTAGGTTGCCATTGTAAGAGAAAGTCGCGTATTGGCTTTCAAATCACATGAAAATCATTGACCTTCGATGACCTTCAAAGGTCATAATGCACTATGGTATGCCAACCGTGCGGTACTGTGGCTAAACTACGATGATACCATCAAATAGGGCGCTGGCGACTTTCTATAGGCTTTCTATAGTAGTAGTCTTCATCTGCAGCAGTTTGGCTGCAATTTTTAATGGAAAGCTTCAAGCTATAAGTGGCCGTATCTCAGAAGCAATAAGAAATAAGGCCAAGGTTACTATTAATCACTAATAAAGTCACACAGGCCTATTGGCTTTTAAATGACGTAAAAAATAATTGACCTTAGATGACCTAGAAGGCCATAGAGGAACGAACTACAGGGTGGTCCAACAAAAACGGCACAAAGTTTGTGGCACCATAATTTCGCAACCATACATCACAAAGTCATGCGGTTTTCAGCAAAATGTTCTGAAAGAAATTCTTTACATGACCTAAGTCAGTGTTTAAATACAGCAATTAAATATTCTTTGTTTTTGCCGCTGGCAAGTGAACTATTGAAAAACAGTATTACCTTCAATGTATTTTGGTCCATAAAACATGCCACTATTATTTTATGAATAGCTCCATGAAACAATTGCCGATTTCAATAATTTTTGGCATGGGACATTAATAAGAAACTTGACGCAAAGGTCTGTAGTTTTGGCCATTAACGTTGTCGCTACACTACCGTGTGCAATGCAGAAGTTGCAGTTTGGCCATTGACAACAATGAATTCCTACCGGGTAGCGTATGCGTCGGCTCAGAAATTATTAATTAAATAGTGACAAACGCAATTAGCAATTATTATTACTCAAAAAGTCACATGTGACACATCACATCATCTTCATTTCAGCACGTGCTCAAAATGTCCTCAATGTTTGCAGCACAACCGCAAGCGGTAGACGGTGACACAATTTGCCAACAGCACGTTCAGTAACTGCATGACTCAAGTAGCCCACTTGCTGTTGATGTATCATTTCAGTTTGTCGACTTAGAATTTTAAAATAAAGACGAAGCAACAGATTTTCAATGATTTTGTAGTTTCAGTAATTTTCTGAGCTGACGCACGCACTGCCCAGTATGAATTCATTGTTGCCAATGGTCAAACGACGACTTCTGCATTTCACAAGGTAGTGTAGCGACAACTTTCAGGCGAGGTGGCCAAAACTACAGACATCTGCATCAAGTTTTTTTAATGTCGCATGCCAAAAATTATTAAATTCGGCCAATGTTTCACGGAGCTATTCATAAAATAATAGTGAATAGCGACACGTTTTCATGGACCGTGGTGTTGAGGGTAATACTGATTTTGCATCATTCAATTGTCAGCAGCAGTAACAAAGGATATTTAATTGCTGTATTCAAATACTGACTTTAGTCATGTAAAGAATTTCTTTCTAAACATTTAGCTGAAAACCACATGACTATATGACGTACGGTTGCAAAATTATGGTGTCATTAACTTTGTGACGTTTTTTGGACCACCCTGTATATAGACTGTAGCGCGTCTTCCTTTGTGACAGCTGGGCTTTCTTGTAAAAACAAGAAATATATTCTACTAGTTTTATGCAAAACGAAGATCGCAGTTTTTGGATCAGAACTGTTCACATAAAAGGCCTAAATTAATACGGTTGTGTGCCTCGTTTTCATGAAATGAAGTATTCAGAAACACGACAGTCTGCGAAATTTTTTTAAACCAATGAAACATTTGAAAACACATTCTGACGTCAATTCCCAGTTTATTATAGACAAATAAACATAATACAAGGCAGATTGCTTTGGACGTCGTGACGTCCACGTCTTAAAATTTGGGCGTACGGGCTGAAATTTTTGGGCGTATTTACGCTCAAACGTCCGCTATTGAAAACCCTGTTCATGAGTTTGAAATTAAAAGTAGTAGTCATGGCTGTGACAATGACAAATTGGGCAACAGCAAGTGTATGCAGCCAGCGCCAGAACAATTTGTGCTCTAACATTTCCAAAAATTTTACCTTTGAACAATGTGCACTAAGCTTAAGTAGATATGGCCAAAAAAGATAAACTGGCATCCATGTGAGGAATAGTAAAATCAGTGGCTACAGCAGCACTGGCTCTGTGATTAAGATGATGAATTCTCACACCAGTGACCTATGTTCAGTTTCTTCTAACTATGACTAAAAAGCTGACAGTCTAACATCATCATAAATATGATATAAGTTCCGATAGTTCTTTTGTCATAGAGACCATCTTACCAAAATTCTCCATTCAAACACAGTTTAAGGTACAGGTGATAACATTCAACCCCTCATACACTAAAGTACATAATTATTTTAAGGCATATTTATAGACAATGTATAAACCAAAAGCAAACTTCTGCTGTCAATGCCAGAAAAACATTACCTCAGCTAGTTTATACTGTGAACAGTAGAAATACGCATCAGCTTGCATACACAGCAGATGATATTTAGTGTATGGAGAAAACATCTCGGGGTTATTATCACTGAAAGTCACTGCAAAGCTACTCTGTAATGCAAGCACATAACACAGCATTTGATATTAAACTGTGGCAATAAATAGAAATATCATTATCATCAACAATATTAACAACATCTTAATAATATTGCTAAAATATAATTACAAATTTATTAACTAAGTATTTTTGACAGTACATATATACACCAAAGGTGCAGTATGTGCATGGCCTATTACGGCTGTGGTAGTGCTATTTTGGCTTTCCAAACCAAGCTCACTGCACTTAAATTATCTTTTGAACAAGCCATGGCAACGTATCCAATCGATGTTGGAGCTGCAAGAAGTGGCGAGGGGGAAGCTGATTGTTTACTAACTGCCACAGCATTCTTTTTATTCTGCTGAGATTTCACTGGTTGACTTCTACCTTTGACCATGTTTATTCAATAGAACATTAATACTTCTTCGAAATATTGACAAACGAGACACGACGAAAATGTCAGGGAAGTAGGGTAATAGATACAAAACAACAACAGCATACAGTTGCGGTACAGTTGCTGAACGAATTATATGATCCAGTCAAGATGGCGTTGACGCATCGAGTAATAAAAGCCCGGTTTAAGCAGATGGTTGACTCCAAAATATCGATTGCACGTGATGACAACTAAATTGCTAACTTATTGAATCACTTTTCAAAATCACTAACGTACGATAATAACGTATAAAAGCAGATAAAACGCCGTGTCTAGAGTAGAGAGCCAACAGTCGGCCCTCTAACCTGTGTGCTAGAGGGCCGACAGTCAACCGTACACTGTCGTAAGAGACTGCTTACAGCAGGCAGTATGATGGGTTGGCAGTAAGAGAACCCATCATACTGCTGCAGACAGACACCCTCACGGCAGCTAGCCACTGATGAGATCAACCTTAGCAAGGTACAATGCCAAGGTATCACGCCTTCATACCAGTCGGCCAGTCAAGCCTGGCAGCACTAGATTCAAATTCATAACCAATTTTACACCTTAATTTGAGTGTACATATGTGGTTACATAATTATATGAAATATCCTTAAATTTGCACACTACAAATTTAATAGCTAACAAAACTGAATAAGCTGCAATAACTAACCCTAACCATAACTCTAAGATTAATCCTAACCCCAACCCTAGTCTTAAACCCTAATCTATCATAAGGTAAACACTAACCCTAAACACTAGCGCCACCTTTCTAATCTCTGCCTAATGCTGATGGCTGCTGCTGTCGGCCCTCTAGGCTGCGTACTAGAGGGCCGACTGTCGGTCCTCTAGTACGCAGCCTAGAGGGCCGACTGTCGGCTCGCTAGACACTTGGCAGATAAAAACACTATCGGATAAAAACACGACCCTATGCCATGACGTAGAATATCTATCTCTTCAAGATGCAATCTATGAATGCAGCTTATAACTAGGCTAATACTTATCTATGAACAAACACGAACAAGTTAAGCAACAAAACCGCAGCTTTAGTCGGCAGGGCCCCATAACTGGGGCATCACACCGAGGAGAAAACAAGACCCTAAAAGTTTTTTCATATCTCCATACTCACCATTGTTTTAACATCTTCATATAATTTGGCTTCATACAGCGTCTTGACGTGATTCACCAGCGCTGCCATTTCTACGGAATTATTTTTAGCAGCTTGTACTGTGCATTTCATACAAAAACATAAACAAACCACGCATAGAATATTGAATTTAATGGCCTAAAAACAACCATCATGAACAAGTTTAGTGCGCCACGGACAGTATGTTTGTTTCAACCTTGTGCACTGTGTCATGTTTTGCTGGCAAATAAATGATGAAATGATGATGATATATTATAAATGTGTGTCCGCCACAAGTCTGCGACTTTGTCGAGAACTTGTCCGGGACTTTGTCGCAAAGTCTGCGTAATGGAATTTGGGCTATAGACAGCTAGGTCCGGATATAGACTGTGTTCTCAATTAATGAGTCAATGTTAGATTTCGGTTCTTAGCCAACCGTACATTCGTTAATACTCCAGACGACGGACGAAAGACAGAAGACAGACAACGTCACAACAACCGCAACATAGGTGCTATAGTAGGCCTATACAATCATACAAAACATTAGTTTATACACTTGTTAACGGCAACTTGCACATCGAAAACAGCAAAAATTACAAAAGGTGATATTGCCTGCATCACACTGACTGCATGTCAGTGTGCTGCTGAATAATATCACCTTTTGTAATTTTTGCTGTTTTCAATGTGCAAGTCCTTAAATGTTGCCGTTAACAAGTGTATAAACTAATGTTTTGTACATTTATATTTGCTGTTTTATTACTAAA
>Ga0209671_1009150_pt1 | contig 10380 bp, 9 predicted proteins | sample WorMetHERISLAND2_2_FD_187401 | JGI IMG/M metagenome (GOLD analysis project Ga0209671, IMG submission 187401) | Marine gutless worms symbiont microbial communities from Max Planck institute for Marine Microbiology, Germany - Olavius geniculatus... | ecosystem: Host-associated > Annelida >... | reverse complement strand
TACCAGTTGTTGCTGAAGAAATACTAATTCGAAATATTTGAACAAAATATGGCAGTTGATTAAATATTCTTTGCTAGTCGTGATGTAACGCTGACGTCATAATGTGCCACAGGTACAGACTTGTTAGTCTCAACTGGTGCTGTCAGTTGCTACTTTGCTTCAATGGTGAACTTAATCTGGTTCGCTAATGAAAAATGTTTATTGTGTCAGCACTGAGCAACATGTGGACATGTAATCAGGCGTCTCGCAATTCAAAAATGCAACTGTTTTGCAAGCTTGGTGTGCTAGTGCACTGTCTTGCTCGAACATGTGAAAGTCCAGCTATCCCCACAGACATGTAAATGAGATTGCGTTGCACGTTTTTGTGGCTGCAACTGTAAAACTTTAAAAATTTGGCATTAGCGAACCAGATTTTTCGCCATCGGAGCAGGCACCATTGGGATTAGCCTGTTTGTACCCGTGACACATTAGGCTTTAATGTCAGCGTTACATCACGACTAGCAAAGAATATTTAATCAACTGCCATGCTTTGTTAAAACATTTCGAATTAGTATTTATTCAGCTACAACTGGTAAGAATTTCATGCAAATTGCTCGTCATTTGAGTGAATTATGAAAAACACAAACAAGGGTCTTTTTTATGAAACACCGTGTATTATGTACGAGGGGCCCGCAGTCGCTTTCGAGCCTTAAGGCCCGAGATCCGGCCCTGCAGACAGTCACCCATCCACATATTAACCGCATGAGTTAATGTGAAAACTATCGTAGGCTTATATCATGTGTATCATCGTGTGGTTGCAGCAACGGTGTATCGTGCTCCAAGCAGTGCTTCTGCATACACTGAGGTGCGTCAAGTCGACGTACAAACTGCTCTCCACGAGATCCAGATATGTCGTTCTGCCGTCACTCTACGCGAAGTCCTCCTTGAAGGTATCAAGTTATCAACCTCTCACTTTCATTCAGACGTAGAAGGCTCAGAGTATAGGCCTATGTAGATACAGTACGTGCTTGCTACAGAACTTTTGTCGCATTTACGCTGTTTTTCTATTGACAAAATTTACTCGGTTGCAATAGTTTGATCTGTGATTTTTACGCGCGAGAGCTAGCGTAGCTATAGCGCGTATTAGCTATTTACTTACTTCGTTACTTCGTCAACTCAGCCTGGCCATCTTTCTGTGGGCAGGCGCAATGAGTAACTTGCCAGTAAACGCGATACACTAAGTTACCCATATCCGTGGTCTGGTAGTGTATGTATAAGCTTGTGTCTGGCTGAGTATCATGGTTGGAAAACAAAGTTGCAGAGCAATATTGCTGTGACAATATTGCCGAGTTCGTTTAAATAAGTGCCACATATTGTGAATTTTTGAATTACTAGGGGCCTATAAGAGCCGAAATAATCATGGTCTTTCGAAAAATGATGTTGGACGGGTCATAGTTTAGACCTGCCGCAAACAGACGACAGACAGACTGCAGACCACGCTATAAAGATGTATAAGAATAGGAGGCGGAGTCACTTACGCTGAAAGAGCGATTTCGCCTAAAAATACTAGATCCTGTCAACTTTTAAACGCGTCGTCGTAAATTCCTGAGTTTTTTTGTCTGATCAATGCAGTGCATGACATAAAACGGAGTATAACAATCATCTGAGCGTCCGTCCGTGCGTTCGTCCACCGGTGTCCTACGTTTGAGGCGCCATATCTCCATAACGGTGCAAGATAGACGCATGGTCACAATGGACCACCCATAGGAAATGGCCCACCGCAAGTCGAATGGTCACGTGACGGATGAGGCCACATCAGCCCAAAAGTCAAGGTCGTCATCCCATTATTTTTAAGGCGGCAATTAAACTTACTAATTTTTACCACTGGCCTATACACATCTCACTGATTTAATTTATACGAACTTTACTGTAAGATATCGAGATGCATCGGACAGACTCCGCGTTCGTTTTAACATTGGCTTGTTTTATTAATACTAGTTTAATTTCTCATCAGTGTTCAGTGTTCATTGGCCAGCCGCAGTGTTCTGCTGACTTAGACGTTAATCGATCCGATTCGTCAGTTCCGTTGAGTCAGGTTCAGTAATTATAGCATTTGCATCCGTAGCAATTTTCACGCTTGAAACGGCACACCAAAAACAAACTATTTTTCCTTGCAGCGTCTTCTGCAAGCGCGAAATTCCTTCATATAGCTGGGTGATTTCCTGCAAGCCTTGCGGGAAGGATAGCACACTTCATCTGCAGCAAGAACGGCCGCATTCAGAACTAGCAGGACCACAAGCAGCAGAAGACCGCTCGAAGACATTGCTCTCTGCAGACAGCACAAACACGAAAATCGGATAAAAGGGTGTGCAATGATGTCTCTTTCACCGGCGTCGTGGATCAAAAAGAAAGCGGGGCATGAAAGATGCAATTTACACTAAACAAACTTTCGACAGAATTCCGACAGGCACGTTGCGATTTTCGACAGAGGAAATTATGGATGCTTAAAATTTCAATTTTCAGCGGACATGGAGTTAACCATTTATAGGTATATAACCAACACCGAGGTCAACTCAACCTTCCATCTTTGCGAGGTAGGTAAATCGAGTATCAGTCTATCTGGCTGGGGTTGAGGTGGGGCGCGTTCAGTTGTGTCAGTATGGCAGGTGACACTCGTAGTTCTGCGATGGGTTTCCTATTATATATATGAGTTTATTTCGCAAAAATGCAGACAATTAAAAATAGTAAAAACACACATACGGTCAGTAGTACATGTAGGGCCTTGTAGGCCTACATACAGTTAGGCCTACACACAAGCTGAAATAAATTTCAGGTTGACGCGATGTCTTATACAAGAAATATTACTATTTCATCAGCAAATTGACACAGTTTGACATATTCATTGGACTGCATAAACAATCTCATCACAGTGACTTTAACGCTATTGTCCGATAACAGCGTATTATGCACAAAGCACAATTTCTTCTGATAATACAAATGTTCAATTAACTAGGCGTCCGTCTGTCTGTCTGTTTGTGTGTCTGTCCGTCACACTCTGCAGCCCTATCAAGACGGCGCAAGCTAGAATTACAGAATTTTCGCTATCGACCGCCACAAGGACTCTATTTTGCGACAATTTTTTTTTGTCGCCGGTGAGGGGATTTCCCTCGAACGAGGGCATCAAAGAGCGTCGGTTTTTAAAAATTCGTTATTTTACCGCTATTGGCTCGTCTAGCACAAAAATGGTTGCAGGTAGGCACACACTTGCTGCTTATCATACAAGCACTGTTTCTGTGGGTATTGACGTCGGTGACCTTGAAACGACCATGAACCCCCAAAGTACGAATTTTAGTGATTTTTCTACGATTTTTGGCCGTGGCGCACATTTTAAGAGTAAATTGCGACGAAATGGCTTGAGATCGACCAAGACAACCTGCACATGGTATTTTCGGCATACAACGTTTTATAACCGTTTAAGATTCGATCTTTTAGGTTCAAAAAGTTCTCCGTACCAAGGCCTCAAATTTGGGTACTATTTCAAAACGTATTATCATTTTATTGCACATTGTGCACTAATTCTCCACGTGGCAGCACCGATGCTGTCGCGCGTTACGTACGTGAGCTTTGCTCAAATTACTTGTAACTTTCATGGCGTTAGATATCTAGAGGCTAGTAGCAGCTAACGTATGCCGGTATGACAACAAAAAGTGAAGCACTGCTGATGCGCTGATGTTAGGTACGTTTGGTCGAATCTATCGAGGCACGCTTCTCATTGGTGCCGGCGACTGTATAAGTGTTCAGAACGTCCTTGTCAAAACACTCAGTGGTCAGTCGTCTTCTTCGCTTCTTCTAACTCTGGCATAATGTTAGCGTTAAGCTTAAATAAATGTACAAAACATCAGTTTATACACTTGTTAACAGCAACATTTAACATTTATAATTTTGTCGTCGTAATACCGGCGATAGAGGAGAAAGTCTTAATTCTAGAGTAGGCTACAGATAACAGAAGATTCGCAGATGATTGAAATCGATCAAGTTCGACATTTTATTTACTGCCATGTATATGTATACATCGGCCATAGCATAACGTGTGACGTGGCGCCACCTTGTGAATGATATAGACTTGTGTTGCAGCCCGAAATCGCCAAAAAATCCATAAAACCCCCTATTTTGGCGTTCAAGGTCATTCCAGTTCATTGAATTCGGCGCCAATTGAGAGCCATTGTACGACTTCCTATTAGTGATTAATAGTAACCTATGCTCTAAAAAAATGTCGGGGATGTTTTTTGAGACACAGTGTATATGATGCAGATGAAGCTCGTGCGGACCAGGTGGAAGTGATGTTAAAAGACGCCTGCGTGATGATGGGAGTGAGTCATGAGAACGTGAGCTGTGTCGTCATGACGTGTCTGGATCAGCCTCCTCTTCTCATCTACGCCGACCTCGGCGCCGCTGCGGCGTCCAACCTCAAGGCGTTCCTCCAGCACTGCAAGATCTCCGAGGTCGGCCCAAACTCCACTTGCGTCGATTTGTTGTCGACAGTGGTATAGACAAGGGGGCCCAGCCCTCCCCCTCCCTTCCCACAATACTTCAGACAAGACATAAGCATACGTTCAAACTGCACCAAGTTTGCCAATTTGGTTAGTTTATTCCTGGAAACATAAGTAAAATTGTTGCTACCAGATCTCATCTTTTAAAGCTAAAATGCACCAAATTCGAGTTCGGCTGCGGCTCCGCCCCGCTTGGGAAGCTCACAGCGCTCCCCAGACCTCTGAGCTGGATTTTAGGGGGTCCTACTTCTAAGAGATAGTGGCTGAGGAAGAAAACGTATGCCAAGAGATGACTACCAAGCTCGAGGAACAAAGTGCACAAGTTGGACTGAATATAAGCCGGGAAAAAAACGAAGGCCGTGGGAATCACCCAGCGCTCATCACCACAGCCAACAGCCGTTGCACAAGTGTAGAGAGATTCACCTACCTGGGAAGTGTAATATCTAGCGATGGAGATGTTGAAGCAGATATCAACAATAGACTGGCAAAAGCAGCAGCAGTCTTCCGACGACAACATGTGGCGATCCAGCACGCTTAGCGTCAAGATTAAACTAGACCTCTACATCTCCCTCATTGTCAATACAGCCATATACGCCAGCGAGACTTGGAAGAGTACAGTTAGAATATGTCAGCAGCTGGACGTCTTCCACCTGCGCAACTTACGGAAGATTCTGGGCATTACATGGAAGGACCACGTGGCTAACATGGAGGCGCTAAGCCGGACTGGGCAGCGAAGATTACAGGACATTGTAGCAGAGAAACGACTTTGGATAGCAGACCATATCATCAGGATGCCACCTGGACGACCAGCCAATCACGCCATGTCATGGACCTTTCGTGGTAGTGGCAGACGACGAGGTCGTCCAACGAAGACTTGGCGGTCTACATTTAAAGAAGACTGGTGGACCGAGGAGTCGATTGGAACAGCGTCCGGGCTGTGGCTACAAACAGAAGCAGATGGCGAACTCTTGCTGCCCATTGTCCTGTCAAGGACCGGAGGATCTAAGTGCTAAGTACTTCTAAGAGAAGGGAGAGGAGGGGAAGAGGAGAGGAGAGGACAGCGGAAGGGAGAAAAGGGATAAAGAGGGGAGAAAAGGAGGGGAAGGACGAAAGGGAAAAGTAAGGGGAAGGGAGGCCTCCCCAATTGACATTTCTGGCCACGCCACTGGTGGACGATTTGTCATTAGCTTAGCCTACTGGGTGCCGCACTACAGACTGTACACACGGCATCTTGACATGTCAAGATACTGTTAGTTTTGTTGTACAACTTGCTGTCCAATAAGTCCACAACACGGCACTTGATGTACTGGCGTTTAAGCGCAGCCAGTTTGCCATAGTGACTTTTTAGTGCAATTATAAATGTGTTTTTGAATAGTTTTTTAGCCGACCGTACTTAAGTAACGGTCGAGCTTATGGTACGGTTGCTGCCTGTCCGTCCGTCTGCCCGTCGTCGTTTGCCACGGATTTATTGTGGCTAAACGATGCGCGATAGGGCTTAGGTTGCTATTGATCATTAATAGGAAATCGCATATTGGCTTTTAAGTGCCACAAAAATCATTGGAATGATCTTTGATGATCTTGAAGGGTCATAACGCACTATGGTATGCCAATCGTGCGGTGTTGTGGCTAAACGGTAAGTCCTAGGGGTCGGCGAAAGCACCATCGGATAAGGCGCTGGTGACTTCCTATCAAGTTGTCAGTAGTAACTATGTTTCTATCTGCAGCGATTTGGCCGCAGTTTTCAATGGAAATTTTCAAGTTATAAGTGGCTGTATTTCGGAAACGGTGAGAAATAGGGCCAAGGTGACTATAGGTCACTAATATGAAGTGGCATACGCACTTTTAGATGAGATGAAAATCATCGACCTTGGATGACTTTCAAGGTCACTGACAAGCAGTATGGTTGGCTATCCTAGCTATCCTGGGCTTCTTGTTTTTGCTGGAAACCAAACTGAACCCTAAGTGTGCGGCGGTGAGACGGTCAAACGAAGTTGAAAATTTGTTTCATAGATCGCTTCTTATACGGGGAAATTTTTTAGATATTTTGATGTGTAAATTAAGACATTATGTTAGCGTTGTCTACTGCTGCTGGTGTAGGTATTGAGTGTTCAGCAGCTGGTCTACATGGCAGTGCAGATCGCACGAGGATTACAACAACTTCATCGCAGAAAATTGTTGCATCGTGACGTTGCAGCTAGGAACTGCATGTATGTAATTAGTGCAACGATCGATGCACGTCGTTTTTCTTGACTAGTTTTTTATCGCGCTGTTTCCACTCCAGTGTCTGTCATGAAATGTACTTAAAACACAATACTGTTAATTAAATGTTAATTATATGAGTAGAAATGCGAGCTGACATGCTCTAGGTTTTTGATGACGCTATAACAGACCGTGGAATAGACTCGTTAAACACAAAGTCAAGTTAATTACTGGTGTACGGACAAAAGACCACCGGACAAAAGGCCATTGGGATATGTAATTTTACCAAAACGTATTTAACAAAACTATAGAATAGGTGTACAGTTTACAGCAAAGCAGCTTTTTCTTTGTTTATTGAGTTAATTTATGTTGGATATTTTCAATAAGTGTGATACTTTTGATGTTTTTTTATGCTAGCGTTTTTGTGCCTGTAAATAATAACGATGTTTTAGTGCTGTGTATATTTATAAGATGAACAAGATAATGTTCATACGCTGTCCAATGCATTTCTATAGTTTACAGTATAAATATAAATGTTAAACATATAAATATTAAACAGTGAGTTGTTCAATTAGACTAGTAAAAAATCAAAATGTTCAATTTCAGATATTACAGCAGCAATATTATTGTTATCTTTCGCTATTATTATTACTAAACAACTGTCAGTCACGTGACCATTCGATTCGTCACTAGCGCTTTACTATAATATGGTCCATTGTGACCATACGCCTATCTTGCACCGTTATGGAGATATGGCGCCTCAGATATACTGGGGTCACGATCTTGACATTTTAGGGTCACGTGACGTCATCAGGTATCAGGGTACAGAATGAAGTAAGACAATACTCTGAAATAAAACGAGGTGCAAGACAGGGGTGTGTTTTCTCGGCAACAATGTCAGCACTACCGTGCTGCACTGTGATTGGTAGGCCTACACATTGTATTGGTAGCCGGTTTACCATTTACGCATGTAAATATTTTCAATAACTCGAACAGTGAGCAGTGCAGAATGATCGCTTAATTGTTATTGTTGAGTACGCTCGAAATAGCAGAAACGGCATAGTTAAACGATCATCATTTGAAACCAAATAAAGTAACATAAAACAAAATACTTATACTAATCAAAATGCTTAGCATTTCAATAACTTTTTTCCTGAGCTGTTGAATAAGTAATTATATATCCAAGTGGCTTTTAGTCCCAATGGCTTTTTGTCCGGGGGTGGCATTTTCTTTTGTCCAGTGGTCTTTTGTCCGGGATTCTTAATTACCATATCTATGCAGTTTTATAGATCGCTGTCTGACGGCATAAAGGTTAGCAGTTTTTTTTGCAAGAAAATAGCCGTGTTTCTGGAAATGTTGCGCTGTGATAAGTAAAACGCAGTGTTCTACCCATCTCTGGTTGGCTTGTGTCTGCATTGAGTGAGTGATGATTGTGCGTTTGTTGTCAGAGTGGACACGAATGCTGGCGGCGGTCTGCAGGTCTGCATCAGTGACTCGGCGCTGTCACGAGACATCTTCCCGCATGACTACCACTGTCTTGGTGACAACGAGAACAGACCGGTCAAGTGGCTGGCGTTTGAGGCTCTCGTCGCTAGAAACTTCTCAACTGCTAGTGACATGGTTCGTTGTTGTACATCACTCACACAAGTCTGTAGTTTATTTCGTTATCAGAATAGCAGTGAAAACGTATCTAAACTTAACTAAACATGAGTAATAATGAGGAAAATCTTACACGACAACATGATGTTAGAGTCACAGCAACGTCATATCGTTCAAGTTCTCGGCAGTTCTAAGAAAACAAGAAAAGCCCCGCTAACGCAAAGGGGATCGCGCAACAGCAGTGCACCATCGTACTCTAGTGATGCGTAGACTTCATCCGTAGATCTCATCCGTACGGCTTTTGGCTAGTTTCAAAGAAAGCCCAAAAAACAAAATCAGTCACCAGAGGGCGCCAAACGACCAGCGGCTAAATATTTAGAGTGTTTTACTTGTACTCACCAGAGGGCACCACCTATCTCGCCCTCCAACGCCGCATAGGCTGAGAATCGCAAATTTTCCCCACTTGCCTCTCATTTAGCGCCCTCGTTTGGGGTGACACCTTTCGAATTTATGGAAAAGCTTTATGGTTCCTGAAACTAAAGTCTTCCAGGCAGCCGGTGGTGAAGATTTGGTGATCGTAGCTTGCACCTTTTTTGAATTATCCGCTCGTGTGACGGACAGACAGAATTGCGATGGCTAAGATGCACTACATAAGTAGCTGCTGTTGCACGTAAAAACTGACTACATACAGAGTTCTGGCTATACTGCTATAAATGTAGGCCTACAAAACATCAGTTTATGCACTTGTTAACGGCAACATTAAAGAACTCGCACATCGAAAACAGCAAAAATCACAAAAGGTGATATTGCCCGCATCACACTGACTGTGTGATGTGCTGCTGAATAATATCACCTTTTGTGATTTTTGCTGTTTTCGATGTGAGAGTTCTTTAATGTTGCCGTTAACAAGTGTATAAACTGATGTTTTGTACATTTATATTTACTGTTTTATTACTAAAGTACTGTTTTCCTACTGGTGATCAGTTACAAAGATATTGCACTTCAGATATTTTTTACAGTAGCCAAGCCACTTATAACTGTTACTTACTACGTAATGGCGTGACCGAACAAAGCAGACGACACGCGTCAGGCATGACGTTACCGCTGGCCTTCATTGGTGACAATATTAAACAAAATTTTTTCCATATTCACAAAATGGCCATATAAATAAACGAACTAATATTGCACGCATCACCTGCTTAATATAACCCAGAAAACACTCCAATAATGCTAATGTAACTAATTGTATTATTGTAGTTATTGGACCGTTGCATAAAATGGCCGCCCACAAACGTCTATAAAGTCAAGGCAAACTACAGTCTGAGCCCATCTCGTAGTTAACAAAGTTCTAGCCAATGTTTGGCAAAAATTCTACAAATTTCGTTGCCATGGCAACGAGAGTCAATGATAGTAGACTTACTGAAATTATTTATTCGCTTCACCCTCAAAACCTCTTGTTAGAGGCAAGAATCTCTGAGATATCTTGTACATTATGTCGAATTATAGCCCGTTTTGTTGCAAATTTCGTTCCCATTGCAACGAGGGTCAGTTGGGGAAAAATTAGATTGGCAGCATTAGCTGGCCCATCCCTGAAAACCCCCCTATAGACGCAAAAATCTCGCAGATATTTCTTACACAAGCCGAGTTATAGTCAACTTTGTCCCAAATTTCGTTGCCGTGGCAACGGAGGTCGGTTGGGGGAAAATGCGATTGGCAGCATTCAATGGCCCATCCTCTAAAACCCCCCTAGGCGCAAAAATCTCGGAGATATCTCTTACACAGACCGAGTTATAGCCAATTTTGTCCCAAATTTCGTTGCCATGGCAACCAGGGAGCATTTGGGGTAAAATTGAATAGGCCTAACATCGTTAGATTGGCCATCCCTGAAAGCCATACCTAGAATCAACAAGAAATTTGTGCTAATGCTCACGAGACACACGAAAACCTATAGCAGTTCCGGTTCAGTATATTAGCTGAAAATTGGGGTGTTCACGCTAAGTTAACATACAAATACCAAATTCTCTATCTGGATCGCATAACGATAGTTCCGTGC
>Ga0209671_1009147_pt1 | contig 10381 bp, 4 predicted proteins | sample WorMetHERISLAND2_2_FD_187401 | JGI IMG/M metagenome (GOLD analysis project Ga0209671, IMG submission 187401) | Marine gutless worms symbiont microbial communities from Max Planck institute for Marine Microbiology, Germany - Olavius geniculatus... | ecosystem: Host-associated > Annelida >... | reverse complement strand
CCGTGTTTCCGATTACAAAAGAATTTCCTTAAATTCTTTTACCTGTGAATCGCGTAAAAAAAGAGATCTGCAGTTTTAAGGCGTGTTCAAAACGACAGAAATGAAATCAGATGAACTGAAATACATTTTTTACTTTATTTTATACCTATCGCTTTAAAGAAATTTTTACGTGTTTTATGCTGATTTTATTTCTTGACAGCAAAGGAACAAGGGTAATAAAAGATTTGAGTTGATATTTTGGAAATGTAGGCTGACACTCACGCGCACGGTTGACTTCCAAATCGCACTTAGTTGCTGCAGTTTTCGTTCGAACTCTGCTGTGATTTGCCTTGCCGCTGGCACGTGTGTATAAATTGCAGGACGTTGCTGATAGTTGTTCGGCTGCAATCGTTCTGCAGCAGCTGGCAAGCTGCGGGCCAAATCGACCAATACTATAGCAAGCGACCGGCGAGAGGAGGTCAAAAAGCGACTTTTATGTCTCGTGGCATATTATGAACTATGCTCGGAATCTACTAGCTCCGATTCGATAGGTCACGATACGCTACTGAAACCTAACTCTCGAGCTTATAGTAGGCTACATGTGCAGAGATCGAAGCAGCAGTGGCGCTAGCGATCGGCTTAGTCCAGCAAGCGTGTCGCACGTGCCTCTTTAGTCAAAATTATGCTAAGAACAAAAACAGCGTTGGTGTGACAAATTGCCTTCTACATTCGTCTCTCGGACATTCGACATAAAATTGATGCTTCGGATAGAATTATTGTCAGTCCTCGCCGCTTGCTGTCTTCTTATCTTATTTACTGCCGGGAGTCCTGTCTGACTTACAGCAACATCGTCGAAGGTTAGTTAATTGTTTGAGGAGCCTGCCGCGATGGGCTGAGCCGAGTTGAAGCGGGACTTAGCCGTGTTGGAAGTGGAAGACTCTCAGCATCTTGACGTCACCAGTTTCATCATGTCTTCACCCCCTGCAATCTCTGAAGCCGAGTTTATGTCTTCTCCACTTGTCGTCTGGGTAAGTTATTAACGTTCGAGCGCTTTGATTGTCTATAGCAATTTGACCACATTCGCATTGGTACACTAAATCTATGCAGTGCTGAGGCTGCTGCATCTATAGACCTATGCTGAGGAGGTTTGATCCGTTTAGGTGACGTTTTAAGCCCTCGCTGACGAGTGACGACATTTTTCAAAACTAAATTTCTTACTCATGTACTGAATCAGTAAGTCAGACAGTGTATGTTTAACGTTAACCCAATCATAAGGGCCTGCTGCCGTACGCACAACGGAAGCATAAACGTCATGTCTGTATCTCTATTCCTACCGTTTTCTTGGTGACTTGATTATTTCACTTGAACTGAAACAGGGTCTCGCTTTAATTACTGCTTTATGCCCTGAATCAAATTAGTCCGTGGTCTTACATTGAGGTCTTTGACCTGTTGTCTGTATTGTCTGTGATATGTTCGCATGCAGGCTTTCAAGTTTTACTTGCAAACCGTCGCAGGTAGCCTATCTGTGGCTTTAAATTATTACACCTGTCCAACTGTGTGGATCATTTCTTCGCATTGAGCAGCCTGCAGGTGTCTCTGTAGAGCATTTTCTGCAGCGGACCGTTAAGATAGCGCAGCTAGCAACACGGCGCAAGAAGGTTGAAGAAGCTGGCGGCGTGGTTGCATCTTCGGCCGTCAGCGGCACTAATATTGGCAGCACTGCACACTGCACAGAGAACAGTACTGTCCGCGCTATATCATCACTGCATTTACCAGCTGTCTAATGCCTAGGCCTACATACAGACAGTGTAGTCTGTACATCACTGGGCGTCATCTATCTGGAGTCTTCGTGTGGTTTTCGTCCTCCAATTAATAATAATAATAGTCACAATCATAACAAAGACAAAAGTAATTTGACAAACGCGGAATCGGTGATAGATGCTGCCACCTGGTGTTTTGATGGTTGTTGGAGTTGTATCTCGACTCCCAAATCTTTCCTTTTCCTCGGGGTCAGTGTACCAACGCATTCAAACTTGGTGGTAGCCTTTAACAATCGTTGTACCCGTATTGTAGATGTACTGGTCTGACTGCCACTGAAAATATTTTGAAAATTGGTCAAAGTGCTATACTCAGTTATAAAATTATGAAATTTGGTAGTGGCACTGACTTATCTTGTTACGAACAATCCGACAGAGTTTGATTTGGTTTGTTCTCTCTGCAGATTCAGACGCTGAGCGTGGACCAAGTGACCTACGCTGACCTCTGCGATGGTGCTTTTCTCTGCGACGCTATGCTACAGATGTGAGCCAAGTCATAGCTCGTATTTTAATGCAATTTCGCTGCACATCAAACACTGAAGCTCTTTTTTGCCCTTTAGTTTTTTTGTTTAATGTTTATTGACTGAATTCATTTGGCTTTTGTTCTGTTGCTGACATTCTCAGTACTATTTTGTAGCAGTGGCGCTTCAACGCATTTTTAAAACATAAGTATCTGTTGTTTTTTGGTAAAATATGTAATTATAGCAACTTCTTACATTTTGTGTACGCCGTGTACGTTTGCTTTGTGCACAGATACCCACAAGCCTCGTCTACCGAAGCGAACACCGAAGACTGCTCTGACGTCGTCGAGACACTGAAAAACTGGACCATTCTGCTCGACAACATCCAACAATTCTACCTCGTGAGTTGATCGCCATATTTCGTTCATCATTATCGTCTTTTCGTTGTTACCATTTCCCACAAAACTGCATTATGTATAACCAACTAGAAGCGCTCGGAGAGCATAAACCTTCGCCGAGTCTGTGCGACAATAAATAGTGCTGTTACCTGTCGAATGTGGTTGAATAACGTGCCCACCGTCATCGATGAACGGATAAGATAAACAGCTTACCGAAACCGGGATAGGATCTATAGGCCTACCTACTACCTATTACGAAACTCATCAAACGGATTTAACGAGAGCGTCCTCGTCTGTTGTAAGTTGCAAATTCTGTCATATGACAAGTTTATTCATGTTTTCAGTTTTGCTTCCGAGTGACGACACTTTACGCTGGTGATTAATAAGTAACTAAATTACGCGACGGTGATATATTTTACCCGAAAGTTAGGAATGTTACCCTACGACTGAGTCACCAATGTTGAGGCTTCGAAAAGCGAATAATCTGAGCTAATTAGTCGTATAAAGTATACGCTCTAATTAACTCAACCTACGGCCAGGATACAGCATAATTACAAACAGACAGACTGACGGAGGGACAGACAGCTTACGATGGCAACAGCGTGCTTTGCGATATCGCGCGGTAAAAACGGGTCGCCGTGGCAACTAAAGTTCAGGCGGTCATTTTATGGACGCGCAAAGACCTTTCACGCCTAAGAGATCAGCTCCGAGTCAAAGTTATAAGCAGTTGTAGCGCCTTTAGTGATATTGTTCGTTCTCACCTCGGCACGGCAAATGTTTTATGTCCGACGAATAGGCCTACCGTCCATCTAATTCATTCATCCATCAGTCAGGTGTGGCATTTACTCAGAAGTCGTGCTCGTTGATGCGCGGAAAGTATGCTGCGCCGGCGTCTGCACTTTGCCGAGTTTTGCAAACGCTGACTTGATCTCAGGAGTCAGGAGCAGGCTAAATGCATAACTAGAAAACTATGTCGGCCCAGTGCCGACGTACTCTGCGGCCGTCCGTTTGACTTTGGTCGTTTAAGCTGCAGGCATTTTCACTTCCACATTGGTCACTGCTGATTTTAGGAACGTTTACTCCGATTTGTGTTTGCTTCGTTTTTTGTGTGTTTGTGTTAGGAGTCCGTACGGGACAGACGAACGAACGGACGGACAGGCGAGACACGTAATGCGGTCTATTAGAACGGCTGCACGATAAGCCAATGCCATTCCCGCTATGGCTTCAGCGTGTTCTGCGTGAAACGTGCGCGTTATACACAGACGCGGAATTTAAGATAACCGCTAGATAATTTCGCAACGAATTTTCGAAATTCTTTCAGTCAATATACGTCGGTGGAACTTTCTCTCACCACCAGGAAGTCTGTTGCGACTGTGATTATCAGTAAGCCAGGCCTACTTATTCGGTTTATCGTCCACTTATTGCCGGCCAAATGTTTCACCAGTGGTTCCCCTCACATTCGGTTCTATGCGAAAGGTATAGACGATGCTAGAATGAATTTCCTGGCTACTATTTGTATTTATTTATACTTCATGTAATGACTCGAAAAGAACAATTGTGTGAAAAATGATTAAACTTATATAATCATTTCAGGAAAGCGGAAGTATAGCCTACCAGTGCTTAAGCTATGTTGAAACATCAGGTATACATGTATGAATGTAAAAGAGTGAAATAAAGAAGTGAAAATTACAGCCAATAGGCTGTACGTCAGAATGCTATTGAGCTGACGTGAAATTTGCCATTCGCCGAATGCCGGCTTTCTCGCCACGCATCACTGACGCTATCATCATCATCAGCAGCAGCAGCAGCAACAGCAGCAGAGGCAGCGCGCGTGACGTCAATACGTAATGGCGTTACTGACGATTTGTTAATGTCCCGCGTACAGCACCAGCTCACCAGCATACAGCGAAACATAACGTCCCTCAATATGAACAGTTTTACACCTGGGCACCATTATTGACCGGTACGCTATATCGTGGAACAGATTGAGAAATTGGTATCCCGGGCTTCACTTTCAATTACGTTTATCTAAATCGTGTAAATGCTACTTTTAAAATATAGTTTGTCTACAGCTTCTACAGCTTTTACTGGTAATCATTTCAAAGCCATGGAGCGTCACCTGCCATCTGGGATCATACATTTGCCACCCGACACAGGTGAACACATAGGGCCGCTGAAGCGTCTTAAATTGTTAGAACGGAAATTATGTTACAGTCCTGGACGATCTCGAGAGAAATATTTGATGCATATGAAATGACCAAAGCCAAGACTGTCGATCGTGTCGTTAAACACTAATGTCAACGACTCGTTTCTAGGGTGTATTTTGGTGCTACCTCTAAAGTTTGACAGTTTTCGATAACTCCCAAGTAAAGTATAGGCCGTAGGCTATGTTCCCGAATGCTAACGTGATTTGCACTAGATTTATGCATCGAAGTATCGGCAAACAGTCTGAGCGACGGCAACGGCCGTGACCGTAAGTTCAATGTCGACGAATGCCGTGGCGAGGCAAGGCAAGCAACTGCATGCGATGCAAAATGAGAAGCGTGCCCATACACGCTGTTGTAAGCTTATACACCATTTGGCATGATCGGCAAAACATTCAACCGACGACGTTTGCCGTGTCGATCACCATCTGGTCAGGGTTAGGGTTGGGTTAACGGTTGTTTTGATTTTTTGCTGATATGTTATATGGCCGTTTTATAGGTCGCAGTACGCGTCTTGCCCGTTTGTCTGTCCGTTCGTCAATATTTTGTTTTGTACTAAGCTTCTAACTCGAAAACAAGAAGGCATAGAAAGGTCAAATTGGTGCGAACGCGTTTCCACGTCTGGAGTAACCGATGTGCATATTTCCAGTTTCAAAAGCGAAGTATTCATTCACCGTGTTACTTATTTGTTATAGGACGTTCTGAAGCAGTACGTCATATCACCGCTGCCGAATATTGTCAAGATTTTTCTCGATCCAGATCGCGGCAAGTATAGATATTAAATATGAATACGTTTTATTCGTCACGGTCTACAGCGGAATAAAAGTATTATAGAAGTTTAAACTGCATAACGAGTCATAATAAACTCTAGACTAGGTTGAAACGTACTTATTTCCTGACTGTGACACGCACGTGTTATAAACAGATGTGGGACGTTTCAACTGTCACGCTTAAGGCCGGCCGTCCATGATGCAACAAAATAAAATAAAATAAAACTTCTCTGCAAAGTTGCACAACATTGTGCGGTTGTTTTATTGCAGACGTCCACCCCTGAAATAAAATAAAAATTATACCCCATTTACACGATCGAGCAATCATCAAGCAAACATCGAGCAATTCGAGCACACGTCGTGCACGTGTATTTTGAATGCACTTGTTGGATGTTTGCTCGATCGTGTGAACGGGGTATTGTCTGCAAGTTTGCAGCGCCAATTTTCGCTCTGCGACAAATAGTACTCGCGGAGTCGACGTCGACAACGACGGCCGACGCAAGTTGTTTTATATTGTTTTGTTTTATTCTATTGCAGCATGTGAAGACGTCTGCTATAAAACAAAACTAGACTGTTGCAATATAAAGTCTTAGGCTGTTGTATTTTCTATTATTGCAGCATATGAGGCCGGCCTAACTGGAGTGAAATTATTGACGGTTATAACACTACAGACGCTGTGGTGAAAGATGGTAGAACGAAGTAGGTCACGAAATAAGAATGCAAGATGAAATTATAGTTGATGTAGTTTACTGTGTGGGCGTGGTGTCGTCTTTTCAGAGTCGCGACACAGATCATTGACAACCTTGTATTCCATCGTTTACCTTAACATAAAACATGACATTGTGAACTATAGAAAACCCTCGGAAAGTGCATACCATACCGTTGCCGTAGTCAGGTCTGTGAGCCGACGCCGGCTTTGGTGTATGGCTGCAGTTAGGCTACTTTAAAAAAAATTAAAACTTTTGCAACCACAAGTATGACCATGCGTACATGCTAAAGTCACTAGCAAGCAACGTAAATGTTCAGTTAATCAGTTCCTGTATGTATCATGTGTGCTTTTTGCAATGGCAACTTGCGAAGAAAACCTTTGTACATTATTTCGGGAGCAAGACACCAGTCTACAGTGACCAGTCTTGAGACTTTTAGAAACTAAGGATAAACTTCGGAAGTAGTTTTTTTCTAAGATGAAACTGTTTCGATATTTATCCTCGGGTTAATTTTTGACGTTTTAACAAAAGTGTCTATACTCACTCTTTAAGCTTACTGTCAGGTTTATACTCAGAAAAGCCTAACACTGCTACGTGCTTTGGCATAATTAATTGCACTGCGATAATCGTGTAGTAGCTACTCTTATAAGAGTCGGAAGTATTGGCAGTATTGGTACAGCTAACGGCAGTGTGTGGATGTTGCAGCGTCCACTGAAGTACAGACGGCGCTGCTGTTAATGCTCGGTTGCTCCGTCCATTGCGATCGTAGAGAGGCGTACATCGACAACATCCAACGTCTCCCAGTCGACGTGCAGGAAGCAATCGTCAACTGCATTAAACAGGTTAATTACGCTCTGTTTCGTTTATTCTAGTCTAATCCGGTTTATGCGGTGCATTCTTTTGAGCGCAGTGCAAGGCGTTTGACTGATTGTGAGTCAAGACGGAATGTGCCCAGTGACGACATAATACATTGCCGTCCAGTCCACCTAGCTAAGCGTACTCGCCCATTACACTGTTCAAACGTAACCTAACCATAACCCTGACATTGACCTTCGACTTTTTGGGCTGAAGATTGGCACATAAGTTACTTTTTCCGGATACCGTCCACACAGATTTTAACTCTTTTGCGCTTTTTCTTGTTTGAGTAAAGAGCGCGTACGGGACAGACGGACAGACGGACGGACGGGCAAAAGTTGTATAATGCGACCGCCTAATAAAATGCAACAACGGAACGCGATTGCGTAGAACATTGAGCAGCACTCGACGAACACAAACTTTTGAATATAAGCAGTAAGTAGCCTACGTTTGTATAGCGCACGCTGTATCCATCTGAGATGAATCCTGGGTCCGAAGTCCGAACTCCGAATCGTGATCGGGATTGATGTGAATTCGATGATTGCTGACTGTGTGTGAAGGCGGCCGAGTTAACGAGCAGCATACCGTCATCAGACTCACAACCTGCACAGAGCGACTCATCACACTGCAGACTGTATGATCACGTCACCCAGCTGCTGCAGCAGAGACGAGATGCTATAGCGGTCAGTCAGCTCACTGAATCTATGCTTATGTTTCTTGGATCATAGGATTAGATCGGAGTTTCCTTGCTTTTTATATGATATTGTCTTTATTTTCTGTCATTTTTCTGTTTATTTTTCTATATATTTCTAAATATCAGACATTGATGCAGGGCACCGCGGTTTGAAAGTGGGAGAAGAAGTTCGCGAGGGACAAAAAATTTCAGACTCCATATTTTCGCTTCCTTCAACTTAAGACGCAGCCCGCGTTATTCACCCCTAGTTTTAGACGCCCCTGCCCCACACCTGCTATAATAATTGTGTTGTTTCTGCTCTGTTTCACGTGTGCAAACATCTTTACAGAGCCTGCCAGACATGCTACTGACGCTAGAGACGTTCTTTAGTGGTCGCGATCAGCCGGGTTGTCTGCCTGCTTCCGGCAGCGACAATGACATCGTGTGCCTGTATGATGCTGACGTAACGTCACCGAAAATGACGTCATCACGTGATGCGGCGTCACGTGACTCTTTTTCTCAAATACGCCAACTACGAGAGCAGCTGTGAGTAACGTTTTCGCATTTGATATTTTTGTTTGCTTTTGTGTGTTTATATTAAGTAAACCCATAAGCACGCTGATAAAACTTATAAGTCGTGCTAATAAAACAGAATAACGGTATTATAAAAAACATGACATATATTAATTCTAAATTATATAAATTTGTTTAACCGTTTTGTTGGTAAACCTAATATAGCACCACCAGCGAAACACTGTTGACATTGATTATGTGCATCACTGTATCATTATGTTTGCTCTCCACTGTACGAAGTATGCCTCATGTTTGCACTTTATTGTAGAGATTTTCGAAACGTCGATATTGCCGAGCTCTCGGACGAAGTGGCGGAATTAAAGTCCAATCTCTATAGACTCAAATCTGAGGTAGTCTGTCACTATAGCTTTTCACATGCACCGATAGCTTAAAGACCTTTTCCCACTTGCACAGTTGACGTGGCTACTCAATATTTGAATCCGCTAATATCTGGCGCAAACAGTATCAAGTTATATTCAGACACCTAATACTTTTTGTCAATGTCTCTTAAATTTAAATGTTGATATTGCCAGCAGTAAAATTACAAAAATGTTGCGTATTTGTTAGGAAAAAGCAGGTGTTTAATTCGTTTTTTGCATGACGTGCAAAACAGTGATATTTCAGTTCGTTTAATGTTGCAGAATGCCGACTTGTTAGAGGAAGCGAGAGCTGCTCGAATTTACAAAGACGAACTCGACATCTTTCGTGAAAAGGTGCGACGTTTTACCGTGCAACACTGTGACCGCTTCGTCTTTTTTGATCAATAATTTCTTAAACAGATCAATGCTCAAAACGCAGGAGCACGCGTTTGTACCTGATATGTTAATATTTTAATGTGTGTGCTGTTTAGTATGTTTTCAGTACATATACTTTGCTGTTGTTTTACTGTTAGTTAGCTGCTTTCTTTGCCTCTCATCAAGTTGTATCTTTTCGTTGCAAGTAATAGTATGGCGTGTGGCTAGGTAGTCTAACGGTAACGTGTCGGACTTGTAATCCTGAGGTAACTCAGAGGCGCAGGTTCGACTCCGCACCAGGATACTGCCGGGTAACGATCTTAGGCAAGTTGTTCACACACATGTGCCTCTGTCACCAAGCAGTATAATTTGGTACCGGCTTCACCGCTGGGACGTAAACAGGCACACCGCACGATACACTGTCCCCGTATCCGTGGTCTTGCAGTGGCTGAGGGCCAGGAAACGGAGATGAGCTGCTCGCATCCGCTCGCATCGGTTACAAAGCTTTGAGGGAGCGCTGTTGACTTAATCTTTTAAATGTCGTACAGACATAGACATTTCTGTAGAGTTTGAACACTTCCGTTGCTGGGCTAAAAATAACCACATGATTATTGATCTTTTAAAGACTAAAGAAATAGTTTTTGTAGACCATCTGCTCGCTTATTTTTACCATCATGTTTGACAGGAATTGAATGTGTGGTGTCTGCAAAGCTTCTTGGTTGTCACATAATCACATTTTGTAGTAACTTAAAATTTGATGAACATGTTAAAAACATTTTAACTGTCTGTTCTCAGCGTTGTTATTTGTTGAAGTGTTTAAAAGCCCAAGGTCTTTCTACCAAGCAATTGAATTTTGTTTTTTCTGCTATTGTCGTGTCTCGTATTATCTATGCCTTGTCTGCCTGGGGTGGATTTCTTAGTAATGATTTAATAGCTAAACTTAATGCTTTTTTTCAAAAAAAGCTTTCTGCTGAGGCTACAGCTGTGATTTGAGACGTTACTTTGTTTTATTGCATGAGGCAGATGAGCACCTATTTCATAAAATGGTCTATAACAAGGATCACTGTATTCACCAGTTATTACCTCCAGAAAAAATTTTACCCATGAAACTCCGAGCCACCAATTGTATTTTTGCTATGCCTCAGTGTCACTATAACTTGTACAAACGTTTGTTTGTATTGCGATATTTGTTTGGTGATGCGTATTAGAT
>Ga0209671_1009146_pt1 | contig 10381 bp, 6 predicted proteins | sample WorMetHERISLAND2_2_FD_187401 | JGI IMG/M metagenome (GOLD analysis project Ga0209671, IMG submission 187401) | Marine gutless worms symbiont microbial communities from Max Planck institute for Marine Microbiology, Germany - Olavius geniculatus... | ecosystem: Host-associated > Annelida >... | reverse complement strand
ATTTGAAACTAAGCATTCGGTGCATAGTACTTCTATGGCTTGTTCTGACGTAATTTCGCACGCTAGTCTAGGTTATTTTTTACTGACGAGCCGCGGAACCCTTGGCAGATGCTCGCGGAACCCTGGTTGAAAATCACTGGTCTACGTGCATGTTCTGTATGCAAGAGTTTTGCATTCTATTTTACACTTATTTTACATAAAGCTGCATCTAGAAATTTTGCATTTTGCACTCTAAAACATTTTTGCCAACGGCTTTTAGACCTCCTACATGTTTTGATTGAAGTGCTACCAGAAACTTGTATTAGAAATGATGCGTTCTTTTCCCAGATATATGCATTTGTGGTTTCCAAAACTTGGACCGAATATGATCTTTGTTGCTTTTTCCGCCATAAACTTGGAATCACGAGGCAAATTTGTTGTTTAGTTGTTGCAAATGAAAAGTTTTACTAGACAGTCTAGTCCAAACTTGTGTGAGTGTGTGGAATTTTGTGCGTATCTCAGGTTTCATAATAGTGCTAATTGTGATAACCATAAAGTTTGATGCATTCGTTACTACTGCAATTTATAGTACACAGTTGGAACTGAACATTTTTAACATTCTGCATGCTAGTTTAGCTAACTAAAAAGTTTGCCATTAGTTTAGCGAAACTATGAATGTAAAAGCCGTTGTGCAACAGTAGGCAAAGTAGTTTAACTTTATTGTGGCTTTCAGCAGATCCAATTGTAGGCTGCAACTCTTTGGGCCCACAAGAGCTAAAATACAACGTCATTTTCATGCACACATGTATTATTGCTAAAAGTAGCCTTGAAGTCCTGCAGTAGAGATGACCAGAAATGCTTCTTAACATCCACACTCTATCCCATTCACATTCTAATCCAAGTCACAAACCCAGTAAATGTGAATGGGATAGAGTGTCACAGTTCCATTTTGCAATGTCTAGAGGCCTGCATAAAGTTTATTACACAAGGGCATTAGATGGAAGGCGCAAGTAATTATTTTCATTGCCGTCAAAATTCCCAGAATTGACTTGTTTTTTGTCCCATTCCTGTGGGATTCTCGTTGCCGCGATCATCTCTACTTCAGCTACTTTTTGTCACCTGAGTCACTTCACTTACGTTAAATCTGCAGCACTAGTTCACGATAAAACAACAGATTACAATGAAAAACACTATGAATGTGTCTACAGAATGGTCGTTCAGAAATGTCACAATCGTACCTGCATCAAATGCTTGCCGATTTTCAATATCACATAGCTGGCAGACTGAGCAGTAAATTTGCGGTGTAGGCTAGTGATCATTAATGGCCTCGTCAGACCTACCTCTAATATTATGGAAAGGCAGTCATAATTGCTTCGGCCTATGCACCGACCATCTAACAAATGATAGGCTTTGCCGCTGTCAAGTCTCAAACGTCTCAAATTTACATCACCGTCACGGAGGACTACCGTAACCTAATCATGACAGCATTTGCGTTTCCTACAGTAAGAAACATAAAGCATTATATAACCCGGGCCCCTGTCTCGTACTGTACAGTGTTACTTGCCAAATGGTGTCTCCTGACGTCAAACTTTTGCAGGGTGTTCGAGTCTGACAGAAGAACAGAAGGACAGACCACACTATGGTGGTATTTGTCGCAAAAGTCGGCATCGTTGCTGCTTTCAAATAATAGCTTTAAAATAATAGGCTAAGGAAGGCAAGGAAACTAATGTTCAATAATAATTATTATTATTTAAACCAAAAGTAAAAAGTAAGAACTATGATGAAAAAGGTCAGCGCACACTTTGACGCGCCGTTTGCCGGTGATGTGTAAAATGGGAAGTTCAAAGTTGGACCTGCATTCTGTTTGTTCGATGGAAAAAAAATTTGTACAAGAAAAACACTTGTTATATATTTCTCGTTTTGGAGAGTACGTAAACTGTCTCTCTCTTTCGCACATGTAGACTTATATACAAGTTTCTTGTGGAAGTGGGGATACACAGTTTTTGTGTTGTTATGCAAGTTTATTGACACCGTGTCCGGAAAAAGAGTACACTTTTTCTTGAATAACTAAGACAAATTTAAACTTACTTTTCTATAATTTTTGGCACGCATTATCACAATGATGCGCTTTACTAAAAGCATCTAAGACTTGTCTTCAAAATTTACTTCTCATTAAGTATAGCTAATTTAGTCGTGACGTCATCGAAAATGCCATTTTTGCGGAAAGATAACGTCTAAATGAGCCTCTGCAATACTAAAACGGGAAAACTGATAAAAGAAAATTGCAGTAGAAAAAACTTCAGAGATTGATGGCTTAGAAATAAATTATTGTTATCAAAATTTTTAACTTTTAGTCAGGCTCTTCGCCGTGTTAACGCGTGGCCGTCGCGTGCAGTACGGGAACGTCATTGTGCAGCAGCCGTTATCAGCAGGCAGCGTCATTTCTGCAGCCTGCGTTAGCGTCGCGGTAGTGTACATTTCGTAACATTTGTAATTAAGTTGTTGACTCAAAAGTTGGTTAATAGCAAGTTTTGTCACTGTCGATGGCAACTTAGGCAGCTACAGGCTAAAGTCGCCTATTTTTCTGCATTTCTGTTTATTTCGGTGCGGAGTAAAGTAAGAATACGGACAGTGCTTTATTTTACACGGTAAAATGGCGTCAGTATTTGGGCGAAGTGGACTATCAGTAAACTGTCAGTTGCATGTTGCTTTTTTAATATTGCCTACAAAAAATTATAAACATATTTTTAATTTTGTTAAAAGTTATTAACCGAAACACTGTTAGCTTTTTTACCTCGGACGCAATAAAAACGGCTTTTTGATGACGTCATAATTACGTCAGCTCTAGGTACTGACATGGGAATGTAAAGAGAAAATTTCTTAACAGTTTAATAAAGTGAATATTCAGGACGACTCGTGCAAAAAATTATGAAAATATGTTAAGGTTTGACAAAGATATGTTGAAAAAAACCATAGACTTTTTTTCCGAACACGGTGTATGTGTTACGGTATCAGCAATAGATACTGCATTATCTGAGACCAAAATTGTTAATATTTTCGACATTTGAATTTCCTGTCAAATCACTTGTCGGGTTTGAATGCATTTGCCATGTATAGCCCTCAAATCATGTCATCCTTATATCTTTTTCATTCTGAAGCCTCTGCATTGGCTGAAAATAAAATATTAAGGTACTGAATACTATCTTTTGTCACAGCCACTGAATGTGACTGAAGTTCTCGCTTCTCATTTCTTGTTGAGACGAATGACGAAAATATAAATCAGTGTGAACTTTGTGAAAATGGCTCGTGCTTCAACGCGATTGGGTGGGTTAGTTCTTAGTTTGACTGATAAGTCATACGGTTGGACTAATGGGTTAATGATAAATAATAAATAATGTTATTTTGTCTATTCACAGTAGAGTGATGTCTGCATGACTGACATCATTCTGCACTGCACAATCTGAATCAACCTAACGAACAAGTTTTGTCTAGTATCGATTGATGATGCCTTGAATCCATCGGATGAACTTGGATACTTTGGCGTAGACTCCGGGCTTATGTGGCAGACCACACCCACGTCCAAAAGAAGTAACCCCAGCTTGCACCCAGTGATCGTTGACGTAGCAGACCAGCGGGCCTCCCGAGTCTCCCTTCATGCAGTCAAACAAACCGCCACATTATTATTAACATTGTACCGTGTTTAGATAGACCTAGTTATAATTAGTAGGCCTATAAAAACAAAACAAGACATAAAACTCTTGCCCGATATTTTTGTCAAATATAGATGAATTTCAACAAGAATTTACTCGTACAATCTTGAAAAAAAATTACGATAAACGAGTGATTGATCATACGCTTATAAATAATGCTGCTGCACTTACTACCTGGTAAAATATTAATAGTCTTCAAAAACTGCACGTACTGGAAGCACAACAGCTAGGGAAGACCAAGCGTGCACGTACTGAAGACCACGGTCTGGAGTGGTATATAAATATAAGTGAGTGTTAAACGAACTTATACTACTCTAGGCAGTGGTTTAACCGACACTTATTTCATGGCAGTCGACGGTCGGTCGTGTGGCCTACATGGACATTCGTTTGGTCACGCTAGAGTGCACCCGTGACTTTACCAACTCGTTATATCATTGCAGACACAGTGTTAGAAATAGGCGGAACGAACGCAGCCGTAAAACAAAATGATGAAAATGACACAGACGCATGAGTCGACGTTGTCAAAACTTTCCTAAGAATTTTTCTGAACAACTTTTAAGGATAATTTCCTAAGGTGTTTCAAAAACGCGCATCCTTCTCTAGGTTATTCTTAAGATAATAAATTTTCCTAGGCTCTTGGAAAGAAACCTTGAGATCGAGACATGCCTGGCAAGTGTCGACGCCTCCGTGTTCATATCCGGCACACATCATGCGATCGGTCAGAGTAAACTCGGCGCCGAGCCAGTCTCGTCGTCTGCAGACCTGCATCGGTACCAGCGGGATGCTGGCCTGCTTCAGAGGTCGCCTACCGCCAGCTGTATAGCATCATGACATTCATTTATACTGTACATAAAACATGGCTGGAAAACCTATATATAGCTTGTCTGAATTTTTTAGGTTTTATAGTTTTTTACGTTTTAAAGATCTTATTTGGGTTTTTAGGTTTCTATAGGTTTTAGCTCCGTATGCGTTGTCTCGCAGTGTAGACTGTACACTGTTGTGTGGCTGATGGCTAAGGAAATGGAGATCATGCAGCGCCCCGTGGACCTTATTATACATCTAGTAATAGACTTTTACGTTTTACGTATTTCAATGCAGAAAGAAATCCCAAAATTAAAAATACTACCGAAAAAAAACGTAATTTAGCCCTATACTATTTTTCATGTGACATCACAGATGCCAGTGCCGAAACGTTAATAAAATCTGTAAATTAAGATGGTAACTTTGATCAATGCATAATGCTAATTAACGAACTGCAAAGTCTAAGGCCTCTTAGACTTTGCAGTTCGTTAATTAGCATTATGCACCGATAAAAAGCTAACGACAGAGATACTTGGCATCAGTACGGCTATAGGCCTACGCTCTGACAGGAGTTCGCCATCAAGAAGAAGAAGAAGAAGAAAGTCTATAGGCCTACCTGCGACGCCCCATCCTGTGATGACGCACTGCGTTGTCGCGTGGAACTCGTAGTCGGGTGGCGGCAGGCAGACAGGACTGACGGTCGACGACCAGCTGACTGGCGAGTTAAGTCGGAGCAACGCGACGTCGCTGTCGAACGTGTCCAGGTTGAAGTCCGGGTGTAGGAAAACTCGGCCGACCGTGTGAGCGACTCGGTGAGGTTCGAGGGCCAGTAGATCGTGTGCGCCGGTCAGCACCAGCCAGTTCCTCGCCGTCAGGTCTCTGTGTTCCACCAGTCCACTTACGATTATACGATGAACGATATACGCATCAAACGTGCGTAAAAAAGGACAGTACAAATACACACGAACACACAAAACAAAACAAAAACACAACAAAAGCGAAGAACGACACATAGGCTATACTATATTGCTTAATTTAGTCTACGATACACTGGTTTAATGACATATGACAATTAGACCGTAAACCGTTGGATTGTCAAAAAGACGCAGTCAGTGGCTTCGTGGCAGGAGGATAAAAATTTTTCTTGTCGGAGAATTTTCTTCGAAAAAGTACGTACACTTCAAGGCCGAAAATCCCCTATTTTCGGGAAACTTAGGAGCAACATTAAAATTTTGAGCGCCATTAAACTCCTCTATCGCAAGTCTCCACTCCAGCAGTTTATCAATCGGAAAACTGCCACTTCCTGCCCCCAACTTTCTTAACCCACGACGACGACGTTTGCCTATGATGCTGTGTTTTACGACAGAGATGCAGTCTGAAGACCATACTAACTGGTCGACACAGTGAGCGGTGGTGAGGACCCACTGAGCGGCTATCAGCGAGCCGGCACAGCGCGAGCTGCGAGCGTTCCGGTTGCGCAGAGCGATCTGCCACGGCCAGCTGCGAGCTCGCGACTCGTCGCCACCAACGATCCTAGCGCCACTCGGCGGCAGGACGGGACGGCCGCATGTGAGTGGCGGTGGTGGTGGTGGGCCGTGACGGTGAGCTCGTAGCGCGACCAGCTGTGAGGTGCCGATGGGACGCTGACGACGAGCGCTGGACGGAAGACGAGAGTGTTGAGAGTTTGTCGTGTGCAACTGCCGCACGTCGTTGCCGCTGGCTGCGTCCAGTCGCGACTCGTCTTAACATTTCAATAACAGTACAGCGCCGTGTATAAGTGTCTGACAACCGACGCATACGACGTCTCATCTGGCATACACACACTGTCAAATTACACCGTGTCCAGAAAAAGTTAACTGTTTGCTAGACATTTTTTCGCTGCCGTTAACGACTCAAGCAGCTGAAAGCTAATAGCTTTTATGTAATTTTCGTCCTTTCTGACATATGGTTTTAAGTCAGATAACGCAAAATGACAGCACTGATTACGCTACTGCATGGGCCGCATTACTTAGACGTACAGATGATCAGCGGGCACAGGCATTCGCCTCTTGGCCCGCCTCTTCAGTGTGATCTTCATCATAAAGTTATAAACACAATAAAATTTTAATTGCAACATATATTTACTGCCACTTCCGGTTCCGTGAATTTGTGCTTTAAAGTTATGCACAATATATTGACTTTACCAGAAGTTATCCGGCAAAGTTAATTTTTTTCTGTTTGTTAAATAAGCACATACCGATTCAATGATAAGTGCATGCAAATACGCGCACTACGCTGCTGTTTTAAGATCAATGTTCACAAACATACAGACCGGAGATGGTGGGTGATCGATGGTGTGTCAGGCAGGCGACGGTACGGTAATGGTTGACACCAGGCTGGTAGACCTTGCGTTGTGAACAGGCGGCTGGGCCGTGGTGATGCCAGCAGGACAGGTCGTTCTGATCGAAGTCGACTGCGGTGCAAGGCAAATGGCACGAGTCAATGCAATCACGCCAGTCGTCTACGCCGGCGACGTACACTCCGCCCGGGATGTGACGGTCCCGCAGCTCGTCTGATAGATACATTCAGTCACACCGCTCATCTCTCAGTTTACCGCCGTGTTTAAGAAACAGGAAGTTAACGGGTTCAACACCCCCGTCTTCTGCTCTCCGGAAATGTTGGGAATTTTTTTCACTTGACAAATCAACGAAAGACAATCATTTGCACTGCGCACAAACGACTAAAATGTTGCCACAAGATATGTTTTGAGAGACAGAAATGCGCAAAAGCATGCGTTTGCGGCCGGGTCTCTGTTCAGCTCCGCACCCCACTGGGGAGCTGAAAACGCACATTTTTCCACTTCTGTTCAACCCCAAATTTGAAAATGTTCTCATTGCACTGGATAACTGAAATTCTGCATGCGAAAAACGGTGACACCGCACAAATTAATCGTGTAATATTTTTTTGCGGTAGAATCTACCGTTTACCCACAATGGATGCGTTAAAGACAGACGACGACAGACGACACATCGTACCAAAGACTCGACTTAACAGTCTGCCAAAAACTCAGCACGGGGAAGGCTTACATTTGAGTCGAAATGTTAGAGCAGTATGCGTGAGAGCGGTCAGCAAGCTGAAAATGACAATAAGCCATTGGTTCAAGAAGTTCATGGCACGCATTCAACTGGATCAATGGATCGTGAACGATGACGTCATGCGGCGCCTTTTTCGTCGCCGTATCTGCATCTCGCGCTTGTCATGCGGCATTCATCGCTGTAGACAAACACATTTACATGTACTGTTAATAGTTAACTTGACCGGCGTAACAGACTACCGTAAAAACGTCTGACTCACGATCAAGAGATCGTGGATTCGAATCAGACTAATATCAAAATTTTACAAAAACTTTGATAACATAATTGATTTCATAAAATTTCAAAAGCCTTTTTTATACTACAAATTTTGCCTATCGCATCGCAGAACTTGCCTCTGTTGCCTGTGTTAGATCTACGTTATTATGCAGCCGTCCTACTAGGCTGCATCGCGGGTCTTGCTCGCCCGCCTGTCTGTCTGTCTGCCTTTCACGCACAAGTTCCATAACTCAAAAATAAAATCACGCATAAAACCGTAACAGGCGTAAGCGTGCCATAAATAGGGCAAAAGTAAGGTTAAAGGTCAGCTTCGACGTTAGGGCTGTGTAGGTCTAGGCGGACGGCCGCATAATGCCATAATGTCGGCACTTGGCCGACGACGACGACACAAAGCAGTCGTACTTACTCCAGCAGACTGAATGCCGGACACGAAGCTGTAGCTGAGTTTTTTCACTTTGCTGACCGTTCTACGACATACTGAACGAAATAAAATGAAAAATCAGTCTATTGGTGAGTGAAACTAGGTAGAGCCCGCGCCGCGCCCGCCGGAAGAGCGCTTACGACTATTAACTATAGAACAGTAGCATCAGCGACGACCTAGCTGCAGCGCACGCCGACATGCGTGGCGGGTCGGTAGGCGGCGTCGCATCAAACGAACAGGACACGTACTAAACGCCGCAATAAATGAGAATGCGAAGTACCTACGTCCTGCGGCGGTATAGCTGTGAGCTGCTGCGGTAGGTATGTGTCTGACGACAGCATTGTATTTGTATGCTCTGATCATCAACAGCGTACGTTCCTACCGACTACGTGCTGATCGATCTTTACCAGCGGTTCTCGACCACTTAATAATAATTCTGCTCTGTACATAGGCCTACTGGCACTGTGAGACAGTCCGACTAATTATCATGCGTTGTGCGCGATAAAGTGGCTGGTACATGCACAATATTTCAAATGAGGACTGCATCGCGTCTGGCCAGATTAGCCTCATCGTTATCGACAATAACCACAGTGTAGATCACTCCAGTCCAGCTGTTTTAACTTTTAAGTCGGTCGTGGAGTCATCCTTTGTGTACTAAGGACTCGATCGGTCTCAGATGCGTAAAGTAAGAGAGCTTGTACAGCGGAATGAAATAAGCCTATTTGTTTTGTGCGGTTGGCTTGCCAATTATTTTCGACTCCCGTAGTTTAGGCCTAACCATAGTTTGACCTATAATCATCTTTCACCGAAATGTTAAGCTTCAACATCTCGGTGAAAGGTAATTAGGCCATAGGGGCCTTACACTTTCAACTCAAGACTACAAAAGTTTTACAACAATTAAGAATGAATCCGTCTTTGGAATTATTCGTGCTCTTGACTGTAGGCCAAGCCAGCACCCTTGGAACGAGGCCTCATCACAGCATGCACATACAAACAGCCCAGCTAAGATAGCCGACGTCCGTACTGGTTGTCAGTAACTTTCAAGGTCTTCCAAGGTCGACGATTTTCGTCTGGTCTGAAAGGGCATAGCCTATGCGATATCCTATTAGTGATTAATATAGTAACCTAGGCGCTATCTCTTACCGTTTCCGAGATACAGCCACTCAATTTTAATTCAAGCTATAGCTTGAAACTTTTCGTTGAAAATTGCGGCCAAATCGCTGCAGATTGAGACATATGGTTTCTACTATTGACAGCGTAGGAACTTTATGAAGTCGCCGCGCGGCGCCATCCGATGGCACCATCGCTGACCTCCTACGACTAAACGCTTAGCCATATAGACTACTGCACGATTGGCATGCGTTATGACTTCTTAAGGTCATTCAAGGTCAATGATTTTCATGTCATTTGCATGAAAGCCACGTGCTACTTCCTTCTTTTTTTCTTTTCCAATAATGCACATATCCTCTTGCGAGTAATGTCGTGCATTCCTATTAGTGATCAGTAGCAATTGGACCCTATCTCGCACCGCTTATCTACAATACATCCATGACAGACGACTGACGGACGGACGGACAGGCAGACAGTCAGACATACGACGTACCATAATAATAAGCTCGACCGTTTATACGTAAGTACGGTCAGCTAAAATAACGAGTTAGGCCTACTTGCTGTGGCTCCACTCATCGGTGAGTTATCAGATAAGTTACCGTTACGTGCATTTTTGCGCAATGCGTTTGTAGTTCGTAATGACATAGCAAATTTTACCAAATGATACGAACGAACGGTGATTACGTGCATCTTCGCATTTGTTCACAATCTCCTACCATTCGCGTGAGTCTGGCACGAAGTACGCGATCCGCACAACTCTAAGGCGAATTGTTTGTTTACATTTGACTGATTTAACTATTCTATAGCTTGTTTGTTTACTTTTAGTACAGTAACAGTAATTTGTATCGCATTATTAACCTAGAAAAAAGTAGTATAAAGACGAAAATTACTAGTTGTGTGGAGTAAATAATTAGGTGTTACAGGGGTAATTTCTGCATTAATCTGCTTTGAGGAATTTATGTTATCGCTAGTCAAATGTTAGAACTATTCGGCCCTCTGCTGCAAAATGT
>Ga0209671_1009145_pt1 | contig 10381 bp, 7 predicted proteins | sample WorMetHERISLAND2_2_FD_187401 | JGI IMG/M metagenome (GOLD analysis project Ga0209671, IMG submission 187401) | Marine gutless worms symbiont microbial communities from Max Planck institute for Marine Microbiology, Germany - Olavius geniculatus... | ecosystem: Host-associated > Annelida >... | reverse complement strand
GGGAGACCGGTGCGAGCGACAATCTCTTCGTTCCGTACGAATTGATGCCATGATATACCTAGGATGCGACGCTGGCATTTCATGTGGAATGCATCTAGTGATTTGCTGTCTGCCACTGTGAGGGTCCAAGTTTCAGATGCGTATAGGAGCACTGACTGTACCAAGGCAAGGTAGACGCGGAGTTTAATAGAGAGGGATAATCGTTTGTCTTTCCAAATGTATGACACAAAACCATGCAGATACAGCATTTTATCTGAACTGACCAAAAACTGCTTTCTCACGGTTTTGCTCAACTAGTCACCGGTCAGTTAGCTAACCGTCAGTTTGCACTGACTGAAGAGTAAATGACTTTAGACACATTTCTGAATATCTGCATCGAAGTGTGTACAAAGCAACAGGAATAAACTTAAGTTTGAGTTCAGTTTCATCTGGCAGTTCAGTTCATTTTGCTAAGTGTACTACAAGGGGCGTTCAAAATTTTTGCAAGTTGATATGTATGACTAAAAAACTTTTCAATATCTATACACTAATAAAACACACATTCTCTAGAACTCATGCGAGCTTAAAGCGGATACGACGTCTTTCTAACTTATGACGTCATAAGGCGTTTTATGTCAGTCACTCCAGCCAGGCTTCTACCACAGACTTTAATCATTCATTGTTTGGGTAATGTACACCACAGGGAAAATTTTTCAACTTTAGAAACAGATTATAGTTACTGTAAGTCAAGTCTGTGATGTATGTAGGGTGGTCTTATTGTACGAAGCTAAAGTCGCAAACAGCTTGTTAAGTGATTTTAACTTTGGGATTGGGCTGCAGCTGCAGTGCCGAGCACTGCTGCATTTAGGGAGATCTTTGGTGTTCACTCCCAAGCCCTCACACATCAGGGCTCCCCAGGTTTACATTGTGAGAATTGTTTAACCTTTCACAAAGACGACAGATATCACCAACTGTTAGCTTTTCAGTAAAGTTTTACGGGCAACGTCAAATACTGACGTGACATCGTAATTAAAAGAAACATTCCTATTAATGGCCAGCGCAAATTTCGGCTACTATGTATTTATATTGCAAATAAAAAATTCATGAACATATTTGTCACGGCTGCCATAAAAACACATATCCTGGGGTCTCACGTTCATAAATTCAGCTGCAGACTGGAGAACTGTCGTGCGTATATTTGTGCTGCTTGCAACAGCACTCCAAATCGTATCTGTTTAACGCTTTATGACGCCACTGAAGTCTTTCTTTTAGCACATACTGGTGCTTTACAAGTCAGACTATTATTATTATTATTATAAATTTCAACGACATCACATCTGCTTCAAGCCCATACGAGTATGAAAGCGCTTTACTGGTGTATAAATTTTAAAAAGTTTGTTAGTCTAATATACGGGGGCCTATCAAGTTCTAAACTTTGTCTAATTTTCTTCGTACATACAGTTTTTTCATGGCTAGCACAGATTTTGGCTATTGAATATATGTAATCGCAAATAAGAAGTACACAGACGTACTTGTTAGGGCTCTCACAAAATCACATGTTGCAGGGCTTCGTGTTGGAAAATCCATTGGTAGACTAAAGAAATGTCATGAAACAGTGAGCCCAATTTTATGATGATTGTGCTGGCACTCCAAATTGTTCCTGTTTAACGCTCTGCGACGTCATACATTACAATGATGTCATATGCGCTTTAGGTTCATACGTATTTAGAAGAAACATGTGTTTTATTGGCATATAAATTTTGAATAGTTTTTAGTCTAACATATTGACTTGCAAAACTTTTTGAACGCCCCTCGTAAGTAAAATCAGTTCACTTCCATTCGTTTCTATATTTTGCACACACCTTTATATAAATGAAACACTAGGTGCAAGTGCTTTGTTTTGTCAAGACGACTGTTACTAAAATATGGATTAAGAGCAAAAAATGGCCCTAAGCATCAGTTCATCAATCTTGGCCAATGAGTTAAGTACAAGTAAGTAAGCTTGCAGCTCAATCAGTGTCTCTGAAACAACTAACGAATAACTAAATGTCAGCTAAATTCAGCCACCACATTTTGGTTGTTAATCATCTTTTTAACTGAGCACAACAATAACACCAACAGACAGACAGAGCAAATATGTACTGTAAATACAATGTGTTACTAGTAAGTGCAGACCATAATAACACCCATTGGGCATCATAACCTACTGAACTAATTTGTGATCCAATGACCTACAGTGACTGACCTACTGACCTAGATGTACACTGTGTCCCCAAAAAAGCATCCCAAACATTTTCGACTGTAACTTGAAAACCAATTATCAAATTCTGACAATTTTTAAAACAAATATTCCTGACACAACTTGCCACCAAATAACCGTTTAGTTTCCCACCTCACCCAATGTATGCTTCTGCACTACCTAGGGAAAGCAAGTCAAGCAAAATGTGTTGAAATAAGCAGATAACCTGAAAAAAAACATCCCCGATATTATCAATCGTAACTTGAATAAGGATTAGTAATTTGAATAATTATTAGCAGAAATATTTCTGACACAATTGGCTATTAAATAAGTGTTTTAGTTTCCATCTCATCCATCGTCTGCTTTTGCACTACCTGAGGAAAGCAGACCAAGCATAATATGTGTTAAAATGAATGAAAAGACGTCAATAACTTACATCTATCCTAATCTGTAGGCCCCAACAGCAGTCTATTACAAGTTCTGACTGTCGTGCAGCAGTGTGTCTACTAGATGAAGTTTAGAAATGTTTGTGAAGTCAAGAAGTGACTGGTACAGCCTAAATTGGTCTGCAGCATAACATTATCGATACTGCTGTCAATGAATGGAGAAAGTTTCTCGTTGCCTATGTTCGCATAGTGGGCCAACACTTTAAGCAATTTTACTGCAAGCAGTTGAAAAATGAACAACTGGATAAAATGTCAGTCAAAGTGTCAGAAATGTAAACAAAATGTGTTTTTACGTGTTATGTTAATTAAGCAATCATATCACATTAAATAAATGAGTAATATTTCGCTGGCTGTGTTTTCCCCAGATAGTGCAGAAACAAATGTTGGGTGAAATGGGAAACTGAATAGTCATTTGATGGCAAGTTGTATCAGGAATAATCGTATCAAAAATTATCAAAATCTGATAACTGGTTTTCAAGTTAACAGTCGAAAACATCAGGGATGCTTTTTGGGACACAGTGAAGTAATATTAGTAGACAGATAAAAATACACTACAAAGTCATATTACTAGTGAGAGCAAAGCGCAGAAACAGCCATTGAGCATTCTGATGTCTGCGACCAACACGCCAACGACACACTACGACACCATCTGTAGTAGTTGCAGCCGTTGTATTTGTTGGGTCAGCTGGCCACGGGATTGACTCAGTTGAAGTAGCAGTGGTGGTGGTAGTGGCTGTACTTGTGCTGTTTGTCTTTCGATGATGACTATGACGGTCTTTCTGCAACAATGGCAACTACTACAAATACTACAACATCTTGGTACAGAACAACAACTACTACTATAACTATAACTTCTGTGACCACAAATGCTATTATGGTCTTTCTTTCCATCCCTCCGGGGTAAGTAAATCGAATACCAGCCTATCTGGCTGGGGTTAAGGCGGGGCGCGTTCACCTCTGTCGGGTGGCAGGTAACACTGTGTGATCCCATATGACAAGTGACGCTCCGTAGCTCTGACCTTTTTTTACTACTACTACAACAGATACTATTACCGCTAACTGACATGGCTGACATTGTATTTTACTCAATGTTACCGCCAACAACAACAGTATATGACTCTTTTGGTCATTATGCCAATTTACCCCCAGCTGATTTACCCCATGACTAATTCACCCAAACCACGCTGATTCCTCCCTTCTCTGTACATAACTGATGTCGTATTGAATAACTTTTGTAGTATTCAAGTGCTCAAGCACATAGATAACATCAGAAAACAATTTACACATCGGCATTGCCATTTGTATTTAAATACTATTTAGACAGCAGTTTAACAAAAGTAAAAATGCAAAAACATAAACTCCTCCCAAGCCATAAGGCCCACGAGACTATGGCATAGGGTGACACTGATCTCCATTTATTTAGCTTCAGCCAGACACCAGTCTACACTGCAAGAAAATAGTTACAAGGCTAGTGCATCGTGTGGTGTGCCTGCTTACACCCCAGCTTTCACCGATACGCACTGTACCTATCCGCAAAAAAACGGGCAGGCTGAGTTGACCTAGTTGGTATATCAAAACTGTATATCCACAAACATCACCCATCTCAGTACTATTCTGGTGAAACCAATGATGTTAGCACTAGACCAAGCCACTAGCTAATTCAAGTGCTGGTTTTCTAATCTTTTAGTTAAACTACTTTGTTAGCCAAGGTCCACAGATAAACCCAGTTTATGCTGATTTGTAACTGGATAACACTGATCGTGTGATCATAAATATTAATGACTTAGGTTGACTGAAGGGTTAATAATCAGAAATCAACCGTTTGTTTTTCCTAGAAAATTACAAAAAAGTAGTAACCAAGGGTACAAACTTTATCATCATCCTCAACGTCACTATCAGTGTCCATAGCATCGTCAACATTATCACCGTGTTGCCTTGGCAACTCAGCAGCTGTGCCAACAGCTGTATCAGCAGCTGCAGCAGCTGTTACATCAGTAGCCATGCTGATTGTAGCAGCCGTGTCAGTATTGGCGACTGAGGCCAGTTTAGCAACATCTTCTTCATTCAATAAGTTTAACTCATCATTATCATCATCATCATTAATATTGTCATCCGCAGCAGTAGCAGCCGCTTTATCAGTTTGTTTGTCATCATCTTTGGCATCAATAGCATCAACTTTATCTCCAGTAGTAACAGCAGTAGTTGTAGTTGTAGCAGTGGTTGAAGATTCCCCTGCAATAAATTCTTGCAGACCGGGATCGCTGGCTGAACAGCTTAGCTTGAGCATAGCACGGGCAGCAGAAATGGCATCGAACCACACTACGTTACCTGCAAACACACGGAAATTCTACTACCGCAAAGAACTACCACTAGTACAAAAACTTCAGCTCCTACAAATTAAAATGACATGAAACTTTCACTCCCATCCCCAGCCATCATAATCATGAAATAAAATTTACTGAAACTGATATGCTGACGCTGGAAACAAATGTTCCCGTGAGTAAAAATTCTTGACAGCAGCAGTTGAAGTTACTGGTAAACTTCAGCAGCTGAGAACGCTTAACAACAGAGACCGTCATACTGAAATTATGCTTAATCACGTGCATAGCCCAAACAGAAAAAGACAAACAGAGAGACAAAGACATAGAGACAGATACCAATAAATAGCCACACAGAGAATGGTAGACACAGAGACAGATATACAATACACAGAGACAGACAGACAAACAGAAACAGACAAAAAGACAACAGAACATACATGAAGAGTCATCAATCCACTCAATTGCTGTTGGAGCAAATTGAGCAAAATACTGAAACACATCTTGAGTAGACATATCATTAACTCCATGAATATGTATGACGTTCAGGCGAGCTTCTGATTGGCTGACACCCAGTCTACAATAAACCAATCACAGCTTAGTACTCATATCATTAACCTAACGAATATTAATCACATATAAATGAGTTTCTGATTGGATGATACCCAGTCCACAATCAACCAATCACAACTGAGTGAATATTAATCACATCTGAATGAGTTTCTGATAAAATCAACCAATCATTACTATGTATAGTATTGTGGTGCTAAAAGATTTTGTAAGCTATTTATATATCCTCATAGCCAGTTTCTGCTGTCTGACAAATCAGTTAGCTAAGCCAGGAATAAATAACTGGTGGTCTGGTGGTGGTCAAATTTTATCAACTTAACCTAGCCAATTTCAGCTACCGGTAGTTAATTGTTGATCAATTGGCTAACTATTTGCAAAATGGCAGAAAACTTGTACTTCATACATCTATTACAAAGCTCGTGATACTAGCAAGATTTTAGCACTCATTAATCCATTCAAGACACTCACCAACAAAGTTTCTACTACAATTGTTTTCTGGAAATCCATTCATTACTACTGCTGCTAATAAACTCGCCGTGACCACCACTCCTGGTGTGATCTCGGCGGGCAATAACCGCGTGGCCAGATGAGTCAGACGTGTCATTTGCATTGCATAACGTTCAAGGTGACTAAAAATAGAGACGTGGTCGCCATTTGATTTTAGTTTTTCACGACGATTTGAAATCATTAAAATTGGTATTGATTTCAAATCAAAATCAAAATCAGCTGATTAAAATGATTTCAAATCAAAATCACAATTCAAAAAATCGATTTCAAATCACGATTTCAAATCACTTTTCAAATGATACCCAACTTTGAAGTGCTGCTGCTGCTATTACTGCTACTATGACTTGCCCGGTGTAGAGGTTGTTCAGTGTGTCCGCATTTACTGTAGTTTGACTGTCGGTTAACTGCCCGAACCTTTTTATACGCTCTTCATGCCTCGCCTTGTATTCCTAGCCAGACAAACAGACAGCACAACATGACAGTGGTGAAGACCTACTCAAGACTGAAGAGTGAAGATGCCAGCAATGCAGACATTAATGTCATCAATGACTAAACCAACCAAACAATCACTCACTCTATCAACTAACCAACAACTTCACAAAATGACCCAAACTTAATATGCTCGTTATTTTAGATACCTATTCCATTAGCTAACTACCACTAACATTCACTCATTGCTCAACTACAGCAACAGACAACAGCTGTTATTGGACAATGCTAATCACGTAGAATGCCAGTCAGCACAGGCAAAGATGACATGAATATTAATGAGTTAGAGTGACCAACTGCCTAAGGGACAACATTAACGTAACTGAAATTCCAAGCCTTATAATCAGTTTAAAAGTGTGTATAAAGCGAGACATGAGCCAAACTGAACTAAAATGAATTCAGTTGCAATACTACACTTCATGCAATAAACTGAAATAAAATGAAAATAAATTGCTAGTTTGCTTGCTTCGTGCAATCTTGTAAATGAAACTGAAAGTACAAAAAAATTCAGATAAGTTCAGCTTAGTTTATTACTGTTATTTTGTACATACCCCAAAAATGCTTAGCACCAATGACAGCAAAAAAGAAAAAGTAGTGTACAAGACTCACAGGAGACGTGGGATCGAATCCACTCACAAACACTCCCGCTGCTTTGTTCTCGTAACTTCTTACACCAGTACCAACACTCTGAACACACAGACACAGACCACCACGAAGATGCTTTCGCGTGTAAATACTGTACGTTTCATTGGTCAGTAAAATTCTCATAACAACGCTGCCATACTGATCATGGGTTTTACAGATTGATATGTATGTAAAGATAAGAAAATCAGGTAAAATCACATGGTTACTTACCTGCAAATTTCCAATTTCATTCATTAATCAATTGCCAAAGATGTCAAAAGTCCAAAAATGAAGAAATATTTAGGATCGTTTCATGCTATTCTAACTATTTTGCAACAAATGATACATGTGCATGCAATGCGATCTCCATGTCACAGCTGTTTACTTCAAGCGTCTATCAACCGAGAATGATTGACACCGATCCTACTTGATTTTAGTTAATTTTAATTGCAGTTGAATGTGGCTACAAACCCTAAACCTAACCCTACCCTAACCCTGACCCTATTTTTAACCCTAACCCTAAAACAAACCCTAATTCTACACCTAAGTCTGAAGATCTAAACATGGTCATTCTCGGTTTTTAGATGCCCGCATGTTTACTTCCGATGTGTACATATGTTTATGTAAATATGTTTGAAGTTACATTACGTTATATTAGCGGAAGTTTACGACTGCCATGATGGTGCAGTGTGATGTTCATGTTCATTTTGTGCGAAGTTATGTTGAAGTTGTTAAAAGTCTGTCTTACTTTTCCCGAAAGTTCCTCCACTCAAACAAAACCTCTGATGACAAACATTCATGAAATGTGCAATAAGGTGTGATTACTACAACATTTGCGGGTAGGTAACCATGTTATTTCGCCACAAATCGTTTGTAAACAGAAAACTAAGCAAAAATCCAACAATTTAATTGCAGATATCAAGTCATAAGACATAGAGGTTTGCAAAAACACTTTTCAAATCATTAAAATTTGAGGACAAATTGATAACCTTTTACCATTCGGCCTACTGTTCTTACCGAATACAATACGCACAGAATATTCGGTACAGCCCTAATATTGAGTCATACGGTGTACCGGCAGTGTAAGGCTGTCAATACGTGCATCGCTGTCTTCTCTACTTTGCTTGATGTCATCGTCACTACTGTCGTCATTATCACTCATTCTATCGCTGTAGTCTACTATTTCTCGCTTTTCGTTGTCTGCCGTGCTTTCAGACATGTCGGTAAATTATACTATTTGTTTTACTGTATCACTCGACTCTTCTTCCGTTTTGTTTACAAATTCGTGCATCGTCTAAAACTGGCCATATACCCAGCTACAAACAAAAAAACTCCGAAAAAGAGTTGTCTGGGCGCAGGATTATTAGATTGGGTCGACAGTATAGTCAGTACTACGATAGCGACAGGCGCTATGATTTAATATGGGTCAAATTATGATAATCGATTATTAATCATTGATTAAAACGTTTTAGCTAATAAGTTATTGCTATTACTAGGCTTATTATAGCACGAAGTGGCCTCTGGTGTACTGCTGAGCCCATACAGTTTACAGACGCGCGCCGTTAAGAAGCTCGCTCGATCCGTGGTGGAATAGTGCAACTGCCGAGCGAGTGCCGAACCTGAGTGATCGAGCTTTTTGCTAGTTGCTAGGCCTACGTATGCCTATAGCCTACTAGAAGGCGCTGACGATAGAATAAGTACGAGGTAGGTTTAGTTACTGTGCTTCTCCGACTTGCAGTGTGTTAATTAGGAACTGTCCGACTCGAGACTAATGCGTACGTTATGCAAGCTTATTATTTTATATTCCACTACGGTCGCACTCGTACTGCATCTTTAGGCAGAATGTTTGCAGTGGATGACGTCGGGTTGTAGGCCTATAACTTAAGAACAAATCTATTGCGGCTGAAAATTCAGCCACACTAAGGTGCCAAAATTTGCTAAAGTGGCTGAAAACCAAAACAATATGCTTAAGCTGCCAAGTATTCAGACCTGGTTATGTGTAAGAAGTAACACTCAGCATTCACTTACATAATCATTGCCAATGAGTTATATTTAAAAACAAATTCAACAAAAAGTGTACTATTGTACAACATACAATTTAAGGCAGTTTCTGATATTGAACTTTTGACCGGTGTCGCTATTTAGAACAAATCGATTCTTTGTAGCAGTACCAGTGAGCACAGAAAATACATATTCTGGCAATGAGATTTCACAGGTGTATTGTGGCTAAGCTTTAGGTCTTGGGAAAAATTTTTTTACTGGAGTAATTAGCCATGCGTCTTTAAAATACGCATGCCAAATTTTAGCAATCTAGTGCAAGGGAAACTTTTTTAAATTTAGGGATGAGGTAAAAATCATGGACCTTAAATGACCTTAAAGGTCGTTACTTGCTAGCTGAAAAAAATCATGGGCACTTTAGTACACGCAGACATATTAATTATTATGCTTTCAACCACTAGAGTTTGTGTGGCTCAATTTTAAGCCACAATAACATCATTCAAGAGCTTGAGTTTGAAATAGTTGCATTTTCAGCCACTTTAGTAAATTTTCAGTGTTTGTGTGGCTGGATTTTCAGCTGCAATAGCACTGTGCAATAGCGCCTCTATAACTGCGAAATTTGAAATCCAAACAGCATATAGGCCTAATTGTGTTGTTTCGTTTTTCTGATTGTCGTACAGCAATTAAGTTGACGTGCAACTTCCTGAGCGAGCGACTTTTGTACAACAAATTGAAACGGGTGGAGTTTGGCAAAGGTGCAATCAAGCATGACCAAACGAACCGGAATCTTTTACAGTATATAACACTTTTTATTCGCAACAAGTGCAGAACACAAATGACAAAAAAAGACAGACAGGGACAGAATGAGAAATTAATAGTATATAGGCCTACTAAACCACAGTCTGTAAAGCCTGTAAAGTGATCGAGTCGTAACGAATTCGGACCTATAATAGCACTCCAGACCGTGGTTTTGCCGATACTTAGGGGGGCTAATTCTATCCACGCTCGCAGTCGCCGAAGGTTGGTCGGTCGGTCGTTTAAGCCTCTCGTTCGTTTGGTCACGCTTGAATGCATCCGAGAATTATCAAGCCAATGAATACGGAAACGCGGCCATAATTTTGTTCTACCTCACTGTACTTCCAATCTTTTTAAGGCTTCATTTTTAAACAGATGTTTATTTAGTTTAATTTAGTATGTGTAGGCAATCTTAG
>Ga0209671_1009142_pt1 | contig 10383 bp, 5 predicted proteins | sample WorMetHERISLAND2_2_FD_187401 | JGI IMG/M metagenome (GOLD analysis project Ga0209671, IMG submission 187401) | Marine gutless worms symbiont microbial communities from Max Planck institute for Marine Microbiology, Germany - Olavius geniculatus... | ecosystem: Host-associated > Annelida >... | reverse complement strand
ATACAGGATGAATAGTAAAGGACCAAGAACAGAGCCTTGAGGTACACCATAGAGAGAACCATGCGGGGAAGACAGACTACCAGAGCAGCGGACACGGAAAGAGCGAGATGACAAGTATGATTTGAAACATTACAACAACAACAACAACAACAACTACTACTACTACATTGTGACCATGCGTCTATCTGGCACCGTTATGGAGATATGGCACCTCAAAGACATGTACACACACAGACACACGCGCACACACACGGAACGACGGACAAAATGACGGACAGAACGACCGATTTCATAATCTCCTCCAATGTTCACTACGTTCACGTTTACGTTGGCGGAGATAAAGGAATGTAAGAGAAGAGAGAGAAATAGAGAGGAGGAAAATAGGGAGGCAGAAAGGGAGAAAGAAAGAAGAGAAAGGAAAAGGCAGGGTAGTTTTTGGATACGGCCCTGCCGTGTGATGGTTGTCTTTACTGAGGCAAGTCACTCTGGGGGTCAGCACAAGTGATCGAAGCTAATCCGCAATCATTGCCGACTTGACCACTGCACAACGCCAGGGTTCATCGGATCTACTCCGGCTCAATTCACCTGTCCATGACTTGCTTCTGAAAACGAACTTCATCGTCTTATTCAACAATCATTCCGCAGTCCTCTGGGTGTCTTTCACCGCTTATCAGGCTTTTGTTTTATTTCGCAACAGCAATATGCCCTACCACTATTTTTAACCGTCTGTTAATTTGTGTCACTGTTTTCGATTTCTGATTAAACGTCCGTAAAAATAAGTAAATTATAATTAATTATAGATATAAGCAAATAGTATAATTATTTATAATCAAGTTTGTTTTGTCTGTTTCTTTTCAAATTGCTGTATAACGTTGAATTTATATCGTTAAGAGTTAATTTATAAACGATCAAAAATGGAAACAAAGCCAAACCGTCGGTATTAACAGTAATTTTTTTCTTTTTTATTCTGGTTGTTTTAAAACAGAAAGCTTTTTTGACGACTAAAGATATTTTGCATTCTATCCGTTTCTTCGACATTGACCAGAAATCGAGAACCGCCGGCCGCTGCCGGTTAGCTTGAATTAGCCAATCAGTAGATGTGTAATACTCCGTTTACACGATCAAGCTGCCTCGACGAGCTGGCTCGACAAGCTGGCTATCTGTTAGCGAAACGAGCCAGTTCGATGTTTGCTCGAGGTTTGCTCGATGTCTTCTCGATGTTTGCTCGATCGTGTAAACAGGGTATAACTGTCACTGACTGGCTAGCCGATGCATCTTAGTAGCAGTTACTTGTTTGATGATTGATCGTCATAAGTATTTGTCTGTCTGTCTGTCTGTCCATCCTGCTGTCTATGGCTGTGTCCAGCATGCAGACGGCGTACAGTGTCCTTCAAGGCGCCCCGATTATCCCCGTGACCAAAAGCTTGCAAGAAACAATCACACAGGCACGTTTGGCTTAATTCCTGATGATTTTTGCAAACGTAAAGTGAGCCAATTTTTTGTTTCTCGGCGTCTGGTTCAATCTTAGTGCAGATCGTAATTTTATACACGCAAAAAGAAAAGTACAAGAAATATTTTAGATTGTGACCAATCTAATGTACTCCTCGCGGGCATTATTTTCTCCAGTATTCTTTCAACTGCTTTTTAGTTCCCTTCTTTTCACACCGCAAATAGCCAAATATCATTGCCATGGTAACGAAGATAACGGGGCCACGACCTTGACCTTTTGGGATCACGTGACGTCATCGGTCACGTGACCATTCGACTCGCGGGGGTCGACTTCCTATGGGTGGTCCATAGTGACCATGCGTCTATCTAGCACCGTTATGGAGATATGGCCGTTTGAAGTTCTTTCAGGAAGGCTCTTCCAGGAACAGAGGTCGGTCGTTGGTCGGTCGTCGGTCGGTCCTCAACATTACACTGATCTTATATAGTCTTCTTTGCTACGTTAGGAACGTAGCGCGCGAGGAGTAAAAAAACAAATTGATCGAGTCATTCATGTGCAAGTGACAAAATATTCAGTTTCGGTCTCAAAATGTAGCAAAAATTTTAGTAAATTGATCGCAAGATTACACAATTTTGTATATGAATTTTTACTGACATCGAAATGGGAAAACTTACAGTAATTCGCAGCTGGACTTGAAAGTGCAAAAAACGGGAGCAAAAAAAAACAAAAAAGGACAGAAGGGCAGAGTAGAAAAAGATCGCCTCCACGGAGTGATTTCCGCGGCGCTGGTGGTGGTGTGCTTGGGGGTCACGTGTCAAGTCGTCGACGTCGTCAATACATCGCACGGATGAACAACTAGGGCGGCAGTGACGACGAAAGTGGCAACGAGCGAGCGAGGTATATAATCGATCTGACCAACGGATGACCTGATCTGTCGATAGATCGATCGTCACACGGCAGCAGGCAAGCAATGCGGTAGGTCCGGACCACACACACACACATAGCACAATGGTTCGATTACATGCATGGCGCGCGGTAATATGACGATTCATATACTTTTTTCGTATCTGCAGCGTTACGTTCTATGTACATAATGGGGGTGAGGTAGGCCTAGGAAAGTATTTCAGTGCAGTCTTTAGTGGTGTATCAGCGTCAGTCTTAATGTCATACTTATGAAATTACGTCTTGGCTGTTTATTTCCATCGTCATAAAGGCGATCGTTAGAATAACCGTAGCCAGTAGTATTTTACCAGGATTTTTGGATCTTCCACGATGTTTATCGGTTACTGTACCTTATACGATTAATCATGATTTACAACTATGCTTTCTCTCCAGCAGCGTCTAGTCTACCCACTTCCCTGCCATGTACGTACATAAATCGTCAATTGCGTAATGAGGGGTAGAAACCGTCACGCAATCATGGAGGGCGCCGGTATATATCCGTCACACCGTTTACGAAGTCACACCCTACGAAATCTGTAGATAACGCCGACAACGTAAACCGTACATGCAAATGTTCCGTCAGTGTTAAAGGTAGGCCTAACGGGGGAATTTGTTTTAGCCCTTCGACAGAAAAGTTTTTATTATTAAGCCTATAGACCGAAATTATACCAGCCGTTTTTTCCAAATGCGTTTTTCAGGTGCGGAAAAAAGCCGGAATGTTCGAATACGACGGTAGACCTGCAAGCGCTCTGCGTTTCCTATAGCCTAGACTCGCTATAGGTTTATCAAAAAGGCCGCCGGTAGAGAAACGGGAAAACACGAAAACACAATAAAATGAAAAGGAAGAAAGGGAAGAGAAAAGAGCGGACTGAAAACAAGAGAAGGAAGAAAGGTTGCACCAAGGGCTCAAGAAGGTAGACACCTTTGCTGACCGGAACGTCGTAAAGAGATGGCAAACGTTGTTCGCGAAATATTTTGTTGCGCTCTAGCGGCGAACCGCGAACTCAATTTTATAGGTCATTATGTCAGCTGGTTTATTTCTGTTTAATTCAACCGCAAGAGCCAGCTAGGTAGCAACTAAAACGAGTACACGATTAACGGTGCCGAACATAATAATAAGTTATAAGAATTAATGGCGCTCTCTGCGTACGTAGACCCCTAAACCTATCACAGTATACGTAGCCTCACATTGTTTGTCTGATGTGCTTGATGATGCGTGAAAATAAAAGCTAAACATGCCAACATGGTTGACGGTTCGCTGAAAGTGACCACATATCGATCGTAGGAAGCATAATTCCAGAGATCGCAATAGTCGCATTACCGATCATGATCGTGCTGACAGTAGGCCTATAAGTTTGGGGTCACTGCACGGGATCACTTTAGGGACCGACGACGGCTGTAAAATGTCATAGCGTAAAGTCAAACGTAGCAGGTTCTATGGTTCGGCAATGGGACAGATCGATTTCTCATTCAACAGAATGTACCACGGGGTACTTCTACATTGTGTCTTAAAAACCGGACCCCTGATGCATTGTTTAAATAACTCTCAACAATTCTCTTCCTGTATGTAGTCGCTGCCGGCTATAGCTCTGCACTGTGCACCGTGGAAGACTATAGGCCTAGGCGAAACCGTGAAAGGGCTGGAGTTGTGAAGGCAATTGATTAATCAGGTGCCCAGCGCGTGATTGCACCGTTAATAATTAATTGACCAGCATACGTATCAGCAGCTCAACGGTACAGCAGCAGCAGCAGCAGCTTTAGCGGTCTCCACTGCTACCGACCGACTCCGTCGCGGCGTCAGCTCAATTGCCTAATCGCACGTAACGTTTTCTCTCCTTAATTTATTGCAAGTTTGAAAACCTGACAGAAAGTAGACTACTATAGGTCTTGCTCACGTAACGGTTACGTCGATTAAAAAACAGAAATAAAAATGTTTAAGTATACAAGACTTGCTGCCATGTACAAAATCACAAATTCTGGTGCTGCTAGACCCTAGATACGTTTATACGTTACAAGTTTACATCAACGTCAACAGGCTTTTAGCTCCGCAACTGAAAGTCGTGAATAATCGTGTCCATGCAGAAGCATCAACATGCATAGGCCTACCGTACAGGCCCTCCCCCTACTGCATACACAGGCTTTAATTGCCGTAAATATGGATATCCATGGATAGAATATATCCATGTGTAAACATCAGACTTAAGCCATCCTGTGGATATATCCATGGATATTATGCTGGCGCACTTGCTAATTAAATTGACTACTTATAATTTATGTTTTGTCTTTGTAAATCATTTTCCTGTCTTATTTTACATTTTCTTGTTTATTCGTGCTATTGAGTCAAAAGAATAATCACTGACATCAGCACGTCATTACTCAGTTAGCCTAAATTAATTTATAAGCACCATAGTAGCAACAAATCTTAATTTTCCGTGCTTTAATACTGTTGGTTGTGCAACAGAAGGTATATCCATTTGTGAGTTTATTTGCAGTTGAATTAATCAAATGTTAACAAAATTACAAACATTTTGCATACTAATTTAATGTTAGTAGGAAGTACAAGCCAAGTGTTTTTTAAAAGGGTTTACTTTACGTTATACATGTAGGCATACATGAATGCAATCTGCGTCTAAGAAACGAGCTGTTGCTAAAGTGAACCGACCGTACCACCTATCCGAAAGCTTGCGTCCGACTTCGGGTCGCGGAAAAAAGGCGATTTCCCATAGTAACTACAGTCCCGTACACGCTATGGTGACGCTGCTGTATCGAATTTTAAAATAAACACCAAAATACGATGCGGTAATTTGGCGCACATGGGTGACGGCCGCAGGTAACAACATTGCATTCAAAATTGCGGCCAAACTGATGCAGATAGATACACGGTTACTTCTGACAGTATATAGGAAGTTGCCATCGCTTTATCCAACGGTACCGTCGCCGACTTCCTACGACATACCGTTTAGTCACAATACATGCGTTACGTACAGACGGAGGACAGACATACGACACATCGTACCCAAGGCTCGACCTAACGGTCGGCCAAAAACAGCGTCAATAAAATTATGTAGATTTTCGCGAATGTTGCATGGGACATACTAAACTAAGATCGTATTTCAATGCAAATGTGTGTTTATTTTTTATTTTTATTGATTTTTCAACAATTTTAAAAGGAAGATGTCTGCGTCGTGTTGTTTTTGTGGGGGGAATGGACGCTTTTGCATTGCTGTATTTTACAAAAATTTGGGGGTTTCATGTGCGTGGGATAGACGTCTGTGGATATGGATATATCCATGGATATCCACAGAAAATCTGTGGATATGGATATCGATATGGATGGGAAATTTTATATCCACGGCAAGCCTAGCATAACATCTTCTTTGATAACGTCAGTAACAGTATGTTACACTGTTAGCCTACAGGTGTGAATGTGACATCAAATCAGCAGCGGTAATGTCAAGACTGCTGCTGATGACAGGTATGAGACTACAGCGCCTCCAAGCCTGCGCCAGGTAACAAGCACGACGCCGGGAAATGATGCCAACGAATGCAGGCGCCAGTCGCTGTAGCTGTCATGACGGACTAATTGAAAACCCGCACGCAATAGAGTTCAGTGCTCAAACACAGCCACGCAACCATCCAGTCTCATCCGTTCTCATTGACCTTCTTACGTACTGAGCGTAAAGGTCGACTCATTGCATGCTGGTTATAAGATAAACGGTATTATAAGCCCTTTACATTGCGACTTTGGTTGGGCCTATCTATTGGTTGGCATACGCAAATTCTCTTCGACCTTCTTTAATAATTAATTTTACGAAATTTCGAACAGTCGGCCGACTGTACTACCAGTCGCACTTTTGTTTGTCGTTTGTAACGCATGTATTGTAAGCCAAAGAGTACGTCGTAAGGGGCTGGTGACAGTGCCGTTGAATAAGTGATGAAAAGTTCCTGTAGGCTACCAATAGTAGGCCTAACCATGTCTTTATCTGCCGCGGTTTGGCAGCAATCTTGAATGCAAAAATGCAAAATTGCTGCTTACAGCCATCACCCACTCGCGCCGAATTACCGTGTCGTATATAATATATACAGGTACCTAACGTTAATGATATAGCGTCAATATAGTGCGTATAAGACTGTGGTCACTCTGGGAGTGCAAAAGCGCTTTCTTTACCGCCACCGGAAGTCGAACGCTGGCCTTCGCATATAGGCGGTAGGCCTATATACGGTCAGCCCACCCTAACAGCTAGGCTCTTTGTAATGTGTGTAGTGATCTGTGACTAAGCTTTGTGACGTCGACTTTGGCTCCACAGCATCACCAGTAGCTGCAGGGACGTGGGACAGCAAGGGGTCATCGGGTCATCAACCAAACGTAGGCGACGTAAGAGTTTTAACTTTTAACATATTAAAGATGGCCTATAGCTCTAAATAAAAAACCCCATTGCACAGCTACGGAGCGTCACCTGCCATACTGGATCACCCAGTGTCAGGTGTCAGCCTGTCACCCGACACAGGTGAACGCGCTCCGCCCCGCCTTAACCCCAGCCAGACAGGCCGTTACTCGATTTACCTACCCCAGAGGGATGAAAAGCTGAGTTGACTTTGGTGTTGTTTGTACCGAGATTGTTTAGCCTACCTGTGCCCAGACGTCACCCATCCAAGTAGCAACCACTTGATAGTGACCCGACTGAGAGTCGAACCCACGACCTCTGGATCTTAAGTCCGATATCCGACCTACTGTTACACCACCGAGCTACCTATAGTGCACTTCTGATGTTACAAATGGCGACCAAAATAATTTATTAAAAATACGCAAAATATCGCTTTACAAAATTTACGTTAGCATATTTTAAACTGTATAGCCTCCTTAGTGAAAAGATTTTGTGAAATCTTAATCAACGTACAATAGGGCCTATGTCACGTTGTCGTTGCGTGGCTTAGGCCTCGCATGCGACGTCCGCCGTCGCTTTTACATCGCATTGCCTCTCCCGACCATTTGGCTGTTACAGTGTCTCGATCATTGTCACAGTCGGTAATTAGGCCTACATTTTAACTGCTTCATAGAGAACTGAGCTCTCGATCTCCACAACTCACCTTGGCCGTCACGCAGGTTTGGTATGCCTATCAGTCATGATCATTGTATAACGTACAATCTTGGTTTACCTAGGCTCATACCTAAAGTTTTTATGCAGTTTTAGTGGATTATTAGTCTATTATATACTGTCTCAAAAAACGTTCCACTTTAATTGTCCATATCTTTGTCCATATCTTCGTCAAATATTGACCGATTTTCAATTTTTTTTACTGGCACACTCTGATGTTAAGTTTTTAATACATCTCTTTTGCTTTTAAACTTTTTAACAAAAGCAGAGAATATTATTGTGCATTTTTAATGCAGCGACGATACGTTCACCGGAATTGTAACATGCATTCAGCAATGACGACAAGGCTTTGACTAAGAACTAATACGGGTCCAAAAATACAGCTCGCGGAGAATTCTGACGAAATTTTTGAGAATAAACAGCAAAAGAAAAAGGACTGAACACGTTACTGAAGAGATTTGGAAAGCAGGAAGCACTGACCAAAGCCATCAAAATAACACATGCAGGTATACTTAAGAGAACGTGACCACTGTGGATGAACTGGTAGTCTGGTAGGCCTACTAAACCACGAAGGCCATAACAATATACACAGTCCAACACGCCAGATATCCACAAAGACGGCTCTAATACCATGTAGCATCCTACAGATTATTCATCGCGATTTTGGTCTAAAGTGTCTTTCATCCTCGAACACGGCTGCTGCCTATATTATTGTTAGTTTTTTCTTGCATTTATATTTCACAAGATAGTGTAACCACACAGTTACGGTGTTCAATAACCACTTTATGGCTAATTGTCCGGAGAGTGTACCAGTAAAAAATGAAAATCGGTTAATGTTTGTCAAAGAGAGGGCCTATATGGACAATTACAAAATAAAGTGGGATGTTTTTCGAGACTGCAGTGCATTAGTCCTTTTTATACCGAGTTTAAAAGTATCGAGTATTTTTACATTTATGATTTGACGCCCGTTACCTGAAAAATTGTAGGCCTAATATTTTATTGACATCAATATATTTTACACTTTAATTAACGTACTGCAGTAACAGGCTACGTAGACTCATGGCCTTTTTACAGTTCTTACTGAAGATTACCGTTCTCAACTTGCACCGTTGCAGCTTATCTCTCAAAGTTATGAACAGATAATGGATTTTGATGATTTTTAGAGCACGTTGATTGAGCTTGCATAGTTTATCGCAAATTCATCTCTGAAGAATTATAAGCTAATCGGTTACGGTACATTTTTGTAACTACGTTTCGGGATTTAAAGGTACAGTGATTTTTTCTGAGTGCGCAATGATTTCATTATTAACTAACTTTCAGTTTTCGAGTTTCAAGTATCGGATATGAGCAATTTTCAACTTGGCACAGCTCTACTGACCTGTTATGCTATTTTTAGGTCCAAGCCGCTGGCCACACACGCTGCAGGCAGGCTGGCTGTGAGGTCATGTACTGTGGGTGGTTAGTAGAGTATCCGACATGACAGTCGTTGATGCACGTGGTTGAAAGTGAAGTATAGCAGCGAGGTCTTATGAAATGTTTTCATGTCGTGATTGTGAGCTAAGATGGCTATCGTAATCTGGGCAGGCAAAAGCTGAAAGAACCGGATTTGTAACAAGAGATTACTGAGATTATAGGCATAAACGCAGCCTCGGGACGAGGCTAACGGGATTCTAGAACTTTCACTCCTAAACATTTGCCCCCGCCGCCCGTAGCGAAATAAGTGTAGAACTTTGTTCTCGGTGATAGGCCTAATCTGTTAAACATCGTCCAGAAGTAGGCATTTTGTGTTACCTAAAAGAATCGATACCAGATTGTTTTTCATTGGATATGCTTCAACTAAAAATTTAGGCTATACAGCTAGCAGCATAAAAATGTAACTGATCACATCACTGGTAAGCGGCTACAGCTTTTCAGCTGATGTCTCAAATCTGGATCTGGATAGTTAGTCGGCAGGGCCCCAGGACTGGGGCATCACACTGACGGGATCAAAGATGTTATTTTTCTAAAATATATAAACTACATGCAAATAAGTAAAAACATGGCACTAAACTCTGTCTATTTTCGCCCCACACTGACCAATTTGCATTTTTTTTCACTGACAGACCGCGCGTATGGCAGACATTAATATGCAACAAAATAACATTAAAATTTCCACTTTGCCTCAACTAGGCCTAACTAGTAACTACCATAGGCTGCTTAAGGCTGGAAGCAGCTGTGGTGAAAGAATCAAGTTAAGTTTCATCAATATGCTCATTTTTCACCATAGCCAATTTTAAATCATTAATAGCGTGATTAATCATTTGTTTCCTCAGCTGTACGTTTCCGTACATAGATTTTCACGACATATATCCAGAAGTTAACAGATGCTTCCATGAAAATTCACGGAAAATAAGTAGTTAATTTTCGCTATCTGTCGTGAATTTTCAGGACAGGTATAATCTTTGATACGGCTATGGTAAATTATTCGCCATGTCTAGAGAGCCGACTGTCCTCTAGGCTCCGTACTAGAGGGCCGACAGTCTGCTGACAATACACTGTCGTAAGAGACTGCCTATGGCAGTATGAGAACCCATCATACTGCCGCAGACAGACACCCTTACTTCAGCTAGCCAGTAGCTACTGATGAGATCAACCTTAGCAAGGTACAATGCCAAGGTATCACGCCTTCATACCAGTCAGCCAGTCAAGCCTGGCAGCACTGGATTCGAATGCATAACCAATTTTGCAACCTTAATTTAGGTGTACATCTGTGGCTACATAATTGTATGAAATATCCTTAAATTTGCATGCTAAAAATTTAATATTAAATTCAAAAATTTAATAGCTAATAAAACTGAATAAGCTGCAATAACTAACCCTAACCATAACTCTTAACACTAACCCTAAAACCTAACAGGG
>Ga0209671_1009137_pt1 | contig 10384 bp, 8 predicted proteins | sample WorMetHERISLAND2_2_FD_187401 | JGI IMG/M metagenome (GOLD analysis project Ga0209671, IMG submission 187401) | Marine gutless worms symbiont microbial communities from Max Planck institute for Marine Microbiology, Germany - Olavius geniculatus... | ecosystem: Host-associated > Annelida >... | reverse complement strand
CTGCACGGACTGACGATCGTACCCACCTTTGTATTTCGTAGTTAATTTTTAGGCTCCCTCGGGAACGGAGTACCGAGGGTAAAAAAAAAAATAATAATAATAATAATAATAATAATCCGAATCAAATTGGGTGCAAAGTCAAAAACGCATTAAAGTTTTTAGTTCGCTGTTAAAATTTCTACAGACATTGCAGCCAAAAAAGAGAACATTCATCATCGGATATTTGAATTCGCTGGACGCTTTCTTCAGTAGTTACTAAAATTGTTGAAAAAGTCACTATACGAAAATATTTCATTTGCCATCTGCAGCTAAGTTGGCGACAGTTTTTTTTCAAAGTAATAACAAGAAAAATGTTGATAAAGTGTGTGACAGTTTGTCACGTGGTGTTTTCTGCTAGCAAGCTGATGGACTTCTATCGCTGAGCTGAGAATGGAGCGGCGCGCCTACTACGTAGTAACCGGCGACAGCGACAAAGACGATGACGTCACGACTTCCTGCTACTCACACAACGATGACGTCATCAGAAACTGCTCGTCCACATCCATCGGCACCGCTCCCGTCTCGTTTCGTCTGCTACGTTCCTATCGCAGCGCCGAACGGCGTCGCCGGCGCTCCAAAGCGGTCGCCTCGCGACACAGAAACAACGCAACGGTTGCCGTGACAACTGCAGCCACGCCCCCTGCCATTATGACGTCACTTCCAGTTCCGGTAGTCAACAGCCACGACGTCGGGCCGCCGGCCGAGGTGAAGGAGGAGACGGAATACCGCGTGGTGACGTCTGCCGGAGCAAGTCGTCGAAAAATCATCGTTGCGTTTATCAAGCGTTTCGTAGCGTTCCTCCTGTCCACCGTCGCCCTGCGAGTGAACGAAATTATAAATCAGTGAATAAATATAGGCTAAGTGAGCGAGTATTTCTTAACGGCAGCACATGCGCGCCAAAGGGCCGGACATTTTCTTGCAATGATTGCATAACTGATACCATAGTGACTAGTCAGCGAGCGTGTTATAGTAGTAGTATCATTATTATAGGCTTACAGTGATTGTAGTAGCCTATTGCGTATAGCTTTATAACGGCAGCACGTCAGCGCGCGAGAGTGTCTAGTCCAGTTCTTTCCTTTGTCCACCGTCGGTCTGTCCATAGTGACGGTGATCTATTCGTTGTGCGGTGGTGCGCTGTTCCAGGCACTGGAAGGTCCGTATGAGACGCGCGTCAAAAGTCGCGTCAACGACTCAATCGACTGGCATGTCTCGACCATGTGGAACATCACGAAGCACCTGAACATCCTGCATCCGGTAATGCATTATCTCATCTCTATGTTTATTTTGTTCATTTGTTTTGTTTATTTCAGGCCACAGTAAAACAGACGTTAAAATGTAAAAAATACCTTTGTTCAGACGGAATAAAAAAAATATACATTTATTATGAAAATTATTCAAACCGCCTGCTGAAAAGGAAGCTATTTTCTGTACATTACGTCTTGGGAGAAAACAGCGCCAGTGTTGTTTTTGAATAACTCTGCGAAACATTGGCCTATTTTAACAATTTTTGACCTGCAACATCTTAAGAAAATTTGACGCAAATTACTGTAGTTTTTCACTAATGTTGCTATATAGTACCTTGTAAAATGCAAGTTTACAACAATGAATTTATACTATTTGTGTGGCGCACGAAAATTACTACGAGATCACAAAATTATTGAAAATCTGTTACTTATTTAACATCAATCGTCTCCATGCAAGATCTCGGACGTCGACGAACTGAAACGACGCAGCAACAACGAGTGGGCCGCTCTGAATCACGCGGTTATACCCCGTTTACACCATGAAGGAAACTTGAAGTAAACATGAAGCAAACACGTCGTGCGCGTGTATATTCAATACGTTTGCTTGATGTTTGCTTAATGATTGCTTTTTGTAGACTATGCTTTATGTATGCTTCATGCTTGATGTATGCTCGATGTTTGCTCGATCGTGAAAACGGGGTATTAGTGAACGTGCTGCTGGCAAAGTGACGTCAGCGTCTACACGCTTCTGTTCGTGCTGCGGGAGAACATCTAGAGCACATGCTGTGATAAAAATGATGTGATGTGACACGTAAGACTTTTGAGAGAGACAATAACTGCCAGTTACGTTTGTCACTATTTGGTTAATCATTTACATTTGCACTAAATCGTTGCGTTGGCGGCTCAGTCTAACACTTCGAATTTTCAAAGGTAGTGTAGCAACACTATTAGAGTGAGGTGGCGAAACTACAGTCAAGTCTTGTTCACGGTGTAAAGCAGTGTAATCTATGGGCGCGTGAACGATCTAAAAGCAGCGGAGCGGCAAATTTGTGCTCAGCTTTAGACTATAGGCTATGGTACTTTATATTGTGGCAACGTATTTCATAGTCGATTCACACAATGTATGCCCACTTCGGAAATGTGTCGTAACTGCGTTCGCTTATAACGGCACTTCTACTATTAATAATAGCAATAATATCAGTAATGGCGTTCTTTACTAGTCGGCTGGGGAGCGATACACACTCCCCAATCCCCACTGCAGTGGACGCCTGTGACGTCTCTACCTCGTTTTCCTTGAAAAAAAATTTTCTGGCGTCCATGAAGTTTTCTGCAGCCATATTTCATATCAGCATCATTTATTGTAAGAATTTAGCAATAGGTAGCAACAAATTTCTGACACAGCAGATTATGATTTTGTCTCAAAATTACTCAAAATGGTTTTAGCCCCGTAAATTTTGCCCATTTAGCAGAAATTTTTTGACAAGAAAAAGAATTTCCGACATTTTTCGACAGCCTAACTTTTTTTATACCCTCACCCATCTGGTTATGACGCCATTGGGCTACAGTAACCACCTAATGCCGTACGTGGGTTATAAGAGTGTCACTGTTGCAAGGATTACTGGCAGTTTTAGCACTAAGCTTATGCAGCAGCAGCAGCAGCCGCCGTAGCAGCAGCTTATAATCAGTGTTGTGCGGAATATTCAAATTCGTCTGAAAATTAGTGGCGTCGTAGGTTATAGAATCAGGCGCGGCAGGAAATTGCTATTTTTCGTCAGACGCTGCAAATTTCAGACAGAGAAAATTATGCGTGGTGCTAAAAATTTGAATTTGGCTCCTACATTTTCGCAAAAATTGGGGGTTTAGCTCAGAATGGATGACAAGTTTGTGACCACAAAATCTTCTAATAAGTCTTTGACACTAAACTGCCGCAACGTCACCGGTAAAAATCAGAATGTTCTGGCAGCCAAACTTCTGTGGAGCAAAACTCCATCTGTCTACGCTGTGTCCGGTAAAAAACTGACCCCTAGACATCGTCCAATAAAAATGTCAAATATGAACGAATTTGAATAAAGTTTCGTACACTTAATCCCCAATAAATTCTTGAAGCGATTACTGAATTTAGTTGAAGAATATTATTTTTTGCCAAAATTATTAAATGTCAAATATTGATAACAAAATATCTTCCTTAGCAATATGGCGTTACAAACTGCAGTCGCTCAAGCGGAAGTGGTGTTTGCTGACGCAATCAAAATAAAACAAACAATAACAGAGTGGTGTTTTTTGCAGGCGATCCTGTTTTGATTAAACTGTTGAGACAAAAGAAACAGTATGGTGCTAAAATGTTTATCGCGGAATTTCGCAGCAAGCCGCGGAAACTGCCAGGATTAAACAAACGGTTGTCTAATACTGGACACATCACGTTTTGCGGCGACCTCACAAAAGCCGCTGTAACTATTGTTTGCGTAAATAGATTTAACTGAAATTTGGAAATTTGATTGCCAATAAATGTCGCATTGTCAACGTAAAATTCTGCCGGAATTAGATGTTGTTTCTTGAAGTTACGCAAATGTACACACGGGTTTACTTATATAAAACCATATTGGTAACAGAGATTATTTGGTTATCGATATTTAACAATATTAATAATTTTGGTAAGAAATATTATTTTTAAACAAAATTTGACAATGGCTTCAGAAATTTATAGAGGATTAAGTGTACAAAACTTTGGTCAAATTCGTTTAGATTTGACATTTTTATTGCACGATGTCTATGGGGTCAGTTTTTACCGAACACAATGTACATATGTCGTGCTGCAAGTCTGTCAATGTCAGCCCGAGACATTATGCAGTTGATCATCTTTAGGTCTGGCCCTTTGCTACGAGGTGTTTGTCTGTCATCCCTCTGTCGTCTGTCTGTAACGTAGCTAATCGATTGGTTTTAGGGAAAGACTTTTACACGAATTAGTAGCTCTGTATAAAGTAACCTAAGCGAACAAAATTTGGGCGATGGGAAAACATTTTTAAATTTGAAGTTAAATGTACGGAGTAGAAAAATGTGCGTTTTAAAGCCAAAAACTGGCCGTGACCCTATCCCAAAAACAGTGAGAAATATGGCTATTGTTCTTACTGAGCACTATAGGTAGTCGCATAAGCCTTTGCACATGACACGAAAATCATTTGCTGGCTTTCCGACACCCGCGTACGGTCGGCCCTTTCTAGCGAAAGCTGGGCTTTTTGCTTGGTCCTTCTCTCGGTTTGGGTATTTCGAATTGTCCATCAACACAAAAGCATGATCACCTACTATAACAACGTTTCAATTGAAACATCACTTATTCCTGGAGTGAGTTTGCAGCCAATACGCTTCGAAATATATCAACATTGATGATAATATTAGCATCGATAGGCTACAGACTGATCTAATGGACACCGGGCATAGATGCCATGCAGACGTCGGTGACAGGACACAATAAATGACTGGACAACCCACCGTAATGCCGTATTGTTGTCGCAATAAGTCAAATAGACGCCACTGGACGTTATTGCTGGTAGACTACTAATAATAACGACAGTCACCATTGGCCGCCGTGTCCGGTCACAACAATGTTGTCAGTTGCCTGTTGTCACAATCGACCACCGCTACTAATACACTTTGTGCATGTTTTTTCATCGTCGCTTTTTTGCTTTGATTGATATACTGCTGCTGATGCTCTGCAATGTATTTCACCGCGGGGGGTCGCACTCGTACTGCCGTGTCGCTAGGCCCGTCGAGAGGGGGGGAGGTAATGAGGTGAGTTACCCCGAACTCCGCGACGTTTGGGGACCCCGCCGTCGCCCAGAAGTATTAAGTACACCAGAATGCGCCATTTAAAAAAAATTAAAACTTTTCTCCCCAGAGGGGCACAACGAGAATGTTTTTCGGGACCCCGCTGTGGCTCTCGTCGAGCGACGGCGGGGATCCCCAAACGTCGCGGGGCCCGGGGTAATTTATCCCCCTAAGCCCACCTCCGCCCCCTCCCTCGACGGCCCTGTCAACGGGCCTACGTATCTCAAGCGCCATATCTGCAGTTGTATAACGGATTGATAACTTTATTGGTGCGTGACAAAATGAACGACGGCATAGGCTTCCTACACTACCAAACGTCGACCTTCGTAGAATAAGCCTAACTGTCGGTTAGGCCGCTGTCTGAAACGTATAAATTCGCTAAATAGTCTGTTTGAACACGGGACCATTTTGTCATGGCGTCGGTTCTATTCGGTATTTTGCTAGGTTCTGCGAATTGTAGCCAAAAGTGTCTAATATCGAGTGAGTGTGTTTGCTGTGTGTGGGGGATGCGGTGTGCATATAGGACGACTGGACGAACATGACGGGCCAGCTGCTTCGCAACTACACGCGTGAAGTCGTCGACGCGATCAAGAAGGACGGCTGGGATGATTGGCGAGGAAGAGGGTGTTGAACTTCATTGGGTGCATTGCCTGGAGAGCATGACGGTGAGATGAAGAACAAGGTCTTGAAGTGCAAGGTGTTGATATGGTAAAGTGGTAAAGGCAATCAGGAAAGACGGCTGGGATGGTGACGACGACGACGGTAAACTGCAGTGGAGCTACGTTGGATCTCTTCTCTTTTCAATCACCGTCATCACCACCATCGGTACAGGATAATAACTATAGGCCTAATTACTTGTTTACTGTAAGAAATAAAATCAGGATTCCATATATTCCCCAAATCTTTTCTAAATGTAGCAAATAATTTAGAACTTTATTGCTGCACATAGTCTATATTTAACAGCACTTTATGTAAAGTGTAATGTTTCATACACTGACGAAATTAATCAGTGATAATAATACACTGGTTGGCAAATTGAAATAAATAAATAAATAATAAAGGGTCGTTTTTGTGCCCTATTTGTGCGTCCGTGCAGGCTACGGCAACATAGCTCCCAAGACGGACGTTGGTCGCATCGTAATGATACCGTACGCGGTGATTGGCATCCCAATGACTCTGTTGACTCATCAGTACTGACTGGTTCAAGTTAGGTAACATTGTAAACTACGAGTCTATTTAAAAACAAAATAATTTTCATTGACTCTGTTGACAATTGCTCACATTGGCGCGTTCATGGCCACAGTTTTTCGCTTCATGTACCGCAATGTATTCTGCGGCGTTTGCTGCATACTCTGCCGGCGCTGCCGCGATCGTCACACAACCGATGCGGAGACTGGGTCACGTGACGACGATGACGTCACGAGATCACGTGGCGATGACGTCACGACTGCGGAGAGGGGTGCGCGGGAGCAAGGTCGTTGTCATGGAAACGATGCGTCGCCAGAACGACGGACGGCCGCCCAGCGCGTCCGAGAGTCGTACCGCGTTATCGTCGAGTGGAGACGAGGCATAACGAACGCGCTCTACACCGAGGACAATCTTCAAGTGTACGTTCCACTGTATGTGAGTCTGCTGCTAATCGCCGGCTACATCTCGGTGGGTGCGATCATGTTCGGGCTGTGGGAAAAGGACTGGAACCTGCTCATCGGCTCGTACTTCTGCTTTGTGACTCTGTCGACGATCGGTTTCGGTGACTTCGTGCCTGGGACGAGCCTGGACGCTTCCGGGTCGCAGGGCAAGTTGGTTCTCTGTTCGCTGTATCTCGTCTTCGGTCTTGCGCTGCTGGCAAGTTTGTTTGTAATTGGCTTTATCTGTAATAGTAGGCCTATTGTAGTAGAAGTTGTACTAGAAACTGTTTTGTAGTTGTTGTAGTTGTTCTAGTAGTAGTAATAGTAGTAATAGTAGTAGTATTTGTTGTTGTGGTCTAGCGCTGTTGGCAATGTGTTTTGACCTAATGCAGGAGGAAGCTCGCAATTTGTTCAGGAGGTGGGGACGTCGTCTTGGCTTACTGCAGCAGCCCGGCAATTGACTATAACTATACACATTATGGGCTGATATTAAAATAGAATTGTTGAACCTATTTGAAAACGTATCAGGAATCCGGTGTTTTTAGACACAGTTTATTATCCAAAGGTTCGATAGTTTGCATAGACTTACTGACTGCAGCATGCATTTTCACTAACCATACTCCTGGCCCCAACCTTAAAGCTAACCGTAGTTGAGAGCAAATGTGAAAATTGAGTCAACGTCTGTCAACAGAAGTAGGTAGAAAAGAACCTGAAAACTTTCGGACCATCGAACCTTCGGCGGTGCAGTGAAATTACTGATCGAAGAAGAGCGCCTGGGCGCCCTGCGGAGCCAAGCGAAACACCCAGTGAGCGGTTTGGAGCGGTGATCGATCGAGGCCGCAGGAAAACGAGCGACACGACATACTGCACGGTTCGCCAGTAAAAACAATCTCCTAGGAAAAAGTTCTCAAAACATGTTTAATGCTGCATTAGTATTCAGCGAGTTAGCTCGACGAGCGCTTGTCGAACCAGCTCATCGAGCTAGCTTCATCGCGCAAACGGGGTATAACTATTTAAGAAGTTTTCTTGGGCATACATACTTACTTGCTAACTAACTTGTAGATTTGCTATAAGTACGACGGTGAGTATCTTTTATTACTGCATGACTAACACATGAAGAAAAGCATCGGTAATTCGCACAAAAAGTAAAACACAAAAAAACACAAAAGTATCACCGATAAAAAGAGTCACCCTATGGTGCTGTAATATTACTTTGCTGCAGGCTACGTATAATGTATAACAAATCAGCAAAAGATCAGAATATACGCCCCAGCATCGGGTTGGATGGCATTGTATAGGCAAGCGAGAACGTTCGCGAGTTCGTGTCTTCTGTGGGGATTAACAATGTGTGCGAGGCGAGTATAGACTCTGGAATGCAATGGACTTCTCCTAGCATTGTGTATGTGCTGGCGCGGAGTGAGAAGTAATAAAGGACGCCAATGACGGCTTTCGAGCGTTCGGAGAGGTTGCTCCGTCGTTAGATGTTCGCCAATAAACCCACCCAACTAGTGATCCGCCGTCGTAGGCCTACGTCCGCTCGTGGCAAACTGTGGGTCGCATAAATACTACGAGTGCACGCGGTTTTCCGGTCGCTGTCTCATTTAATGTCGCTCTAGCTATTATACTCCGTAGTACGTGTCGGTCCGCCTGTCTCTTTCCGTGTCTGCGTTCGTGTATGTGTGCGTGTGATACGGCCTAACAACATAGAACTGTAAACGTGCCGTTATTAACTGGCGCGGAAGCAGGGATCCCATCGATACTAAATTCCTACAGTCTCGATTCTCAACACGCAGCTGCTAGGCTATAGACCTGTTGCTCGTTTGCATTAATTTTATCGTTCTTCGCGTTGCGATCGCGATTCCGTTTTTATGCACACCGGATCATGTTGCACTGGGAGATGAAACTCCTAGGCGGTTTTTTTCCCGTGTTCTTCTGTTTCCGAGTTAGAAGCAGCTAAGGCACGAACGGACGGACAGATCGACGGACGGACAAGATGCGTAATGCGGCCTAAGACGTGTGAGCTGAAACGCGCTGTACCAGTTCATCGATCTGACTGTTGCGTCTTGTCCTCCGTTCCCAGAAAATGTCATAAAACGGCCCCACCCAACTCCGGATCGAAATTTTAATGATGCGACAAAAAACGAAATGTTTTTTTCACTTTCAAGGTGTATTTCAAAGCGATGCAAATGAAGTGGATTGGCCAAGTTCCATTCATGTTATTAGCCGACCGTACTTATAAGTAACGATCGAGCTACTGGTAGGCTATACGGTTGTCGTCCGTTCGTCTGTCGTCGTCGACTTGTAAGAGATGTATTGCGGCTAAACGGAAGGTCGTAAGAAAAAAAACTTTCCACATGAATAATTACCCCTGTGTCGTAGACCTAGGCATGCAAAATTTCAGCGATCTAGTGGAAGGGAAACATTTTCAAATTTGAGGTTGAATGGAAAAAAATAGTAGGAAAATGTGCGTTTTTCAACAGAAAAAAATACAGCCATACACTGTATCTCGAAGACGATAAGAAACACGGCCAAGGTTACTATTAATCAGTAATAGAGAGTGGCATACGCCCTTTCAGCTGAAATGAAAATCATCGACCTTGGATGATTTTGAAGGTAACTGACAACGAGTACAGTCGGCTAACCTAGCGACAGCTGGGCTTCTTGTTTCTGGCGCTTTGAACACGCCTTGAAACGCTGTACACCAAAGCGTGACAAAAACCTCTTTATTGGAGTGAGCTAAATTAAACGAGAAAATGCGTGAAAGTCTGATTGTCATGCGGCTGGCCTATCAGGTAAGACAGTAAATGTAACTTTGATCAGATCAGTTACTGCCAGAAGGTGGCACATTTTCAGCGGTGCTAGTCAGCTGCGTCTGATAGAATGTCATGACATCAAATTAGTTACGCAGCCATTGCCAACCAGTGGCTTTCCTAGTACGTTGACATTTAGCGGTATAGGCTAACTAATGGATCAGTTAAGCTTTGAGTTGAAAGTATTTTTTCAGAACAAAAACATTCTCGACGCAGTCAGCAACCACAGCAATATAAAAGTACGCCTTTGTTGATTCTATAAAAATGTGCTACCCAGGAAGCACCAAAATGTTTTCTGCTGGGGTGGGACCCTGCCTAGACCCTGAATGGAAATAGATTACCAAAAGCTAATTTTCTCATTATAAAATCCTGCGTCTCAACACAACTCAGCAGCGGTTAATTTGTAGAAGAAAGAAGACTTGGTACTGTGAACCAACCAAGGCGACGAAGACGCCCAGATAAAGACGCCAAAGAGAAGGAAAATGAGAGCGGGTATTCCTTTCCTCAGCCATACTTTAGAGGTTCGTCCAGTGTTTGAATTGTGAAAAATTAGCTAGGGGGTTGAACTTTTCGACTGTCGGAGCCCAACCAAAATTATAATGTAAATCCTATGTATAGCTGACCCCCAGAACATAATTTGACAGTGTGTTAGGGGAGGTTGAGAAAACAGTTGGGGGTTTCAACCCCCACCCCAACCCCCCAGCAATTCAAACACTGGGTTCGTCTGTGGGAGCGTCGTAAGGCTTAATCACGACGGGGGCCGAAAACGAGTTTGGGAACCCCCCTTTGGCCCGACCATGACAATTTTTTTACAGGCGACTTTATGTGAAAATGTGCGTTT
>Ga0209671_1009136_pt1 | contig 10385 bp, 10 predicted proteins | sample WorMetHERISLAND2_2_FD_187401 | JGI IMG/M metagenome (GOLD analysis project Ga0209671, IMG submission 187401) | Marine gutless worms symbiont microbial communities from Max Planck institute for Marine Microbiology, Germany - Olavius geniculatus... | ecosystem: Host-associated > Annelida >... | reverse complement strand
ATCTCAGTCATTTCAGGCTATTAAAAAGTACAAAATTTCACTTGAATTGTAGTTGATTAAAAAATTTTAATCCGTAAATTTTTTAATGATAAATCAATTTGTTAATTATTAGTTTCCACCAGTGTAATTTTTTTCCTGTACTTTAAGTCATGTCTGGATGTTTAGTGCACACTGTTAATTTTTCACACGAAACACTTGCATTTTTGTTTTTAACTGCTTCTTAGTTGAATCATTTCGTTGTTGTTAGTACCAGTCAAGAGATTGGCTGAGAAGACGATGAAGACATATTGCACCAAGCTGTCAATCAGCTGAGCAATGTTGTGACGTTGACAGAGGGTAAGACGGACTACTATGCAAGAAAGCGTCTCGTAATCCAGGACCGTAACAAGTACAATACGCCCAAGTATCGACTGATTGTCCGATTCACCAACAAGGATGTTATATGTCAGGTCAGCAGGTGTTGCAGCTGTTTTTCCTGCCTTGTCAATTATAATGCCAGTGTTTATTTTGTACATGGTGTTTGGAAAACTAACAAAATGACGATACAGAGATTTAATGTAATCTGATTATATGCTTTTGCAGCCTGTTTACCTTGAAAATGTTCATCAAAATAGCATATTGTGCAGCTTGTGAGTCACAGGCTGAACTGCTCCCTGCACAGTGGTGTAGACAAGGGGGTGACCCAGAACCCCTCCCCCAATTTTTCAGACAAGAAAAACAGACATTTAAACTGCGCTAAATGTGATCGGTTGATTCTCAGGACAGTGACTAAAATTGTTACCACCATTACCAGATTTTATATTTTAAAGATATAATGCACCAAATTCGATTTCAGCTGATGCTCACAATGCTCCCCTGACACTTTAGTTGGATTTTAAGTGTCTTTTAAGGGAAAGGAGGAGAAAGGGAGGAAATGGTAAGGGAGGAGAGGTGTAAAGGGAAGGGCAGGGAGGAAATGGGAAGAAGGGGATTTCACATTTTTGGCTATGTGCAGGTTATAAACTTATCACTGTATGTAAAAACCGTTGGTTTATATAAATTATGTTGTAAGGGCGATATTATTGTTTTTAGTTGTGTAACTACACAAATCACAGTTGAAAATGTTTTAACTTTACCATTACACAGTCAGTTCTTGTGACAATGTGTATTGTGTAATGGTGATGTTTGAATTTTTTTTATTATATTGAAACAGCTGGCCACCCTTACAACACAGCCTGTGCTGAGACTGCTAGTTGTGTGTCTATGCATACACAGTCCATTCTTTGCAGTATCTATCAGGAGTGGCAATTATCTAAATTTTGACCTGTAAAAGAAGCCCTAGATTTAGTTTTCACGTTAGTGGCCTTATTTTAACAGCCACCATAAATCGTGAGACATGAAAAGCACGCAGCACAATGATGCTTAAAAGGTGACAAAAGGTGAAGGTGGTGTATAGCTCTTAATAGAAAACTTAACAGAGCTATGGAGCATCACGTTCCGTATGGGATCGTAGTGTTAGCTGCCACCCGACACAGGTGAACGCGCTCCGCCTTAATCCCAGCCAGATAGGCTGGTACTCGATTTAACTACCCCAGATAGGTGGAAGACTGAGTTGGCCTTGGTGTTGGTTATATACCAAGATGGTTTTCCTGTCTGCAGACAATCATCCATGCAAGTAGTAAGCACTTGGCTGGTGGCGTGGCGGATTTGGTAACGCGTTTTGGCTGAAACGAAGTTACTCTACGCCGGGTCCGGTTAGTACTGCAATGGGTGACCACCTGCGGGCAGGTAAACCACCTCGGTGCGAAGCCTGCCAGCTGGGTTGACTCAGCCTTCTACCCTCCGCGGGACAGTAAAATGAGTAATAACTCATTTACATGGGTTACGGAAGGTGGGGACCTTGGTGCAGCTGACTGGGGTTGCCTAGCCGGCCACTGCGCCAGCCTGTGTCTGCAAGCTGCACATGGTGGCCGTGGGCAGGTGGCTCCGGTTAGTGACGCAAGCGCATTAGATGCGTGTTGCGACGATGCGCTATACAAATTGACGACCTTCTTCTTCTTTCTTTACTTAATAGTGTCCCAATTGAGAATTGAATCCACGACGATTCGATCGTAAGTTTGACACCTTACTGTTACACTAGCAAGCCATCTTAATGTGTTCTTACAAGCTATGTTTTTTTGTGATATTCAGTCGAACATTTTATGGGATTATTTATTCTTAGTTTCCAGAAACATTGACCTGACTCGAGTGGACCATCTTGTCAGCAAGTGTTATGATGCTGTCACTGTAAAAGCTCTGTTGTTGTGTGGCCTACATTCTATTTGTATTGTGTAAGTGCTGTGTCATGTTTGTTGATGAATGTCATCAGGTTGCATATGCAAGGATTGATGGCGATGTGATAATGTGTGCGGCTCACTCGCATGAACTGCCAAGGTATGGTCTTAAGGTTGGACTGACCAACTACGCCGCTGCATACTGCACTGGCCTGCTGCTTGCCCGACGTGTAAGCATTTAGATCTGTCTAATTTCTGTTATAAATAGCTGTTAAAGATATAGCAGGTAACCGAAATAGCTCATGGTTGAGACCACAGCACCCACTGCTGGGTCAGCATTTTGTAGACCCGGTTAAAAGTTTCAGGTAATTATGCTAGATGCCAGTCAGAGGGAGGAGCTTTGTGTCCATTAATTACTGTTATGTAAAAAAAAACTTACCAGTTTAAAAATGTGTGTAAGGATGATGTGATGATGTTAGTCTTCTAAAACAGCGAAAATCATTTTGCTAACTCTAGATGGGGCTATGTATATGGCGTTCCTACAAGTTGACTTTAGTTGGTAAAAACCCCTGGGCAGATTGAGTCCAAATTTGTTTTGGTGGTAGATCTTTCCGACATAATCATGCCATTCAAATTTGGTGACGGTCGGTTTGGGGTTTTTGGGTTGGCTGAGGGTCAAGGTTTGCATTTTCCCATATACTTTGAAGGTCGTCCTTACTACACTCACACTATCATAACAGAATGTTATGTGATTCCCGACAATTACTTACTGTGCAGTGTGCATTTCTGTTTAATCGGCCAATTTTACCTATTTCCCAATCGCTAGAGCTGTCAAATTAACACATTTAATGCATTAATAAACTAACGCATGTTAGCGCGTTAAAAGGATTAACACACATACGTAAATTTATGATAATTTGTCAAATTCTGTGAAGCAAAAGTTTAAGTACTCCGTTAAATTGCGGTTATTTGACAGTCGAATGAATTCAAAAATTCAAACATCACCATTACCCAGAAGAACTTTGTTGACTGTAATGGTAAAGTTTGAATTTTTATATTGTGATTAGTACGTTTTTATATCTACAACCACAGTGTCACCCTTACACTGTATATAAACTGAACAGTTTTTACATAAATTGCTCTAAGAAGTAACCAGGCCCAGTTAGTGCCCAGTAGCTAGCTGATTGGATAACTTATTTATGTACACGTGTACTTTTCTATATTCATTTAGCTATTCTACGAGGGTCGTTTGACAAGTAAGTTACAAAGTGTCGTCATTTTGTTAGTTTTCCAAACACGAAAAAAAATTGAAATACACGTTTTGTAGAGTACCAGTGATAAGTCTTATTACGATGACGTCACTGTGACGTCATTTATACACATTAAATAAAGTGACGATGCTACTTAAATTGTTCCATAACGAACAGCATGCCCTTGTTTTTTTTTTGGTAATAAGACTTAGCACAAATCAGATTTACTCTGAGATGCATCTTGTAATATTATGACGTCAAGCGTTTTATGAAGTGGACAATACATGCTTGGTATAAGGAAATGCTAAAAGGACATATCAGATACAAGAAGCGATCAGTCATTTTTCACTGGCTTGGACAGTAGCCAGCATTGTTCTTTGCATCACACATTCAGAAGCTTGTTGACAGATAGGACAGATGTTTGAACTAATTGAGGTGATATGTTGAGACAAAACACAACGCATTAAAATTTAAAGAGGTGACATTAACTTGTTAGGTTTATTCATTTTTACGCGCGAAAGCAGCTACTGCTTTCAGCGCGTCTTAGCCATCACAATTCTGTCTGTCCGTTCGTCTGTCACATGGGTGGATCAGGCAAAAACGGTCCAAGCTAAAATCACTAAATCTTCACCGTTGGGTGCCTGGAAGACTCTAGTTTCAGGAACCGTGAAGCTTTTCCATAAATTCGAAGGGGTCATCCCGAACGAGGGAGCTAAACGAGAGGGGGGTGGGCAAAATTTGCGATTTTTGGCCAATAAGTCGCTGTATCTCAGTAATGGTGCAAGATAGGGCTTAGGTTACTATTAATCACTAATAGGAAGTCGTACACTGGCTCTCGATTGCCGCCCAATTCAATGACCTTGAATGACCTTGAACGCCAAAATAGGGGGTTTTATGGATTTTTGGCAATTTAGGGCTGCGAGACACATCGCAAGAGCGAATTGCACTGAAACCAATTCAGATAGACATGGACAAGCTGCATATGAAATTTTCAGCATCAAACGTAGATTTCGATGGTCCAAGTCTCGATTTCTAGGTTCAATAAAACCTGCGCGTCAGGGCATCAAAGAGCGGTACCCCCGTAAAAGTCGCGATGAAATGGCCGGAGATAGACTTGACAGTTTGCGAGCAGGAACTGCTATAGGCTTTCGCGCATCCCGTGAGCATTAGCTCACATTTTTTGTTTTTCTTTCCTATGCTGCTTGTCACTAGTGTGTTATGATAATTTACTGGTGGAGAAAATAATACACATGTAGACTGTGTTCTGACATGGCGTCATCATCCAAAAAATTGTACTTGTTTTCAGAATGAAATTCTCTACCATAACATATATTTTGGATTTTGTACATTTAGAAAACTAACAAAATGACGCTGTTTGTAGCTTATTTATCGAATGACCCTCATAATTCACCAGCTGGCAGTAGATGCTGGGTACAGTACACATCACTGCTTGGGTAGAAATGGCAGTTAGTGGCATTATGTACCAGGATGGCTTGTTATGGTGCTGTTGACAACTTGATCTCCCGGTTGGTACATGCTCTGTTTTTATGCGCGAAAGTAGCTACTGCTGTCAGCGCATCTTAGCCATCGCAGTTCTGTCCATCCGTCTGTCTGTCACACGGGTGCATCAGGTAAAAATGGTCCAAGCTAGGATCTCCAAATCTTCACCATCGGCTGCCTGAAAGACTCTAGTTTCAGGAACCGTAAAGTTTTTTTCATAAATTTGAAGGGGGTCACCCCGAACGAGGGCGCTAAATGAGAGGGGGAGGCAAAATTTGTGATTTTTGGCCTATAACTCGCTGCATCTCAGTAACAGTGCGAGATAAGGCCTAGGTAACTATTAATCACTAATAGGAAATCGTACACTGGCTATCGATTGGCACCGAATTCAATGACCTTGAACGCCAAAATAGGGGGTTTTTTGGATTTTTTGGCCACTTTCGCCTGTGAGAGTTTATATCATTCACAAGGTGGCGCCACGTCGCTGACGCCACACGCGTTTATGGCCGAAGTGTACTATGGTCCCGATGGGCCGAGTCCAAATGATATGCAATTTTCGAAACTATAACTACTGAACTCTAAATGCTATAGGCTTTCGCGCATCTCGTGAGCTTTGCTCAAATTTCTTGTATTGTTTAACCATCGACAGTTTTAAGTGTCTAAGTGAGATCAGCTGCCATGTAGTGCACATTGGTCTGCGTATGTTGATAATGTATTATGTGAGTGTAGCGAGGTGTAATACACTCTAAAAACATGATAAAACGCGTGTATTTCACAATTGGTTGCTGTTATGGTCTGAGTTAGATGTGCATTTTATAAATGGATGCAAGATGCATTTTAGTAGTCATTCATGCTTGACTGGAGTGAGATAATGGGTGGTTGTGATCGATAGATCGTTTTATTTCATATAGCAGGCAGTGGATACTGTAGACTGTATGGTGGGTAGTCAAAGGATGCACTTTGCTATGCGTGTATGTTTTGTTTTTTGTGCAGTTGTTGAAGAAGCTGAACCTGGATGGTATCTACGCTGGCTGTGAGGATGTGAATGGAGACGTGTATCAGGTGGAGTCTATTGACGGCCAGCCTGGTGCCTTCCGCTGCTATTTGGACGTAGGACTTGCTAGGACCACGACCGGAGCACGCATCTTTGGAGCTATGAAGGGTGCGGTGGACGGAGGTCTTGACATACCACATAGGTCAGGACATTCTCTGATCTGTAACCTCTGACCAGCAGCATTGTGGCTTATAAACAAGAAATCTGAGCTAATGCTCATGAGACGTGCAAGAGCTTATGGCAGTTCTTGTTTGCAGCTAATATCGGTTTATTTCCATCCATTTCGTCGCACTTCACTCTTCTGCAGCCAAAACTCGCACAAAATCACTCAATTCTCTATTTTCTAGGTTCAAGGTCATCGATGTTGATATCATTAACAAGCACGTCACCATTGCTTGTTATTGATAATGTAGCCAAATTTTGCCAAAAAAACCAGGTCATTCAATGCCATCTTACCTTAGGTTACCGCTAAGATAGGATACCCGCAACTTTGAATCTTGCTATAAAATCAAAGTTCCATTTTATAAATTCTAACACCTATTCTTAAAAATACCCAGTCTTTTCCTCTTTCAGTAGCCATTAGCGTCATAGTAATCAGTGTGGTAGTTATTAAAATATAGCCAAAGAGGAACTCGAGCCTTTTCTTATCCCCTTTTCTATAACTACAGCAAGTCCCCTTATTACGCAAAGATGCCCCCATAATTGATTGCCAATGATTTACCTCATATTTTTTTATTAGGTTCCCATAAAAACAATATATCACCAAAATTCCTATTTGCCGCATTAACAAATACGATATTTGGTATTTCTCGCCCTTCGTTCTAATTCACATACTTTGACAAAATGTGCGATGTTGGTCCGACGTCACGTACGGAGGCCACACTCCTTTTCAACCTACTTAGTCAAAGTTCACATTTTCCACTAAGTCTGGATATACGAATCCGGTACCGATGGACAGCTTGTTGGATAAGGATTCTAGTGGTTGAAACCGTTTCCAAATCCGTTCGGTAGTTTAGCTACAAATTGGGGTCTTCACGCTAAGTTAATATACGAAATCTACATTTCGATCGCAACGAGTTAGTTGCGTGGCGCCATCTTGTGAACACAGTAGATTTAGGCTTATGTTTAGGCCTACGCTGGATCTACAGCGTTTGCCGCTATTTCGCCTCTCATTCGTGGGGACCACCTTTACCCAGTGGCGTGAAATTTTGTCACGAAATACTGGAAATTCTAGGCGACTTGCGACTGGTTTAGGGCTTGCCTCGATCACATAGCAATGTGATCAATTAATGAGCCGTTAATAAGTACATATGGTGAAAACCCGAAGACAGATTTACCATAGCTAATACGCGCTGCTATAGCTCTCGCACGTAAAAATTGGCAGGGCTGGAAGTTGTGATACTTTGACAGACAACTGAAAATTTCTGACAGAATTTTGGCTGACAGGTGCAACTTTTCGACAGAGGAGATTACAGGTGCTCAATGCTCGTAATTTCAATTTTTCCCCTAACTTTTTTTGAAGTGGGTTATTCAGATCCAAATTTGCACATTTTTTGACAAAAATTTTCTGACAGATTTTCCAACAGCCAAAAAATTGGGGGTTGCTCTCCCACTGCCACAATGCTACTCCTTAGGAATTTTTAAGGTCTTCAGATGATGGTGACATGTGGTTAGTACAAAGAAGACTGTTATGTGGTTTAATGTTTTACTGTAATGTTAGTAGAAAGAGGTTCCCAGGCCGTGTTATGCTGTGATTGCGACTGGTTTAGGGCTTGCCTTGATCACATAGCAATGTGATCAGTGATTGCAACGTTTTAACAGTTGATCGTGATTAGCTGTTGTGACATCACTTGTGCTACCTATTGACTAACAGTTGAATGTCTGCTGCAGGCCAGGCCAATACAGGTGCACTAATGGCAGCATCTCACTGGTTTTCAGCAGCCGTTAATAGTGATGAAGGTGTTGGCCATTATGGAGAAAATTTTACCAGTGTTGCTGCTGACTATCTGCATGGCCTGGCCCACTGGCTGCAACTACTCACTGCAGCACTTATGGCACTTCTTGATCTCCCCCCCACCCACAATATCATGTGGCTTAAAGCGTGGTGCACTTAGTTTGTACAACAGACAACTGAGACCTGAGTATTTTATTGCAAGTGGTTGCCACTTACCGCATATTCCCAGTGATCTGCTCGTGATCAAATGCAGATCGAGACAAGCCCTGCTGTGGCTAGTAGCCTTGTGCAAAGACTTTTCCGGGCTGTGAAATTGTGATGTGGTTGTTCACTGTGTTTAGTACAAAGAGGTTCCCAGGCTATGAGACTGTGACATGTTATTGTTGTTAGTACGAAGCGGTTCCCGGGCTATGACAGTGAGAGCAAAGAGTTCAATGCAGACGTTCATCGTCGTCACATCTTTGGCCAGCACGTCGCCGAGTACATGACAAAACTACAGCAGGATGACGAGGATGCCTTCCGCCGCCAGTTCTCACGCTACATCAAGAATGGCATTATGCCTGAATCGGTTTGCCATCCAACTTCTAATCATTAACTTAGCTTGGTGACATGCTGACAAAAGACCTGTACGTCTGGGTAGATTGTTATTTCGTAGTTTTTTTGTGCAAGTTCCCTGCTTTGAACAGAATGCAGTAGGAGTTGTATTTGGTATAAAGTCTTAAGAGCTGTAAGTCATTTACCCATAATGCAGCACTGAGATCTCTGTTTTATTACTCATACATTAATCTGGATGGTTCATGGATACTGGGCTGGTGCGTTGCACAAGGTGCCTATTTGCATTCCAGCTTTTGCTGGTACTCATTGGTCGGGCTGAGTTGACCTCGGAGGCTGGTTACATATTGAGATGGTTTACCCGTCTTGAGCTGCTCATCTATCCAAGTACTAACTGGGCTTGGCATCAATTAACTTTATTATCTTCGCAGAGGGGGAAGTAGATGAACAGAGATTAAGTAATCGCTTTTTCTGTCTGTCTGTCTGTCTGTCTGTGCACATGATGGCGCACGGTGGCGTCTGCATGACGTCATAATAGCAATGACGTCATTGCGTCAAGAGTGCAAGCAGTAATGATGGCATCTACTGTTATTTCTTCTTCACTTTTCCCTGTTGTGAAACGGCTCTTCCCTTCTCTCTTCCTTTTTGTTGTATTTACCTTTAATTGGCCCTTGCTGTCATGGCAGTAATATTTGAGACAACGTTGGTTATAAGTCGACTTGTATAAGAGATATTTGCAAGATCTTTGCATCTGACATGGAGTTTTGTGGGACGGTCTATCAAATGAGGTCGATCTGATTTTACCAAGATTGACCTTTGTTATAAACACAAAGAAAAACAACAGAGATAGACCGGCGGACAGACAGACAGAGGCACAGCGTTCACAAATAGTCAATCAATTAGGCTACTGACGTGCAGAAATCGAATTCTCAAAATGAAGCGACACAGCAATTTTCATGCAAGTGCTAATATTGTTTTTGGGCTTGTACTTCAGCTGGAAGTATTGCATGAAATTATTGTCACAATTGAAGTACTTCAGGATATGGTTAAAATAGTCCAATACAATGGCATTGGTGGAATTTGGCCAAAATTAATAGAGGTGTAGTAGTATTGGTAGTAATCTTTAAATTATTCACTTGATGGAGATAGGCACTCACGAGCGCTTTCTAGTTAATGCAAGCAGTGATGTTAAAATGCGTTAATGAAACTTGCATGCACATTACCAGATATCAAAAAGTGATTGGTCAGTTGTAATTCTTGTGAAAGTTTCTTGTGCAAGAACTGGTCACTAATGTTGATTGGTACGTTATAGCAAAATGATGCAGTGCTTTGGCTGTTTGCACAGGTTGAGGCTATGTACAAAAACGTTCATGCAGCAATCCGTGAGAATCCCGAAGCCGAAGTGAAACCAGAGAAGCCTGAAGGACTGATAAAGAAGAAGAGGTCTGTGATGATGCTTCTATGAATTTTTAGTCAAGTATGGCGAGTTTGATGAGCTGATGTGATTCATGGGGAAAAATTGCATTACGTGTTTTCTGTGCTTATTAAAAATATTGTGCTATAAGCACATTGGGTTTAGAACTAATGCATAGTTGTATTCTGCTCTCCCACCAAATTATTTTCGTTCAGTTGCTGTTAAATTTTTATTTAATGACCGCAGATTTTTTTGGAAAATTCTAGCTTTCAAGATGGTTTCATGGATTCTGAGTGGTCAGAATAAACACTACATACCATTTACATCTAATAAACCAAAGAATTTGGAATTTCATGGGTTTAAAAATTTTAGAACAAGTGTGATAGAATATTTCATTGTTAGAATACGA
>Ga0209671_1009134_pt1 | contig 10385 bp, 5 predicted proteins | sample WorMetHERISLAND2_2_FD_187401 | JGI IMG/M metagenome (GOLD analysis project Ga0209671, IMG submission 187401) | Marine gutless worms symbiont microbial communities from Max Planck institute for Marine Microbiology, Germany - Olavius geniculatus... | ecosystem: Host-associated > Annelida >... | reverse complement strand
TTACAAATACAATGTAAAATAAATCCCACTTGCAAACAGTTGCCGGAAAAATATGCATTTTCCAAAGGAGATTACACTGGTTTGCGACAGAGTCTGCAGTCAGTTTTATGGGAAGACTTATTTTCAGCCCATATTAATAACATAGAGGACATGCGACAGGTTTTTAAGCATGAAATGCAAGTCAGAATTGAAAAATTTATACCTAAGACTAACTCTTTTCAAGAGTTAGAAAAATGAAAAAAAATTTAAAAACACCTATAATTTTTATTTTTTAAAATGTATTTAGACTATTTACTATTTAACTATTACAGTATTTTTATTTTGTATATCATCTTTTGTCCATCATAGAATCCATCATTTTGTGATGGACTCTATTGGGTTACAAACAGTTTGTGCACTTTGAACTAAAAACAGCGCTTCTATAGTGACAGCAATTTTGCATACATCCTTAGCAAAATCCCCCCCCCATTTTTTACTGGGCGCAAGCTACGCCCACTGCAGGTATAGCGACAGAACTCCCTGCACTGCACAAATCCAGGACTTCCAGCTGACACGAAGAGATGCCATACAGCACGACTTGTTGTTCACAACTAATCAAAGAAGTTTGGACTTAACCAGGCACAAATCTGACGTTACAGAAAGATCCTTGCAGTTAAATGTTGGTCGCTCGGTGCAGTGGTCCATAGCGGTGGCCTACTGTGGTACAGCATTGGAATCCTCTAAGTAGCCGAGAAATTGCTATGAGTTCCACGTCCACTCGCAGCAGGCAACACTAAGCAAACAGCTCAGGTCAACTCAGCCTCCTATCCTCAACTATCACGTGTTTTTTATGCGTGTGCATTAATTTTTCTAACGCGCGTTAATTATTTTAACGTGCGTTAATTTATTAACGCATTAACGCGTTAATTAACGTGTCAACTGTGACAGCTCTACATAAAACGATTTTTAGATGTGAAAACAAGATTCTGTAGTTAAGTAAATTTAAATAAACGCTGCTAAACAATGCCAAAATAACAAAATCAGCATGCACCAGATGCCTAGAAACGGCTACAAAATGTCACACGCTGACGCCAAGATGCAGGCCACATACCTGGACGCCAAGGATGCGTACGCCGTACGTCAGACATGAGCCAAGATGCTTGAATTTACAATGTACATTACTCAGGCTGTCAGTGTTTGCACATTCATTCATGCTACTCCTGTTCTCAAATTCTGTACTGGCTAAGCTTACAGTCAATACATTTACCGGTATGTGTTCTGCGGTTTTCTTGCACATCCTGAAATATTAGTATCGCCACATAACCACTATAATGTGGCTATATAATGCTTTAAAATTGAAGAAAACCTATAGTTTTACTGTTGTCAGCACTTTTTGGTGGTTATTCAAAGTGTCCTGCGGTTTTTAGTCATACCCTGTGCTTCCGGTTGCAGCTGGTGATGAAGTACGGATGGCGGGTGGAAAAGAATATTTAAAAAAAATTTCTGTCAAAACATTTTAAACTTCTCATGTCATATTATATAACTCAATAAAACAAGTCGGCACACTAAATTGTATTCGTGAGAACCAATGTAAAATGGTAAAGGTGCTGGAGCATAAGAGTAAATGCAAACAATTTTTTTTCAGTCAAACTTGGAAACAGCTAAAAATGGCAAACCATTTTTGAGTATTTGGGAGTAGAAAATCATGGCAAAAATTGGCAAAAACATGACAAACTTTTGAAAAGTTCCAAAAATCCTGAAGACACAAATCAAGGGCCCAAAGACCATTATATAATCTATAAAACTTAACGTCTAGCATTCACAACCATTGTTGCATGCAGTGCTAGTTTTCATCTGTAAAATTTAGTTATTGTGGAGCATTAAAGTACATACTTTTACGATGACGTTACATTCAAATATTAAGCCTCCAGGTCAAAAACACAGACTTTGGTAGCAGAGGCAAAGGTCAATATGTTTGCATTAAAATCACACACTAAACTTATAATTTATGCTGATTAACAACATTTAAGTTTTGCAGAAACGTAAAACCAAAGCATTTTGGCTAAAAACATGGCATGGTGTTGTGGCAAAATCACAACATTTGACAAAAATCATGGTTTCCATGATCTTCTATTGTCTCTGTTGAGGAACAAATGAAAATTTTAGTGACACAAGGTCTTTACGCACGAAAGCAGCTTCTACTTTCAGTGCGTCTTAGCCATCGCAGTTTTGTCCGTCCGCCTGTCTGTCCGTCTGTCTGTCACACTTGTGAATCAGTCAAAAATGGTGCAAGCTAGAATCACCATATCTTCACTGTCTGCTGCCTGGAAGACTCTAGTTTCAGGAACCGTAAAGGTTTTCCATAAATTCGAAGTGGGTCACCCAGAACGAGGGCCCTAAATGAGAGGGGGGTGGGCAGAATTTGGGATTTTTGGCCAATAACTCACTGTATCTCAGTAATGGTGCGAGATAAGGCCTAGGTTAGTATGATTCACTAATAGGAAGTCGTATACTGGCTTTCGATTGCCACCAATTTCAGCGACCTTGAATGACCTTGAATGTCAAAATAGGAAATTTTATGGACTTTTTGGCGATTTTGGGCTGCAACCCAAGTCTGTATCATTCACATGGTGGCGCCACGGTACTATCATTATGTGCACTTCGGCATGACTGTAATAAAGGTGTTGTATTTTATCCCAAATTCTTGCAAATCTAACTCAAACAGCAACAGATTTTCGTTGTACAATTTTGCTGTATTGTGAGCGCAATAATTTATTATTTAGTACATTTCTGTTGCCCAGTATTTGGTGAAACGGTTTGCATATCTTACAGTGTAATTTGTGACATTTTGTTCGATGGTGCTGCCACCTTTGGAATCGCCCAGCACTAACTAATGCTGATTGATTGCATTGATCGAGTTGTTATATTTTTACGCGCTTGTGTCTTAGCCATCGCAATTCTGTCTCTCCGTCTGTCCGTCACACAGGTGGATCAGTCACTCAGAAGTGGTGCAAGCTAGCTAGGATTACCAAATTTTCACTGTCTGCTGCACGGAACTATCATTATGCGATCCAGATAGAGAGTGTGGTATTTGTATATTAACTTAGCGTGAACACCCAAATTTTCAGCTAATATACTGAACCGGAACTGCTATAGGTTTTTGCGCGTCTCACGAACATTAGCTCAAATTTCTTGTAAATTTCTAACAGAATTCTGTCAGACAGCTGCACATTTTTAACAGAGGAAATTATGTTTGCTAACAATTTCAAGTTTGGTGTTAAATTTTTCAAAAATGGGGTTATTGGCCCCAAATTTAGCATTCATGGACAAAAAGTTTCATGCGAAAATTTGCAGACAAATATTTTGAGATAAAAAGATGTTATGACAATTCTCCAACAGTCTAAAATTTAGGGTGGACAGTTGCACCCACTCTCACGCACGAAACATTGCCTGGTGTCGTGCCTTCAGGGTGATAAATCGGGTACAACTTTTGGGGAACACCACCCCTTTAAATTTGGGAGGATAAAAAAACATCTAAAATTTGGTGTGATTTAGGACAACATTCGAGTTTTACTGTGAATATCTCTGGAATGGATCGAGATATCGACAAGTGATTAACGGTGTTGTGAAGCCGGGTTCCTCAGTAGTTGAACAAAAAATTTCGTGAAGTTTGGTCCACTAAAAAAGTTATATGTGCACATGTTGATCCAACCTAAGTCGACATTGCACATTCTGCGTATGCTAGTGCATTTGAGTTCAGGTCATGTGACATTGCTACCGGGGGAATTTCACCCCCTGAGTTTTCCGCCAATCGGACTTACGGCGCCGGGCGGACTTACGTTGGGCTTTGCCCCAAATTTCTAGTTTGTTTTAGTGACACAAGGTTTTTACATGCGAAAGCAGCTACTGCTTTCAGTGCGTCTTAGCCATCGCAATTCTGTCCGTCCGTCTGTCCGTTCGTCTGTCGCATGGGTGGATCAGTCAAAAACAGTGCAAGCTAGAATTACCAAATTTTCATCTTCAGCTCCCTGGAAGACTCTAGTTTCAGGAACCGTAAAGCTTTTCCATAAATTGGAATGGGGTGACCTCGAAGGAGGGCGCTAAATGAGAGGGGGTAGGCAAAATTTGCGATTTTTGGCCAATAAGTTGCTGTATCTCAGTAACGGTACGTGCAAGATAGGGCCTAGGTTACTATTAATCACTAATAGGAAGTCGTACACTGGCTCTCGATTGGCGTTGAATTCAATGACCTTGAACGCCAAAATAGGGGGTTTTATGGATTTTTTGGCAATTTTGGGCTGCGACACAAGTCTATATCATTCACAAGGTGGCGCCACGGAACTATCGTTATGCGATCCAGATGGAGAATTTGGTATTTGTATATTAACTTAGCATGAACACCCCAATTTTCAGCTAAACCACTGAACCGGAATTGCTATAGGCTTTCGCACGTCTCGTGTGCATTAGCTCAATTTTTTGTTTTTACTGTAAAATCTATTACCAGCCTATTGTGTCAGAATAATGCAAGATTTTGATGACCGGTGGGTGCTACGACAGTATGCATATTCACTGAACCAAATTCTACTTTTAGTGTGGTACTGCATTAACCCCAACGCCTAGCTAGCTATAACTGTTGGTGAAGTGTCTGTAAACAGCAGTGCTCATATGTCTGTTTTTAGGATCATGCCACATGTGCCACTGTTGTGCTGTGGTGTCCGTAACTTAGCCAACATACCTGCCATTAATCATTACGAATAAAGTTTATTGATGAAGTAGTTTGCAAACGGCATCCTTGCATGTCTGAGGCAAATATTGGAATCAACGCTTGCCGACAAAATAGACCAGTTTTGTGGATGACATACAACAGATTTTCATATTGGCAAACAAAGCATTGGCCAACTTTATTGATTGTCTGACATCTCCTTAACATGAACCCTACTTAATCTTTTGTAATTGATCTGGTCATGTTTGATGCCAGCATGGCTGTTGCAGTATTTCACGACACCAGTATAACTTGCTGTTGTCCTGCATTCATAGTTGTTCAGTTCTCACTGTTCTGCACTATGATGTGTTTATGATTTGTAGGTGATATTGACATTACAACTGTTACATCTTCTCTGAATGACATTATTATGATAGCCGACATTGGCTGTTTTCAATACTCTATGAAGCTATGCTGAACTAATGATCTGCTTTGAATTCTGACCATTTTAACTGGAAAATATCAAAAGACAAATCACATAGTGCAGAGGTATGTATGGCATGCTTTATTTTGTGCAGTGGCTAATAATCAGGTTTTTTTGTACCAAGTGTGAAATGCCTGTACATATATGTTGTCACCAGCCGATGAATTTGTGATGTTTATTAAGGTGCATACTGAGCAACAGAAATGGAATGAAATGAAAGCTGTGTGCTTTGGTTTGGCTTTTATTTCATTTCATTTCTGTTGCTCTGTATGCAGCTTTGGTGACATTGAATGCACATACAAAGTGATGTAACTGAACTGAACTGAATTGACATGGTTTAGTTTCTGATGAACTGACCAAATGAGCAAGAAGTAATGCATTACAGTAGGCATCGTATAACAGTGTTGGTGGCTTAAGTGACTATATGCTTATGTAAGCATCAAGTTCAGCCAATGACCAATGAGATCGCCCTGCTTGCCTATTGGTCATTTTGTCAAAAACTGAACTGTGTCAGTTAAGTTTAGTTTAGTTCAGTTACATCACTCTGTATGCACCTTTAGTAACAGCGAACGATATCATCGATGAATCAACAAACATTGGATTTCACAGCATGCTGGTCTAGCCTTGCCTTGGTTGTACAACAGAACTGGTAATGGCTACGGCCAATGCATCTATTCATCAGGTGGTACTGTCAGCATTTCACAGGATGAAGTTACGACCAAGTCGCCAACTGGTACATGAATTTTGTTGGCACATGAATTCCAATGACTGAGGAACAACGTTACAGTGTTATATACATTACAGTACTTTGGTGACTCCATTGACATATCGGATGTTTTCTAGCACAGCGACAACTTGGTGGAATTCCTCATCTCTTCGGGGCATCTGTCCCCTCCCCTCTTCTGCTACCCATCCCCTTTTCATAGGCAGCACCTGACGGGCTCATCGTGACAACAGCAACAACAACAACACTTTCAAAGCTGCATGCAGACCGATTTCTTCCAGTACTTTGTATCGCTTGACAGGTAGGCCTAAGGCCTCTCTGTCTACTTTCTCTAGCATCTTTGATTGTTGGCCTCAGAGTGTGGAGCCTCTACTCCGCACAGTCTATTGGATGTTGTCGATCCAGCACTTGCGTGGTTGACCAGGAGGTCTTGTGCTGTTTGGTTGCCAGTGAAGCAGCCTGCACTATTTGGTAAACGTTCGTTCAGCATTCTTTTCACATGACTACCATCTCAGTTGCATCTCTTCGATATATCGCAGTCTTCCCTTGATGACTAGCTCCGATCTGTCTGTGTTACACAATCTGTCTTTGAAACCACATACAGTGCGATGTAACTGAACTGAACTGCAGTGAACTGATATGGTTGAGTTTTTGACAAACTGACCAGTGGCCAAGCAGTAATGCATTACAGTAGGCACCGCTTAACGGCGTTCATGGCTATAGTCACATGTGTGTTATAGTCAGCCATTAACCAATGAGCTTGCCCTGCTTGCACATTGGTCATTTCATTAAAAACTAAACCTTCTCAGTTCAGTTCAGTTCAGTTACTTTGCTCTGTATGCACCTTGAACTTTTCTGACCAAACGGACTACATACATCTCTGCTCTCTGAACTTTACTTCGCCAGTAGCATGTCATGTCCAAGCTTTACATGCATGTGTCAGGATCAGTCGGTAGTAAAGATGACGACTTTGACTTCTTCGTGTATAAACTTGTTCTTCAACTGTGGGTAGCAGAAATTTTACTGCAGTGGCCATTTCTTTCATTTACTGCTGTTTTTTTCTTAGCTGAACTGTGCTTTTCTTCGGTCGTGGAGGTTTCACTGTGGTGATGCCTGTAGCCAACAATAGCTTTATACAGCTGTTACTACAGGGCTGGAATTTATTAACAGACTTTGAGAAGTATGCAGCTTTTTCAGATTTATGTATTGTATTTATTCAGCATCTCACTGATACTGTCTGCCTCTAGTGTTGATGACTGTTAGATGTCTAGTCCATAGTAATGTTGAGCAGGCAACAGTGCACTGTTTTGTAAAGGTAACATACATGATGCAGTGCAATAATTGTCACTTGTTAGCTGACACACAGTTATTGGCAGCCATCATTCACTGCTAGAATAATATGATGCAGAGCAACAACTGTCTTAGAGAAAGTGTCAAGCTTGCCATAGAGTACTGTACAATGTAGTCTGTAGTTTGTGTCAGCCTTGATCTTAGCAAGTTTTTATAGTTTCTTTCAATAATTATCTTAAATGCTTTTGACTACTCTTAACCATTTATTCCACTGAATGGCCTATTTTGTGCTGATGTGCTGCTAAGAAACTACTCACTAACACAGACTAGTCTGCATTAGCACTGCTGCTTTGGTACTATAATATGTTAATTACAGAACAGAGATTTTGGTAGGAAGTCAGCAGTTAGCATCATTCTCAGCTTTGAAAAAGCGTCTCTTGAACGGCGATCTTGTTTTGTTCTTTTGGGTCATTTCAGTTTGTGTTTGTTGAAAGCCTTCTCTGTGCATTACCAGCACCTTTCATTCATCGAAGTGTGATGTGTGATAGCCACGTGGACATTACCCGAAACATTGTGACAGCTTTGCTGCTAAGCAGTTGAAGCCAGCAGCAGCATCAGCTTGTTTCGTGACATTGGGGCACTACAGTGATTCATTGGCTAAGTTTCTTTTGTATCTTTGCCAGTTTTGCCCTTGCTGACTCACCCACTCAGGTCGTTCTTTGCTTGCTCATTTGACTCTTAATTGGATGATTCTCCACGTGGCTCGTTCGCCGCCTGGCTAATTTGATTTTTTGGAGGATTTGCCATATGGCTTGTTTGCTACTGTGGATTGGATGATTTGGCTCTGTTTGCTTTAAATTGTGTTGTATAGAGAGAAACTGTACAATCGGTTACCCATACATAACTTATGTGTTTGCAGCCACTTTATGGTTGCTAAAGGTATATTTAGTTCTGGGAATTCCATGCTGTACTTTGTGTGTGAAATCTGTAAGTTATCCTGCTTTTTACTTACACACCTTGTAGGTATTCAGCGTGATTTTAATTAAATTTATAAACACGATATTATGCTTACTACTTTATGTAAAAATTAATCTTTGAATTACTATAGCTTGCTTAACTTAAAAGTATTACCGACTAAACATTGAGCGTATTTGTGCAATGAAAATATATTTTGACTTTTGGAAACGTGGAAAAATAAACTAATACTTTTAAATTAAAAATGATAAATAAAAAAGTGAACTAAGAATATGCAGAATAAACTTAAAGGATATGCAATATGTTATTTGCATGCTATGCGTAGAAACATTTTTTATTTTGCAAATATCGACTCATTAGCACTGCTGCAACGCATTAGAGACTTGCATTGATACACTATACAAATGTATTTCAGATTCAGATTCGTAAATAAAAATGATGATTATATATAACTTTAAAATGTATTTTAGCGTAATTTGTGATGTAGAAACCGATTGGGTGTAAATTCCTTTCCATTTAGCGACGCATTGCTTTTAATAACGACTTTAACTTTCTGCTTGTTGACAATTATGCGTAATGTCGCCACTTAAAGTATATTGATGCAAGGACATTGCGACTGAATGCAACTTCTGGATTATGAAAAGGGTTTTTATTGGGTGGCCGGGTGCATACGCTGGTGCATGTAGACTACTAAAATTGCGCTGGCTAGAGGGTTAGGAAAGGATAGTGTGACGATTATACGAACTTATACGGTGCAAAGAAAATATATATGCCTGCTGAACAAAGTATGCAGAACGTTAGAATACTTCATGGTGACAATAGGCTAGAGATAGGACAGATGTTTTGCATAGCAGAGAGTGGCGTTATTGGCTAATTAGAGGGTTGGGAAAGGATTGTGTGACGTTTGTACGAACGTATACAGTGAGAAGGGAATATATATGCCCACTGTCTATTCCCAAAACTTGCGCTTTGTATGATAAAGTTCGAAGCCATTGTCGATACAGTCCAGGTTTAGATGGACATTTGTTGCAGGTGTAGCGACTTTCTGTCCGAATTTTCTCCTTCTGGTAGCACACTTTACACCTTTTCATTGCTTTCTTCTGACCCTCAGCTGTTGGAATCTTCATCGGAAAATGACGTCCACCAAGATGCAAAATGTTTTCATATGGTGGAGTGTCTGGGAAATCCTCATCAGGCCCACCTTTCAGAAGTTCTTTCACAACTGCATTCGTAAACTGTAAAAATGACAGCTTGGGTTGTGTCTGGCTACATCCCTTTGCATACATGATGTGAGCATTCAGCAGTGACTGCTGCAGCAGGTGGATGGCCAATTTCTTGTACCACGCCATACACTTTCAGGTGGCATCATATGGCTGAAGTAGCTGATCTGACTTATCCACCCCACCCATCTTTCGATTGTAATCGAGAATACAATCTGGCTTGTCCAGTGTCTCTACTGTTCTACGGCGCACAGCAAAACTGTAGTGCAAGTTGCACTGTGCATAGTTGTCAGCATATTGACATCTTTCTTGTCGGTGAATCGAACAGCGAGAAACTCACCAGACCACAGTGCAGATGACTGACCGAGTGTGTGCTTCCTTTGAGCCAGGCTCTTCACCGGATAACCTTTCCGGTTGCTTCGGATAGTACCACATGCTACAGTGTCATGCTGATAAAGCATTCGAAACAATGGGAGACTTGTGTAGAAATTATCCACATAGAATCTGTAACCTTTGTCAAGCAGTGGCAGTATGAGGAACCAAACAATGTTTTCTGTTGCACCAAATTCTGCTGGAGGTACAAGGTGGCCAGATGCAGGTAGAACAAACGAACAGTCCTTACCAACATGGACATAAAATCTGTGCACATAGCCTGTGCTGCTTTCGCAGAGTTTATACAGTTTTATTCCAAACCTTGACCGCTTCAGAGGTAGATACTGCTTGAAAAGTAACCTGCCTTTCCAAAGGAGGAGAGACTCATCGATAGAAACATCTGGTTCCATGCTGTAGTGCTGTTGGGTGCCGTAAACTATATCTGGACCACTGGTGACTTCCCACCTGAGTGGCACCTTGCCACTGTCATACTAGTTGCCAAACCCGGTAAAGATTCAACTGACCCAACAAGTTATCAACCCATTGCTCTAACTAGTTGCTTGTGCAAGGTTATGGAACGTATGATAAACACCAGACTTGTCTGGTACTTGGAACAGCTGAAACTGATCACACCAGTCC
>Ga0209671_1009133_pt1 | contig 10386 bp, 5 predicted proteins | sample WorMetHERISLAND2_2_FD_187401 | JGI IMG/M metagenome (GOLD analysis project Ga0209671, IMG submission 187401) | Marine gutless worms symbiont microbial communities from Max Planck institute for Marine Microbiology, Germany - Olavius geniculatus... | ecosystem: Host-associated > Annelida >... | reverse complement strand
AAGTATCAATACAGCATTACATTACATTACATTACATTATATGTTTGTAAAGTGAATCAGACCTGTTTGTTGACAACTTGTTCAACCGTTGAGCGTTTCAATGGCGCTGATGTAGAATTCAACATCAGCTTGGACTCATGACCAGTGTACACTACCACTCCTATACATGTACATGTACATTAGGAGTGCAACTGGTAGGGGGACAATTTTGTTCACTCTGTGTTAGTGTAATAACAGAATCCAGCAACCAGGCAATCAAGAGTCACCTTGCCATTATGAGGTTAATAGTAAACTGTTCATATTAGATGAGAAATCAGCCTATATATTATATAACAAATATAAATTCTGACCAATAGTGACTACTAAAGAGTCAACATACCAAACACCCATCGAGTATTTTTCAGAATAGCTCCACGCAATAACAGCTGACTTGGTCCAAGTGGAACAGCACTGCAGTTCAATTCAAACACAATCATCTTATCAGTAAACTGAATAATGAACACGTTTATTCGCCTTAACGGCAGACAAAACAGACAGATACACAATATCACAATATACAGAGTAAAAAAGAGACAGAGATAGACAAATAGAAATAAAAGCTACAGCCTACACACAAATCAATCGACTAAAAGCTTCACGTTCAACACATACATGGCTATAGTGTTCATGAACTTTGTATTTCAGAGAAGAAAAGCTATCAGTGGTAGCACATGAATACGTTTTCAATAAAGACATATAATATGGTTGCATTCTAAAACACATAAAAATATCTTTTAATGTACTGTTAGAGGACATACACATAGCTAGTGACATATGCTGACAACACTGTCCCACAAGTTAAAAAAATAAAAGCCATAATAAGGGCTCATCAGCCATCAGCTATTTCATACAAAACAAGATAATGTTTATACGAACACAGTCTGTCCAATGCATTTCAATAGTTTACAGTACATGTCCATATAAATATAATCAGTGAGCCGTTTAGACCGATTGAAAAAATCAAACAGTTTAATATTAAATTGTACAGCAGCAATGATCCTTTCATCCTTCTGTATTATTTTAACTAAACAATAGACATTGTCAGTCACGAGACCATTCGATTCGTCACTAGTGCTTTACTATAAATGGTCCATAGTGACCATGCGTCTATATGGCACCGTTACGGAGATATGGTGCCTCAAAGATAATGGGGTCACGAGTCTGACCTTTTGGGATCACGTGACGTCATCGGTCACGAAAAAAAAGATGGAAGAAGGGAAAGAGAAAAGGGAAGGGAGAGTGGGAAGGAAGGGAAAGTGGAAGGGGAAAAAGAAGGAAAAGGGGAAGGAAAAAAGGAAAGGAAGATAAAAAGAAGGGGAAGGAAAATGGAAAGGGAAAGGAAAGGGGAAAGGTACAGGAGAGGGGAAAGGGAGAAAAAAGAAAAAGGGGAAGGGATAGGGGAAGAATAAATGGAAGCGAAAAAAGAAGAGAAAGGGGTAGGGAAAGGGTAGATAAAGGAAAGGGGAAGTGGAAAGTAAAGAGAAGAGGAAGGGTAGGGAAAGGGGAAGGAAAAGGAAAAAGGGGAAGAGGAAAGGGCAAGGGAAAGGGGAAGAAAAAGGAAAAAGGGACGGAGAAGGGAAAGGAAAGGGGAAAGGAAAATGAGGAAAGGGAAAGGAAAGGGGAAAAGACAAAAAGAAAGGAGAAGGGGAAGGGGAGGAAAAGGGGAAAGTAAAGGGAAAGGAAAGGTGGAAGGAAGATAGCTTAAGAAATGTTGGATGCACACACGCATGGACAAACACTCAGGTGATTTTATACTCTGTCCAATGCTATGCATTGCATTGGACAAACAAAACCAGCTAAATCTTGGGGCTCATGATAATCTGTGAGTTTGTTTCAAAAATATCAAGATATGCACCAGTACTTCAGAAGAGTGCATATAGCTCTTCACAGGAAACCCATCTCAGCACATCATCTATCATTCAGGTTCATACAGTGTTACCTGCCACCCAACATAGATAAACGTGCCCTGCCTTAACCCCAAGCAGGCAGGCTGGTATGCAAGTTACCTACCCCAGAGAAATGGAAGGCTGAGTTGACCTGTGTGGCTGGTTAGTTATATTACTGAGATGCTTTACTGGTCCAAAGACAGTCACCCATCTAGCCAGCATAAAACAACTATCGGCACATTGATTGGATGCAGTGGATTAAGCATTGCACTGTGCCACAACCAACATGACTGTCTTTCACTGATCAAGGCTAACTGTTGCTACAACTGTCCAAATGCCTGACCTATGGGGAGCACGTATATTCTATATTTTATGTGACACCCAATAATATGAACAACATGACCCACACCAGCAAAATCAACAGATCTAACAGATATTTCTGCTTAATCTATTAGCTCTATCATGATTATATTTACCAAAGACGTAAAATGGTAATAATAATAATTGTTATAATGTATCTTACAGATGATCTGTGAAGCGAATGTTGCCGATAAAGGCATACACATGTCGATTGGGCAATTCACACTCGACCTCTCCACTGACACTCATCAGCTGCTCATGAGTTAGTAGATGTGTCGTCTGTGGCACTCCCTGCCATTCACATTGCACAGCATTCACAGGCTAAAGCTTTAAAAAATTAACGATGTCCACAGCTCCTCATGAAAACACCCAACTCACACAAAATCATACATCTGGAGCCTACTCACCCAGGCTGGCTGGTACTCAGCTGACCTACCCTGAACAAATGAGATGACCCGTCTAAGTAGTAACACTTAACAGTCACCCAATCGATAGTCAAACCTAAGACTTCCTAACCGTAAGTCTAGCACCCAATTGTTACACTAGTAAACCACTGTTAAACAAGAAATTTGAGCTAATGCTCACGGGATGCACAAAAGCCTATAGCAGTTCCTGTTCGCAACTGTCAGTCTATTTCCAGCCGTTTCGTCGCACTTCATTCTTAGAGTGTGCGCTGCAGCCAAAGATCGCAAAAATCAATAAAAACCACTTATTTTGCAAGTTCAGGGTCTTTCACAGTCATCGATGTTGATACGACTGAAAAGCTTGTCACTAGTGCTTGTTGTGATAAGCAGCATGCCCAATGCCCATGCCTATCTGCAACCGCTTTCACGAAAGCCTGGCCAACAGCGGTAAAATAACAACTTTTAGGGGGTACCACTCTTTGACGCCCTCAGGCGCAGGTTTCCTTGAACCTAGAAAATCAAGACTTGGACCGTTGAAATCTACGTTCAACGCTGAAAGTTTCGCACGCAGCTTGCCTCATTGGTTTCGGCACAATTCGCTCTTGAAATGTGTCTCGCAGCCCAAAATCGCCAAAAAATCCATAAAACCCCCTATTTTAGCGTTCAAAGTCATCCAAGGTCATTAAATTCGGTGGCAATCAAAAGCCAGTGTACAACTTCCTATTTATGACTAATAGTAACCTAGGCCCTATCTCGCACCGTTATTGGGATACAGCAATTTATTGGCTAAAAATCGCACATTTTTCCCACTCACCTCTCATTTAGCGCCCTCGTTCGAGGTGACCCCCTTCAAATTTACAAAAAAGCTTTACGGTTCCTAAAACTGGAGTCTTCTACGCAGCCGACAATGAAGATTTGGTGATCCTAGCTTGCACCGTTTTTGACTGATCCACCCGTGTGGCAAACAGACAGACAGACGAACAGAATTGCGATGGCTAAGATGCGCTGAAAACAGTAGCTGCTTTCACGTGTAAAAATTATACAACTGCATGACAACATATAACTGGTGGAGATATTAGTCGATATTTACTTTATGGCAGCTTGTCATAAATGCCACGAACTAAAGTGATGAAACTAGTACCTGACGAATCTTTAAGTTGGTTTCACCATCCAAGTTAGATGTTTCAATGTAGCACATGCCTTGCGGTTCACTAGTATGCAGATAAACACATCACAATATAACAGCACACACAAATAAAAGACACATTTAAATGTCAACCATTAACAGAAAAATATATCTAACAAACATAAGCACACAATCCTGTCAGTGAGTAAGTGAGTAGGGTTTAATGTCCCACCCGACACAGTATAGGTCATTTTGGGGACGGTGTTTTCAGACAGAATGCACACAAACACAATAATGGAACGGCAAGTTTAAAAAACTTTACAATAAACAGAAAGTTTAACCTTTACAAAAACACAAAACACAAAAATGAGGTTAACCTAAAATTGTAAGAACTCCATTATATGCGTGCATATGTAATTAGCATAATGGTAGTTCTAATAATCTTCCCTGCAATCTTCCAGACAGTCATCAATGTGATAATGCTGTCTATTGGAGGACAGGAAAAGTCAAACACACACACACATATATTTTACACAGCCAATACTGTATAGTTTTAACTAAAGCATTTTACACATTCATTCAATATGTCCTGCAAACAATAATACAAATTCGCCCCATGCAGGACTGGCAGTTAACATGTCACTTCAAAAAGTGCACTAGTTTCAGTACTCAATCAAAATCAGTACTCAAGTGACTCCCACTCCTGGGCTGTTGTTGCTGCTGTGATCTGCCCTTATGGCCAGGTTCACGTACTCATCGACTACATCTTGTCCATTCTTGAGTTGTGAATAATCAATGTCCTTGATGTTTGTCTCCAGTAGCCAACTCAGTAGCATTTCTTTTGGCCTCCCTCTTCCCTTCTTCCCTGGCAGCTGACCTTCCAACACTGTTCTCACCAAAGAACCATGATGTAGCACATGTCCCAACTACCTCTTCTGTCTATTCCTCAGTGTGTCCATGAGTTCCTGCTCCTGTAGCAAATGGGCAAAGAAAGAGAAAAAACATCAAAAAAGAAAGAATTTCTAATATTAAAGGTTTTGTTACCTTGAACTTAGATCGAGTCACATGGCAGAATTACGGCTTTTTTGCCCCTTTGCCCTTTCGCCTTCTGGCTGATTTGCCCCTCACGTTGGATGATTTGCCTCCGTTAAATAATATGGTCTAATGACGTAATACTTTCTGTTTTGTTTTAGTTTACAAAAACATAACTACAGAGTATAATCATTTAAATAATTAGTAATAAATTTATAACGTTATACGAAACAAAAATTCTATGCATGATAAGTGATCGCAGCACAAAAACGTAAGTTAGTTGTGTCAGGCTCCATAGTAGTGACATCATGGGGGTACAAAATAGCTACAATTTTCAGACAGACATGTCTGCAAATTTCTGATATGCCCTAAGTCCGACAAAGACCGGCAAATTTCAGCGCAAATGTCCGACTCAATTTTAATTTTGTCTTTGCTCCAAAACGAAATTTTCAGGGCCAAATCATGGTCCCTCTGGGCCCTAAGGCTTGAAAGCGACTGTGGGTCCCTCATACATATATTTGCAATATTGACTTCATTTTAGTTCTATTTTTACTGTTACTTTCTTTGCCTAAAAATTAAAGGCAAACAAAGACAAAGAAACAAGTTAAAAAGCAGTGGTACAAATAATCTGTGAGAGAAGCCAGCAGAACATATGTGAATTGTTGTATGCAGAATTAGCAAAAGTTTTACTCTAAAAACCAACAATTTTATCTCTAGAAATTTTGGGGCCTGCAGTCCAAGCCCCCATCGAGGCCCGGGCCCTGAGGCTTCAGCCTCACCAGCCGCATGGATGATCCGGCCCTGGAAATTTTTGCCGCAAATGCATTTTTAGACGAAAAAGATACTTAACACAATTAATTATACAAAGAGGGCGAATCGTCCAAGGTGCAGAGGTGAATCAGCCAGGAGCCGAATCAGCCAGGTACAGGGGGCGAATCAGCCAAGAGGCAAAAGAGCCAGAAGGCTAGGGGGCAAATCAGCCAGGGGGTGAAACGACAAAAGGGCGAAAAAGCCAGACACCATAATGGCATACCATCGTGTATCACTCATCAACCTCTACCTACATGTTATGCTAAATTACATCTAAACTGGTAAAACTTTTTGGTGATGGACGGATAAGCAAACTGAACGTATGGATGGCATTTGGATGGTCATCAACCACTGACTGGCTTTGTTATGGGGTGTTTATACGATCCAGCAAACGTCCAGCAAACTTCCAACAACCGTAATGCTGGACGGTTGCTGACTATTACATCCACTCGGAAGAGTTGACCTAAAAACCACTTGTTACTAGCGGATTTATTAGATTTAAGCTAAAGCTAAAGACATGACAAGAGCCTGGATAGTGTTACCTTGATGACAAAAGCACCATATCAGCGGGAAAGAACTGGCCGCCAGTAACCTTTACGAAGTCACCGACCTTCACGTCAGACCACAGCACGTTGTTCCAGTTTCCGTTGCGTAAAACTGCAACGAGCATAAAAATTGCTGCAATAAACATTCCACCTGGCAATGACCATTACATTTCTAACAGAAATAGGTCTAGAACAGACCCTAGAACAGACCTTTATCCTACTCATAACATTTCACTCTGCACCAGCCATTAAAAGAGTTTATAATTATAGTCAACAATTATTTTTTTTCAGAAATACAACTACTGTACTCTAATTATGTCATCCAGAATGCAGCAAACACTGACCTGACACAGGGCGCTTATTAACTTCGTCATCTGCCCGATGTCTCTTCTGAACACCATACAAACAAGCATATAAATATTAAGCACACAGAAACTATAGTAAACTAGTATTACACCGTCTGTTAACCACTACCTCCAGCAATAGTAGGCTCAGTAGCTTTGGTTCACTTAATGAACATATTTGTCTGGAGTTACTTCAGCTCCCCAATGAAGCCCTTTAAGATTGCTACAGCAGTTTTTTTTACAAGATGGTGATGATGATGCTGATGATGATGAAGAACGATTAACGTAACAATAAGCCCAAACAGTGAAGTCACATAATAGTAGTCAGTGCAATGAGACGTTCTTAGTCATGGCTGTAAAACCAGGCAAGAAGTTCGGTTTTCAGTCTGCTGATCACAGAATAAAACAGAGCATGTAGAAAGTACATCACAAAATTACTCAAATTTACTAAAAAATTGATAATTTAAATCATAAAGTTCTGGTTAACATCATTAGAGGCTGATTCCTGGTCATTTTAATAGCATTTTTTTCAAGCAAAACTGACTGTAGCTATAATGCATGAGCATTGAACGTAAATATTGCCATCATCAGAACATGGATTCAATCCCACTTTAGCTAAATGTCAGATGCAAACACAAATTAGCAATCTGCAGGCAAACAAAAAGATATGATTATTTGGATACAAATTAATGCAATGAATCTACTATACATCTCCAAACAAAAAATGCACATACTTTACTAAAAAAACCAAAAAAATATTCCATGCTATTTCTACATCATAAGCACTTTCATAAAACTGGGAAAACTGATCCTTACAAAGTCTTCAATTATCTCCTTCAGAGCCGACACGCACAAAATCAGTATGAGAGGAAACAATGTTGTGAATCGTCCTGTTGGAGAAACATCAGGAATTTGCTGCACAAATGCAAGTTTCAAAGATGATTAATACATGACACAATAGCTGAAAAATTCATACAATAACATGTAATGATTCCGACAATGTATCAGCAATTCATGAATGAGAACCTGCATGATATTACCACTTGTCAAATTGCCATTGTTCTGCTGGAAAATTTGGCACTGGAATTATAGCTGACAATGATCATGATGGTATGAATAGCAAATAACTAACGTTAACTAACATCAAACGTGCATGTCACCTGCATAAGAGCAATAAACAGAAAGAAACAGTTGGCATATCTTCTGAACTGTTCAAACGGAAACTTCACAAAGAATGTAAAGAAGCTGTACTTTGCTGTGCTAAAAACAAAACACAAAATACCAAAAGACACAACTAGTAGAAATCGTCATTCAATGGACTGGTGCAACATCAAGTTGTCTGTCAGAACAACTCAGTAATTTTACACAGATAAACCGAACTACAGAAACTACAAAACAGAGCAAGTTAGCAACCACAGCTAGTCAAAATTAACCAAAGCTTCTCTCCAATTGCAGGACTCGTGCTATCTACATATTGTAGATGCTGGCTAGAAGTACACTTTTTGTATCTTCTTGGTTAGAAATTTCAGAATGATGTACAAAATACATAAAACACTACTGAATACATACCATATAACATTTGAACAATATTTCACAGGATTTGGCCGATTCAACAAAATTGTTCTATGATCAGCTTGTTTAAAGATGCAGTCTGGCTCATCCAGTGCTTTGTTGTTTGACAGATGTTCATTCATTGTCTGTAATGCATTTAAAACATACTAGTTAAACACTACTAAACTTGCTGTAATGACATGTTGTATATGTACAAGAGATCTGAGCTAATACTCATGAGACATGTGATGCAGAATTCCTTGCAGTGTTGTTAACAAGGACTTGATCCTCAAGGCCAAAGCCAAGAACAAAGACTTGACCTTAAGTACACATTCAAGGAATGCTTTAGTAATGTTTTCATTACTTGACCTAAAGGCCTATCTTGCAAAATGAAATATGAATTTTAACTACAGTTTCTACTTCAAAATTATCATTCAACTAAATGTGTCACTCTATAATTATTTTTCTTAGTTTTTGTGCTTCCCTGCACCAAATCATGGTGAAGCCACTGCAGCTGTAAAGTTTTGTCAGTGTCACTGTGCATAGTAGGCCTATTACTACTATCGCTGCCTTATACAACTGGCCCTATATAGTTTCTACCCCAATCAGAAGTCAAATGCAATGCAAATTCTCCATCACAATCACAAATGTTTGTTATGCATCCATTTAACCTACAAGTTAAAACACACAGATGTGCATACACAGTAGCCTAGAAAACCGAGAAATAAACATACTGGACTGTCCAGCAATGCATACATTAGATGAGGCCTGCATTAGACAGTCTGCTGAATGTTCAACGATACATCCGGTCACATAGGAAAATCAGTCCATCAACAGAATGAGCGCAGCTGGTAGCGCATGAAACGGGGAAGGCATGGAAGTAAGAGGCCACTGACAGACAAGAGCCCACCGTGGACCAGAGGGTGTCATTCTGCATCCCCTACCAACCTAATGGGCCTAAAGTCCACAACTTCAGATTTTCACGGCACCATAATATGCAAATCTGACTAATTGTAATTTTACGGGCTTACGCAAACTGGCCCAGCCCGGTAAATACTCGGCCAGGCCCGGCCCGATTTCTAGAAGAAACTTTCAAGCCTGGCCCGTGCAGAGCTCTAGCATCGACCCAGACTGAAAATAAAATGTGACGTCAGTCCGGACCGAACTGAAAATAAGTTTTTTGGTGGGCTATGGGTAATAAGCGGATATGCGGATGTTGCAACGGGTAAAAGGCGGATAAAATGTGCGGATGCTAAGTGCGGATGTTTGGGTAAAACACGGATGTGCGGATGTCAGTTTTTTGCATATTTTAGCAGTCATGGTAGTTGTTTAGTTTTCATACATTAGGCCTATCAGTATACATAAATTTGCGCTCCGTTTCTGAGTACTATAATAGGCAAAGTTGAACACGAATTACTATTTTGGGAAGTTAATATTGGTAAATTTTTCTAATTTAAGATAATATCTATTTTCTTAGCCCTACATAGACATTTGTGTGCTTAAATAGTAAGTATGTACACAGTGCTCAAATAATATTTAATCCATTATGTTAATCAAAACGACACACACAGTTATGCATCAGGCCTACTATATATCATATAAAAACTTGAGTGAAAAGTGTCTGAGAAAAGTCAATTAGCAGTTCATCTGCAACATTTCACCAAAAATACGTAATAATGAATAGTGTAAAGCAAATGCAAGCATTAAAATCTAAAAGCAGTAATCAGTTTATAGCACAGATGTAAAAAACGTTCCAGAAAAAATAAAAAACGTAACTAACGTGGCAAAAATAAAAAACAATGCAATAAAGAGTCAGTAGTAGTGCAGTTACTACAGTTCAAAGCTACATGCACTGATTGCAGACGTAGGTGTCTGGGACAGCTTTCATCCGCAGGCAGATAATGTGATACCAGCGAACGCACTGGTCGCAGCCCACCTACTCTACCAATCTGGCACGACGACACTTGCGTGGCGGTGGCTGCATGGCGTCACAGGCGTGGCAGATGTCAGTTCTGATGTCAGGTGACGACGGCGCAGCTGCTGGTGACGATGCAGCCACCCCAGATACAGCAGCGATGAGTGCAGCTGTTTCCTCTGCGTCATGGTTGCCTGGCGGTACAACGTCGACGTCCTCCACACGTGGGCGCTTGCGACCAGACGTTTTGTCAGCACGCTTGCGCTTGTTCCTGCGCAGTTGCGTGAGATTTAGAGGGCGCTTCGCCGTGCTGCCAGGCATCCCGATAGCCAGCTTGGCAGCCAACACATGGTAACAGTTGGCCTTTGCTGGAC
>Ga0209671_1009132_pt1 | contig 10386 bp, 8 predicted proteins | sample WorMetHERISLAND2_2_FD_187401 | JGI IMG/M metagenome (GOLD analysis project Ga0209671, IMG submission 187401) | Marine gutless worms symbiont microbial communities from Max Planck institute for Marine Microbiology, Germany - Olavius geniculatus... | ecosystem: Host-associated > Annelida >... | reverse complement strand
CTAATATTGATGTAGGAACATCGGCGTACAATTTACAGCAACATTTAAACATCGGTAAGTCTAGTGCTAGTCTCAATATGTAACAAAAACCAGCCATTAGGATGCGGTTGTAATATGCACTAGTACCTCTTTTTTTCTTTCTCTTTTCCCTTTTAATGCTTTTTTTGTTTCCCGTTTTGTTTTATCCTAGCCTTGTTATACACGGCTCAGATTTCAGAATACTGAGCCGTGTATGCGTCTGCAAAAACCACGCGTTTCCAAAATCATCAGTAATAACCATGCATTTCACATACATACGAGTATTCAAGCTACACTGATACAGTTATCGGCTACTTAAAGCAACAAGACTGCTATTAAGCAAAAAAAGTGCAATTATTCAACAAAACGTCAACAGTATCAACAACATCGAACAGATATATTCTATTTTTAGCATCTAGTTTGATTAGAGCTGAGAAATCGTAAATTTAATGCGATATGAGTATTCGAACATAACTGCTATCGAAATTTGTTTACTTACTCGTTTTCTTACTTCATTATTTATTATCTATGTTTTTGGCAATATTAAGCAGACGATAATTTAACAAAGTAGTAAATAGCATCGTTATGGAGTGTAATATTTGTCACAAAAAAATTAGAAGAAGATCAGACGGTAAATTAACTTGCTGGTCAGCGTGTGCATAGATTTTTGTTTAAATTTAACATGCTGGACAATATATTATGAAAGGTGTACCAGCTATAGGGCCTAGTGTAATGTTTATTAGGCCTATTTGAGACTGTGGTAACTCTCTATGTGTATCTGTCATGAGTATACATTAGTGTTTTTTCTTTCTTTTTTTTGTTTGTGATGCTATCAAATTTTTTCGATGAATAAAGTTGATTAATATGTTGAATAATGTCAAATTGTTCTTCTTTTAACGAATTAGGCAACTTCTACTGTTCACTGATGTTCGAAAATAATTGTTCAACATTCATAATTATTTAGATTCTCTCATCGTTATAAAAACACAACAAATGAACAACAAATTCACAAAAAAAACTGTCGTCTGCTTTATTAAACACTGGAAAACAAACAACAATGCTACTAAAATATTTATTAAGTAAGTAACGATAATCGATGTTTTTGCTGAATGATTTGTTATTTGTAGCATATGTCGGATTCTAATTAATCGCATTTTGAGTACCGCACCTCTCTAGCGTTATGTCACGCAAATAAATAAATAAATGTTCTACACTGTGACAGCTACATGGAAAATGTTGCATTGTAGTATTAAAAGTTGTTTTTTTTCTTTTAAATAGACGTTGCACATTGTATGTTTAGTGCCAACGGTGTGGCTCCTGTTAGTGAACAGGTTGGAACGCTGTTTTGTCGAAAACGAAGGGGCCAACTGAAATGACGACAGCGCACCACTTTTTTACCTTGCTAGACATTAAGCCTTAATCGTAGATTGAAAGGCTTAAACATTAGGCTAGTTTTATCCCAGCGTGATGCCACCAAAGCGTGATCTTTCCATAGTAACTATCTGCATGAACTGACAGAAACGCAAACAGCTCAATATGTGAAATGTTTTTTTACTTTATTATTTAACTAATTGTATGTCAGATGTAGTGCAATGCACAGTTTTTGCTTTAGTAAAAGGTTGTCAACCTGTCCTCAAATTTCAATGATTCAAAAAGTGTTTTTGCAAACCTTTGTGTCTTATGACTTGATATCTGTAATAAAGTTGTTGGATTTTTGCTTAGTTTTCTGTTTACAAACGATTTTCTTACCCTTACAGACATTCAGTCCAAACCCATGATTAATATGGCAGCATTGTTATGAGAATTTTACTGATCAATGAAACGTACAGTATTTTTTATTGCCAAATGGTTCCAAGAACCTAGTTTGAAGATTTTATTTACACCTATGCTTTTTTAAAGTTTATACATGTTCTGTTGAAAAATCAATATTCAGTTAAGATTTTTTTTATAGTTCCAGCTTTTTCAGCGTAAACAGATATGCTGAAGGAGCTAGGAAAGACTAATTCCTATACTAAGCTTAAGCACAACCCTAAACCCACTAAACCTAACCTTAAACCCTATCCTCAACCCTAACCTTAACCCTAGTTAACCCTTACCTTAATAAAATTTTAATATGACCAGACATAATCACTAAGACTAGTTCCCTAACCCTTAAACCTAACCCTAAACCCTAACCTAACTCTAATTTTTGTACCTCATTGAAAAATGAATAAATCTAAAAAGTCTAAAAACCTAGGTTTCTTGCGACCATTTGGTATTAAATTTCTGTAACTAGCAAAAATACTCTTAACAACACCCAAAACACTGCCATGATGGCAAGATCACATAATGTAATCCATGTAAAGGTAAGAAAATTGTTTTTAGACAAAAAAAGAAAAACCCGCAAGTTTTGTTTTAGATATCGAATATTAAGACGAAATAATGTGCAACAAAGTAACTTATCATGCAATGATTCATGGACAGGTTGATAACCCTTGGCCTTTACTTTTCGCCAAGTAGTTTTTTAAATCTGTGAATTGGCTGCAACACATAATAAAGATTTTTTTTATCAGTTCATCATAGTGCATGTATTTATGCTTGTAGTGGCAAGTGCAGTCAGCCAACTGTAGAATGGCCAGCAACTATGCTAAACACATGGCACAGCTGAGTGCCAGGATATTTGGTGAGGTCGTACGTCCGACTGACCACAAGTCAATGAAAGTTGTACAAATGTTTGCTGGCAAACCGTTAGACAAGAGTCCCGAGATCGTCGAATATTATCCTCGCCACCCAGAAATAGCATTTCTTATGAGGCAACTGAGGTTCCTGGGATTGTTCCGGTCAGTTGTTCAGCTTTTCTATAACCAACTCGTGGTTTTTTTTTTGTTTTTTTTTCTTTGCAGTTACTGCCTCATATGCAATGGGAGGTTTATCTTTACACCTTACTTGTTTATACCTTGTCCATCATCATCATCACTGATTATCCGGAAGCAGGCCGAATGCCTCTATTTCCGTCCGAAGTAAATAACTTCAACACGAATATCAACAAACACTAAATTAATACTGTTTTTACATTGGGTTGGTGGCGTGGCGTAGTTGATAATGCGTTTGGATGAAACGTAGTTACTCTGCGCAGGGCCCGGTTAGTACTTAGATGGGTGACTGTCTACAGTACGGAGCCAGCCAACTAGGTTGACTCAGCCTTCTACCCTCTGTGGGATGGTAAAATGAGTACTGGCGGTGGTCAAGGCCATCGCTAGGGAACAAACGGCGAGTTCTGCGCAACATTAGGCCCTGTGGCCAGGAATGCAAGTATACCGATCCAGTCGGTTAATCCGGCCGACTTGGACTGTATGCTGGCTTAATTGGGTTCCGCCCTCGCCGGCTCAAAGTGCCGTCATGGGGATGAGCTGCCATGCAACGGGCCTAGTACAGCTTCGCTGCCTAGTGCCTATGCGAAATCTTCTTCTTCTTCTTACATTGACTTCCAGTACTAGATGACGGATTTGTAATCATAATACAAACTAAAACCACACCAGAGGCCAGAGCAAATCTAAACGTCTCTTAAAACTACTAACACTGCATGCTGATACAACATGATCAGGTAGTGAGTTCAATAGCTTAACTAATCTGTTTACAAAGAAAAGTTTCCAGAAATCATATTTATACAACTGGGGGCAGCAACTTTTATCTATGACCCTGGTATCATAACGCTGTTTTAACATAGATTTATACTGCAACTGTAACACAAAATTGGTATCATACTTGTTATTTACATATTTATATAACTGAATCATATCCCCTCTTAATTGCCTATATCCAGTGGCGGTTCTAGCCCGCAATATCTGGGGGACACAGCCCCATGGCAAGCGCGGTAGTCTGAGCCTATAACGGGGGTCTGGAGGCAGAGCCCCCAGTGGGGTCCAGGAGCAGAGCCCTGGGTCAGGAGGGCAAAGACCCCCTGAAGCCGTAGCATTTTTGGTTTTCGGACGTTCAGTTGCAGTCGCAAATTTGCCCACTTTTCTAAAATTTGGAAATGCAAAAAAATCAGATATTTGTGTTATCTTTGCAAAAAATTATGGGTGGCCATGAAACTGGGGGGAAGCAAAACTGGGGGGCTGTCCCCCCCGGCCCTGGCCTAAAACCTTCACTGCCTATCATAAAGTTGGCAGTTGCAAAACACATAATCTTCATAAAAATGACTAGAAAGGTCCCTAATTAATTTTGTTGCCCTCATTTGGACTTTTTCAATTTTTTTCTATATCACATTCTTCTAGGAGCCCAAACAGTATTAGCATCTTCCAAATGTGGTCTTACCAAACTTTTATACAGAACAACAAAGCATTCTAGAGATAATTCTTGGAAGTTTCTTTGCATAAGTCCCAACATAGAATACGCTTTACTGACTATATTGCTAATATGTTGATCTAACAATAAGAAAGAATCAAACAAGACCTGTTTCAATGAAACACCGTCTATTTTGTATGTGAAACTATTGTTCGTAGTATCATACTGACGTTGATGGAATGACATTGATTTACATTTTTTTTTGCATTAAGTTTAACTAACCATCTGTGAGCCCAGTTTGTGAATTTATCGTTTTTTGACTGTAATATTTCTGCATGAACTATAGGTCTACACTTAATATGATTATATAGCCTTGCACATAGATGAAGAAGGATTGTATGTGCCCACTAGATATAAAGCTGGAATAGCAGTTGAAACAGACCGCAAACCCATAATGGTCACAATAAACACTAATCAGCCGAAGGAGGAAGAATGTAAAGTACCAAAGCGACAGCGATGGATCCTAGTTAAAGAAGCAACAGTCAGAAAGTACAAAAGTGGAACTAACAACTTGGAAGCACTGAGAAGGACCTGGAGAAACGATAATAACGTACAGCAACAATATGACGAACGGGAGTCGTGTATACTGTATAGTGTATACTGTATACTGTATATACTGGACAATACTTGTATCACAAGAACAAAAAAGCTTCTCACTAGTGGACAGACCAAAGTCATCAGGAATAAAATGAAGCAAATTCGGAAGATGAAAAGACAGATAATCAAAAGGAGGGAATTCTGAACAATGAATCGATTGAAGTGGATGTCAGAAAACTGCAAGAAGAAGTGTCACAGGTGATAGCTGATATGCGTCAAAAGGAGTTAGAAGAAAAGATTAACAGTATTGAACAAACAGGAGGACCAGCATCAAACCAGATATGGAAAATACGAAAAGCTATGAAGACCAAGAGAAGTGATGAAGGACATACAGTTAAAGATTCAGTTACAGGAGAACGCTCATCAGAGCCGGAAATGATCAAACAAAGTCATGTGGAATACTTCAAAACACTACGTACTCCAAATGAAACTAGAAATTTGGGGCAAAGCCCAACGTGAGTCCGCCCGGCGCCCTAAGTCCAATTGGGGGAAATTAGGGGGGGGGAGAATTTCGCTGGCATCAAAGTCACGTTGCCCGAACTCAAATGCATTGGCATACGCCGAACGCGCATTGTCAACTTAGGGTAGGTCAACATGAGCGCCTATAACTTTGTTTGTAGTGGACGGAATTTCACAATTTTTTTTTGTTCAACGCCGAAAGGATCGTACTCGTCAACGCCGTTTAGATTTTGTCGCTATCTTCATCCGTTCCAGAGAAATTTGCACTCAAAGTCGAAAGTTGTTGTGAATCGCACCGATTTTTGCACGTTTTTTGCCCTCCCAAATTTTAAGGGGGGCGGTGCCCCCAAATGTTGTACCTGCGTTAACACTCCGACCTAGAGACACGTCAAGTGCCAAAGTTTCATTGGGCTACACCGGCTAACTCCGAAGTTGTAAGCGCTCCTTTATTGCATTTTAAGCCAATTTTTGACCCCCCCTATTGAAAAAAGTTGTAAGGGGGGCCCCCGTCCCAGGTTGGGGGTGCGCTAGTAAGACTTGGTCATTCTCTAGCGTGTGTAAAAATTTGGGGGCGCAGCACCTCCTAGGGGCCGAAATATGTTCTTCCGAAAAATGCGCTTTCGGTGGGTTTAATTCAACATCGAGATCTCCAAGGTTACTGGACCCAACTTCACCGGACTTGTTTCGCCTAACGCGGGAGAAATCGATGTCGAACAAGTAACTCACCGATTTTGAATATCTTCATCCGTTCTGGAGAAATTGGCCGCCATACTTTGAAGTCGACCGAAATCGGGCCAAATTTTGCATGTTGTCGGCCCTTACAATTTTTTTTGGGAGGCTCACCCAAAATTTCGGCCCGGGATTATAAAATCGAACATACTTAGGAGCATCGTGCAAAATTTCGCACCGATTGGCCCACGGAGCTCGGAGATTACGCGAGGGGAAAAAAGAAAAAAAAATAAACCACAGCAAAACTTAAGTCCGCTTCCGCAAGCTGTCGCTTACGGGCGGACTAAAAGGTCACAGTGTGAACATATGTACGATCTCATAGAAGAAGTACACAGACTCAGGATGCCAGCAACTCAACCAGAAGAACAGCAGATATGTGATGAAACAGACTGCATCAGAATATACAAACATCTTCCAAAGAACACAAGTCCAGGTCCGAATGGAATACCGTACGAAGCATTTATATACGCAGGAAAAGATTTAATAGAATCAACGCAGAGGATGTTTAATATAATCTGGCAGATGGAAGAGATCCCGGATCAGTGAAAAAGATCTGATATTAAAGTGATATATAAAAATAAAGGGCCCAAAGAAGGTCTTGCGAACTACAGAGGCATATTCCTGAGTAGTGTAGTGTGTAAAATTTTTGAAAAACTGATCTACAAGAAAGTAGAACCTATAATTGACATGAATATGACAGAATTCCAAGCAGGAGCAAGAAAAGGAAGAAGGACAACTGACCATATTCTAACACTAAAAGCAAAGATTGAGTATGATCAGTATTTACAAAGAGACACATATATACAATTCTACGATATTGTGAAGAACCAAGTAGCTATAGAAGTTTTCCAAGATAGGAAAAGACTTCAGCTACATCCGGAAAAAAGTGAGTACTTGGTGAACAGGGGAAACATTAGAAAGATACAAACAGATGATTGGAAAAGAAGGCCCACAGATAGACGACATGAACAGTGTAAGTCAGTCTGCAGAAATAGTTAAAAAGAAAATGGAAGAAAGAACAAAAATAAAGACGATTGTGAATAGTACGGATGAGAAGAAAACTTTCCGCTCCAGAGGAGTGTCTGGCAAAGGATCCGCCCAAGTTTAAGTTTCAAGCTTGCATTATCTGCAAAAAGATAAATTTTGGCATCTTTCCCACATGACTCGATTAAGTCATTGATGTAAATAATGAACAAAACATGCCCATGTATTGAACCTTGAGGGATGCCGCTAAGAACATCGGACCACTCTGACATAACTTCATCAATCTTAACCCTTTGTTTTCTCTCTATAAGAAAAGACTCTATCCAAAAATTATTTCCTTATTTACCTGATAACTATGTAACTTGCTAATAAGTCTGCCCTAGGGAACTTCGTCAAATGCTTTCTCGAGATCTGTGTAAATGACATCAATTCTACCTCCTGATTCTAACAACTCAGTCCAGTCATCTAACATAGATAACAACTGAGTAATGGTAGACCTACCTTTTAAAAACCAAACTGTCTATCACAGAAATATTTATTTTGTTTAAAATGTTCTAGCAAGTTATCCCTAACTATAGATTCAAATATTTTACATACAGAACAAGTTAAACTTACAGGTCTGTAGTTATTTAATTCACACTTTTTTCTTAAAGATAGGAACAACATTAGCTTTTTTCCAATATAATGGCAAAATTTACCAAAGTACAATTTAGCCAAAATATGTCCATACTCTTTTTTGCTGGACATCTTTGCTTTTGGTTTCCTTTCATTTTTCCGTGCAGTGCACAGTGCAAAGTGCAATATTGCCATTGTACAGTGTTTTCTTATAATACAATTCCATTGATCATTTTGTAGTATTTGTGACAAAGGCATATTATGTCGTCATTTAAAGACATAGACTTTTTATTTCTTACCATGTTGTGTGGCTATAATTAACTAGTTGATGTAGTCTCACAGATGACTTGGCATCTTCTGCATAATTTTAAGCATTTTGTGCATTTTTTTGTAATTTTTTATAAGTTACAGCAAGATATTTCATTAAGAAGATTAAGCAACACCTTATAAATGATTTTCGATTGGTTGACTGGTTGCATGATTGTTGGTGTTATTATGTTGGTTTGTTTGTCACTCAAACAGCAATGAGCACGAAGACTTTGCTGACGAGATAAAGAGACTTCGAGCACTCCGAGGCAAAGTGAAACCAAAGAAAGGCGAAGGAAAACGTGCTCAGAATAGGCCTAAACTTTGATGACAGTTTATCTTTGTAGTTACAATTCATGGACCATAAGTTAATGTCAGATGCCTATATGTGGTAAGGAGAGCAGCTTGCTTTTAGAAAGGTTGCAGCTTTGCATTGGGAAAGCTAGGGTGGCTCTTGTGGCATAACTTCGGGAAGCATATAGAGGAAATTGCCTTTGGGCACCAGCCCGGCATCGGGCACCACACTTCACAGCTCATTTTTTATGCAGTATCAGTGTATCATATTTCTCAATTTTGATTGATTTATCAACTCAGCTGATTAATAGTAATAATTTGGCCTATAAGATTGTGTTCTTCACATTTTTTTCACGGTGTTCATCAGTTGTCAATGTTGACTATAACAGCATACAAACAGTGACTGGCATCGAGGTCATCATTGAAAATTTTTTGCCAGAGGTTTGGAAAAATGTTTCCTAGAGGCCAGTCGCTATTTGTTTTGTTATACCGCAAAAACCAGAACAAAAAAACTTAAACAAAAATCATTTGAACAAAAAAGCTGTGATGACTTCAATGTTGGCTGCTTAATGTTGCCCACGCGGGAAATATTTAACTTCAGTGTTGGTCGCGTGGGCAACATGGCATATTGGTGAATGATACGTGATGCAATTTGGACCAATTGCATGCACATGCAGGTATTTTGCCGCTTGTTGAGGTACAACAGTGAATGGTATTTATTAATGTTTGATATTTTAGTAAAATGTTGGTAATTACATTTGTGCCATTTTGTTAAAAATGTGGTGTTGATAAGGGAAAACTACAGGGTGCAGCAAAAAAAGTGGACCCCTAAAGTTTTTCACTGTTTTCTCATCAACAGTTTGGAATTTTAATTTGAAATTTTACAAATTTATTTGCTGAAATCTTTTACATCGAATTGCCAAATAAAATTTGATTCTGTTAAAAAACGACGAAGTTATAGACTCTTTCGACCGTTTACCAAATTTTCAGCATTAAAAATGGTTAAGCTAAAAATGCTATTTAATTTTTAACAAGAGGGTGCGGCCGTTGAGGGGCCGCCCGCTATGGGGCCGTCTTTGCAGTTGAGTACGTCCCAGCAATTTCCCTATCTTTACTATGGGAATTTCGTTTTCCGTATGAGTTAAGGCTCACGTACCTAAAACGATACGTAAAAAGAAGTAGGCACGGGACAGACGGACAGACAGACGGACGGACAGCATCGATACATGATGGGGCCTCCTTCTAGGAAGGACGGCCCCATAAAAACTGATTACCACGTTACTGTTGATGACGTAACAGTAATGTTTTGATAAACAGCAATTTATTCTGTTTAAAAATTATCATTAAATTATCGTTCCTTTAAAGCAGTTGCCCGCTGCCCACCGGATTCATCTTCCAGCAGAACGGCGCGTCAGCACACAGCGCGCAACGCCGCGCAACGCACAGAACTGGCTGCGGGCCAGCTGTCCAGATGTCATCACAAAAGACCAATGGCCTCCAAATTTGCTGAATATAAACCCAGTGGACTATCACGTATGGAGTGCAATGTTGGAGGCTTACTGCAAGCTTAAATCAAAGCTGAAAACAAGCACCAAACTCAAGGAAGCACTTCAGGTTATCTGGGGCAACCTGCCACAGGGACCGATCAACAAGGAGGTTGGTGTTGTAGCTTGGAGCTGGCAGTGAACACTTTGAACATTTGCAATGACAATGGAATTCTGGCATCTGATCATTATTTAACTGTGTTGTTTCAACGATGTTGTTAAATTGGTGTTGTAGCCGGAGCATTTTTGAATGCTGAAAACTCGGTAGGCGGACATGTTAAAAAATCTATAACTTCGTCGTTTTTCAAGAGAATCAAATTTTATTTGACAGTTAGATGGAGAAGGTTTCAATAAGTGAATGTGTAACATTTCACATTAAAATTCCAAACGGTTGCTGAGAAAACTGCGAAAACCTTTAGGGGTCCACTTTTTTGCAGCACCCTGTACAGGGTGGCCCAAAAAAACGGGGCCACTCTGTTATATAGCTTCTAACTTCAGAAATACTGCTTAGATC
>Ga0209671_1009131_pt1 | contig 10386 bp, 7 predicted proteins | sample WorMetHERISLAND2_2_FD_187401 | JGI IMG/M metagenome (GOLD analysis project Ga0209671, IMG submission 187401) | Marine gutless worms symbiont microbial communities from Max Planck institute for Marine Microbiology, Germany - Olavius geniculatus... | ecosystem: Host-associated > Annelida >... | reverse complement strand
TCTTGGAAGAAGAATCTCAACTAATACTGGCGAGGCTAGAGAGACCAGTTATTTATTTCAGAGGATTTCTGTTTTGGTGCAGCGCTTCAATGCTGTTTTGTTGCACAACAGTTTGCCGGCCGCTGACTGCACGGACTGACGATCGTACCCACCTTTGTATTTCGTAGTTAATTTTTAGGCTGCCTCGGGAACAAAGTACCGAGGGTTAAAAAAAAAAATAATAATAATAATAATAAGAGAACATTTATATAGCGCACTATCGCTTCGAAGAAATCTCTAGTTCGCTTGCGTGGCAGTCGAGTATGAATACTGCAAGTTCATAGTGTCCGCTAAAAACGAAACAAAACTGCGACAGGTCCGGTAATGCCAGTACTTGTGCAAACTGTTCAAACATCAGATTGTAAATCCGTTGACTGTTCGCTGATGACGTTGTTGGTTGGCTTCCATGATCCATCATTACACAGAAGTCTTGTGCACGCTGGTCAGCAAGGCACGCCGTCATGGTCGAATGCGTACAATCGCAAACACGCGTACGCACGGCCACGGCAGCCTGGCCTAGAGACGCGCACGTCCAACATGTCGGCCAGCACGTGTCAGCACAGAGCAAGACATCGTAACATGGCAAGTGTCAAAGATGGACGAAACAAGGCGTCAAATCAGCAAACCAGAACAGCCAAACGGACCACCATATGTAGCACTTCAATACAGCAAAGTATCATGTCACAGAACGCACTCGTGCCGTAGCAAAACACTAAAACATGCAGCACTTCTCAAACACGCCTCACGCTGCAAGCCGTTGTCATCGGTGTATGGTTATTTGTAATTACCATCATGAGCTCCACAGACAAGTTTGTAATGTTTTTGGTTGCATCAACGATGTTGATCAACACCAGACACAGTTAGTGATTATCAGATGGCAGATGGATAAACAATCTCAATACGTAACCAACCACCCAGGTCTGGGTAGGTACAGTTAGTAGCAATATTGCAGGAGCATAAACAGGCACACCATGAAATGCACAAGCTGTGTATTTGTGGTCTTGCAGTGTAAACTGGTGTCTGACTGAAGGCTTAAGAAATAGAGATCAACACTCTATGGGCTTTATGGCTTGGGAAGGTTTTTGTGTTTACATTTATGTATGGACTGTATCATGTTTTGAAGTTTTCAGTTTGGTGGTGCAATGGACTTCATTGATTGTGCATAAATTCTATTGCTAAAAATATAAATTTGTAGTTCGTGATATTGGTCAGTTTGTTGACTACTTGCTGCCATGTGCATGGTTTTTCCACACTTTGTATACAGTAGAGTTGATGTCATTAGATTGATATATGCGTGGAGGGGTTTAATTTCCTGTATCAAAGTCTAGCGGTCGTGGTTGAATTACAATTACTCTTAAATATAGACTATAGAGGTGTCAATGCGTTAATTTTTTTAACGCGTTAATTTTTTAACGCATTAATTAACACGTTATTAACGCACTCAGGCCCCTCGCGATGGAGATTAGGGGGGTAAGCTACCCCAGGCCCTGCGACGTTTGGGGAGCGCCTGTAGAATATAGAAAGTTAGAAACATTTTAAATGTATAATCAGCAATAACTGGCATCATAGCTAGCATAGATATTTATTAGCCTGTCATTGGAATAATATTTATTTACAGTGGTGATGGAAAGGCAACTACAGTTTAGTAACTTGAATTTATGCGATTGTCAAATAACCGCAGTTTAACGGAATATTGGAACTTTTGCTGCACAGAATTTAGTAAATTAACATAATTTAATGTATGTGCGTTAATTTTTTAAAGGTGCGTTAATTTATTAACACATTAACGCATCAATTAATGCATTAATTTGACAGCTTTAGTTAAATATAAAACATACTGGTAATATACGGCAAATCTGTTGCTGCAGATGTATGCTATTGTTTTCAACCATACATTGATTGTGTCATTTTCATGTTGACAGTATTTCACTGTTGCCTGTTTGCAGGCCGGGTTAGATCACTCAACACTGGTAGCCATCGTACAGTTACGGTCCGACTACAGGACGGCTAAGTTGGCCACATGGTTCAAGTGAAGCTGTCGGCTAACAGTTGGTGTACTGGGCAGCTGATGGAGACTTTGTGCACTGTCTTGCAACAAGCAGCCGATTACAACTTACTTGAAGGTCATGATAGCTCATTATCACTATTCCAGACTGTATCGTGAGCTTTTTGCCGTGGTGTGTTGGACGTTGAGTAATATTCTTTGCATGGAGTAGGAGCAGGCTTGTCGAGAGCCACTGCGAGGCCGGGGGAAATATTCTCGCTGGGCCCCCAAACATTTTTGCCGGGCCCCTCTGGGAAGAAGTGTTTGAATTTTTCTTTTTTAAATGGTGCATCCTGGTGTACTTTTTTATTTCTGAGCGATGGTGGGGCCCCCCCAAACGTTGCAGGGCCCTGGGTAGCTTATCCCCCCTACCTCACCCTCTCGACAGGCCTGAGTAGGAGAGTGGTTAGTCAAGGTGCTAAAAGCCATCACGTAACCAGATTGACAAAGTCACAAACACAGGTATCAGGCCACAGCTCTGTTATATGAAGCTATCAGCAGGAGTGACAGAGCTGCGTTGTTATCACTGGGTTTTGGCTGAAGCTTAAAGATAGGCTATTTGTGTCATTAGATGTGATTTATGCATTCTGTATTGTCGTCGTCATCAATGCTTAGCCGGTAAGAGTCGTATGGTGCCTCTGATACTGTGATAACGTCAGTTTGATCACCACCACTGGCGTTGCTGATTCTTTCTTTGCGAATGCTAGTGATGATGTTTATATTTACAGATGTTTTGTTGCTGTTGGAGGTTGTATGTGTAGACCGCCAGTATAGTTTTACCATACAGTGTTGGCCAGTTTTTGTTTTAAGAAACTTGTCATGTACGACAACTTGCATGTGGAGAAAATCATACCGAGTTATATAATCAGAATAGGCAAATATGAGCACATTAGGTATGTGTACCTAATTTGCAAACCATCTCTGTGCCTGTGGTCTCATAATGGGCTGTCACTTTGAACACTTTTTACTGCACTCAGTTGAAAAACAGACAGTTTGATAAACTATCATCTCAAGTGACATAAATGTGGAAAAATGTGTTTTATGTCCAATTTTGATTAAGTAATAATGCTCCTTTGGACAAAAAAACAATATTTTGTTGGTTCTGTTTTCCCCAGGTAGTGCAAAAACAGACATTGGGTGTTGTTGGAAATTAAACAGTTATTTAATTGCCAGTTGTATCAGAAATATTATTATCAAAAATTACTAAAATCTGATAATTTTTCTTTAAGCTACAACCAAAATGTCTAGGATGTTTTTTTCCGGACATGGTGTCATGGGCGTAGGAGCCGGGGGCGCTCCCCCCAGATTCGGTCAAAATGCGGTGAAAAATTCGGGCAAAACGGCAAAAAATTCACCAAAAAAGAAGAAAGAAAAAATTTTAAAATGCAGGACAGAGAAAGCAAAAAAAATTATTCAACGTGTATACCCGGTACTGCAGCTGCATGGGCTTGTTTCCTTGAAGATTGATTCGAGACTTGGACTGTTAAAATCTATGTTTAATATCAAAAATTTCATATGCAGGTTGTTCTGTTTAACTCTAGTGATATCGGCACAATTTACTTTTGAAGTGGAAGTCACAGCCTGAAATCACAAAAACAAAAGTCAATAAAACCTTTATTTTACTGTTTACAGTCATCCAGGATCATTGCTTTCGGTACCAAATGAAAGCACGTGTACGACTTCATATTGGCGATTAATAGAAATCTTGGCCTTATCTCATACTGTTTTTGAGATACGGCAACCTAGGGCCTAGTGGTTAAAAATGGCAAATTTTTCTACCCCTCCCCCTTTATTTAGCTCTTTTGGTTGGCATGATCCAGTTCAATTTTTCAGAAAAGCTTTACAGATCCCCAAACTAGAGTCTTTTACGAAGCTTAGTTGAAGGTTTCGTGATCTAGCCTGCTCTGTTTTGATACAATCGCAAAGTGTGATGGTGGACGGACAGGCGGAGGGATAGACAGACGCCTCGACGATAGCTGAGATGTGCGGCATTACAGTGCCGTCACACGTAAAAGAAGCATTGCCAGTAATGTATCCACAGGTAGCGGTGGCACTCAAGGCGTTCACTTCTTCCCAGAAAATTTTTTGATTTTTTGGCATCAACTTGCTGTGTTTGGGTGCATTTTGACACTATTTCGAGAAAAAATTAGCCTACAGTTCCACACTAGATGATCGCCATTTCTGGTCTCCTGAGAGGCTATTTCCCTCAGTGCTCCCTAGAGCCACGCCATGACTGAAAAATATTTGCAGGGGCGGATTATCCATGAGGCTGTTGAGGCTGAATTCTCAGGGCCCGGGCCCCCAGGGGCTCGGAGAGTGGACTTCAAAGTTTGTAGACAGTTGCAGCTTGCTAGTTCTAGACTAAAACTTTTGTCAATTCTGTGTACAACAGTTCGATGCTTTCTTCGCTTGCAGGTTATTTGTACTTCTGCTTTTTAGTTCGTTCTGTTACTTTTGTTTGCCTTTATTGTTTAAGCAAAAAAGGTAGCAGTACAAAAATAACTAAAATAAAGTCAGTATTGCAAATATATGTACGAGGGGCCCTCAGTCGCTTTCAAGCCCCAGGGCCCAAAGAGACCACGATCCGGCTCTGAATATTCGGGCAAGTTGCCTCCTTCTCTGCCCCCCCCCCCTAAGCGAAATAGTCTTCCTATGCCTATGCACGGTGTACTGTGATACACTTGTTGCCGATTTACTTGCCTATATATCAATTTGTTCGATACATGACTCCTGACTTGAAAACAAAAAGGCATAGAAAAGCCAGAATTGGTGTTGACATTCCAGAAGTCAGGAGTATCCAGTGAGCCAATTTTTATTTAAAAACCACTCAAGGTCAGGCAGACAGTTAGCTGCACAATGTGTCAGCACTGGGTCAACATACATTTAGTCTTCTGGTTTGCAAAAAAACTTTTCATAGAAAAATACGGCAATGCAGACTTGTTGGCAAATATGTAGATGCTAGTCAGAACAAGCTACAACATGCACTGCTACTGTAAATTCATGTATAGGCCATTAGACCTACGTTTTTTAGCGTTTGGACTCATTTCTGTATGTTGAATTTGTCAATGAATTTATTATTTGATTGTAATTGATAGCATGAGCTTTAATTTTGTACATGAGCTTTTTGTGTTTTGACACTTGCAAAATGTTTGATATTGTGGTATGTGTGGGTTGACTGAAAATGCCGGACCTGAATTTGACGGACATGAAATAGACGGACCAAGTGACCAGGCATGAAATTGGCAGACATGAAATTGGTGGGCAAGATATATATCGTTTGAAACTAGATTAAATTGCAATTATTTTCGAAAGAACAACATAACACGAGTTAGAGCAACAAGATAAGTTGTAGGCCTATAATGTCATAGATTTATTAAAATGCAACTACGAAAACATGAACTTCAAATTAGCAATTATGTCATTGCAACTTGCAAAATATTACTCTAAAATGTCTCTTTGCAACATCTGCTAACGATCACTAGCCTAAAACGCTACATGGTAGTGTCAAGTACAGTATGTCTGACAAAAACATAATCCTACAAGAATGCAATTCAAATGCAATTCAACGTAAAATAAATGCAGTCATTGAAATGCACAAAAACACAAAAACTTGTCAAACAAGTCAAGTCAAACTATCATTTACATCATTTAGTCTCAAGTTACTGAAACAGTAATCACAAATGTCTGTGCAACAGCTGCTAACGCGATCAAGTATAGTATATCTGAAAGAGCTGGTGTAGTTTTAAATTCAACTACAATTTAATGTAAAATAAATGCTTTCATTGAAATGCATCAAACATGCCAAACGCATCAATTTAAAGTTAAGCCATATCACTGTTCTCTTTTTTCACTTGTTTGTATAATTTATTATCGCACGCTTACAGAAAACCGCGGCCTTTAGCTATCGCTACGTATGACGACGAACTCTCCATGGTCGCAACTGACCACACTTTATATTGACTTAGACGGTCAACGATCAATAAGCTGCCGTCTGAAATCTACTCACCTACAGGTCATGTCCTGCATATTCAGGTCCGTCAATTTCATGCCTGGAAATTTGGTCCTTCAATTTCATGTCTGCCAATTTCATGCTTGGACTTTTGGTCTGTATTTCATGTCTGTCAAATTCATGCCTGGACATTTCGATGGTCCTTCATTTTCAGGTCCGTCATTTTCAGCGCCCCCGTATGTGTATGTGTTAGTGACTTATTGTCCTGTTGTGTCTCTGTACTTAATAAAATGTGCATTCATTTTATTTCCTGCGTTCATAATGAGAAGGAAGGATGCGGTTATGAATAAAAACTTTTTTGCAATTTTTTTCTTAAGAGAACATCATCTCAAGTACTTTAGCATCAAGCACTGGCTGACTGAGGTTGGACGTGTATGTGCAAATGCGGTGGCAAGGTGATAGATGTGCAACATTTGAAATATCATGAGAAAAAATGAATGCTGTGCAGGATTAACAGCATTTTTGGGTTTTTGGTAGTTCAGAACTCGAGACTGAGTGATTTGGTAAACTACAGGTTATTTAACATTATTATTGCCAATATGTATTTTTTTGTTGCAAAGAACTGTTGATTATTGTGCGCACAAGTGACAAAGGACCTACAATGTTGAATCGTAAACAGGTTAGAAGCTTGCTGATTCGACGTCTGAGGCTATGAGTATTAAACGAGTCTGAAATACTCTATAGCTGAAAGTCAAATTCATTAGACATCCAAAACAATTACAAGGTACTATGCCAGTCTCTTTCAGATATTTTTTTTTCTGTTCATGCATTCCGCATCAGTTGAGCAGTTTCGAAAGCATTTCAAAAAACGAGTACCGAATCGAAACTCGGTCGAATCGAATCGTATTTGAATTCGGCGGAATCGCCCATCTCTAGCGTTTGTTTACGTTTACGTGGATCCAACATGGCTGGTGCTGTTCGCGGAGGATTGCGACCGCATCATTCTATGAAACATTCCTTTATTATAATTGGACTTATAGTTGTCGTCGTTGTGCTTGGGGTTAATTACTGGAGCATCTCAGCGAAAAACACTCGCCTACTGGATGACATTGCCAAGTTGCAGAATTTTTACAAGGTGATGCATCTCCGCCATCCGTTTCGTTGAGAACATTTCAGCGATTTTTTTATTTGCACTTAGCACGTTTTTATTAGCTTCGTGGACTTGGACGTTGGACTTCATGCACACTTGCAATGCACGGCATTACTCAACTCTGGGGATTTGTGCATTATTTATAAACAAAAAGAAGATGTTGACAAGCACTGGATTGTGGAAGGGGCGTGGTCGTGGGAGGCCTCCTAGGCTTCTGCCCTTAGAATGCATGCTTTTTTCTAGGACTATCCTGCATGATGCAGTCAGATATGTGCAGATCCTGACATTTTTGAGTTTGCGTCGGTCCGCAGATTTTGACCAAGGATCCGCTGTCAGTCCCCGTCCACAACAAGAGTGAAATTCTGGATTCGTGCCCGTCCACGTTCGCACTGAATAGTCCTGCCTCTCGTCATTAATACATAAGACAGGCTACTACGCGCCTAGGCCTATAGCAGATTACAATTTACCGGTACCAGTGCTACCGTGCTACGCACGTTTCAACACACACCACTTCTGTTTTTAAATTTTGTTGGGAAAAAAATACACTCGTCACAAAACAAGATTTGCGTCAGTTCGCATTCGCAAATTTTGTCACGGAACAAGATCCGTGTTTGTTTGCGTCTGCAAAAAATCCTGCGGCACGGACTGACGCATTCGTAGTCCACACGTCTTTGACTGCAATGCCAAGTTCTGTTGATGTATTTTAGTTGCAGGCTTAAAGCATAATATAAATGACAACATTATGTTTTGCCTTATCTTGACGATCAGATGTTGTTGTTACAGTAGTAAGTCAGTGCAGTTGTGGAGTGTGACTGACAATGAATGCCAAGGTCTGGTGGTGATTGTGACAGCGATGTGCGGAGCAGTTCGGTCAACTTACTGGTGAGAAAAAGAGGCAAGAGAACACAGCGAATGAGAGAGATCGCGAGCTGGAGGATACAAGACGTCGTCTGGTAGACAAAGAGGCTGAAGTTGCAAAGTTGCAAAACATGCAACATAGATACAGTGAAGAACTTGTAAGATCAACACAATTATACTGTGCTTTACTGTTTGCATATATGCTACTTGATTCCTGAGAGATGTGGCTGCAAGTCATTATGTGTCGGGTTATATAATGGCTCATCTGCAGTTGTTAGAGGCTAAGACCATGTTCACGTAGACATGAGTACGAGTCCCGGTTTCGGTATATGAGTCAATGCTTTGCGGATAAAACAACAGTATTCTACTGCATTGTTAATAATTTGACTAACTGTGAACCGCTAGCGGTGAACAATTAGCAGTGACATAAGTTTTGACGTCTCATGAGCGTTATAGCTTGTGTAAATTAAATTAATGTTATTTGAGTGTCGTTTACTTTACAGGTAACCTGTACTCATGTCGATGTGAATGGCTGCTATTGGAATACATGAAAACTCATGTTTACTGGAACTGGAACCCGTAGACGGGTACATCTGTTTGCTCTGCTTGCAGCGTGAGGCGTGTTTGAGAAGTGCTGCATGTTTTAGTGTTTTGCTACAACACGAGTGCGTTCTGCGACATGATACTTTGCAATGTTGTAGTGCTACATCTGGCAGTCCGTTTGGCTGTTCTCGTTTGCTGATTTGATGCCTTGTTTCATTCGTTGTTGACACTTGATGTTTCGCCGTGTTACGATGTCTTGCTCTGTGCTGACACGTGCTGGCCGGCATGTTGGACATGCGCGTTTCTAGGCCAGCCTGCCGTGGCTGTGCATACGCATGGATCGTGGAAGCCAACCAACAACGTCATCAGTGAACGTCAGCTTTAACAGTCAATGGATTTACCATCTGATGTTTGAACAGTTTGCACAAGCACTGACATCATCGGACCTGTCGCAGTTTCGTTTTTAGCGGACACTATGAACTTGCAGTATTCATACTTGACCGTCAAGCGCATTAGAGGTTAATTCTTAATGACAATGCGCTATAGAAATTAACGTTTTATTTACTTTTTTTACTTACTCGTACTCGTACTTATGTTTGTGTGAACACGGTCTAACTTGGCTTTGGCCTCCCATCTTCCATACCATAATGCTGGGACAGTGTGACTATTATAACATTAGCTATGGTTGTTCACTCTCAGCGGCTGCTAATACTACTTGCCATGAAACTTATAATACAGGCATCTGTTAGAACCTCCCTGCTTGTAATAGACCTGGCTTCTGTTACAGACACCAGGCTTGTGTTTAAACATTGTCAGTTTGCCATATTAATTTTTTTCTGTGTACACAGTGTTTGTTATTTGAAAATTGCATGGTTTTTTCTTACGAAAATCTTCAGATTAGGAAACAATAAGGTGCATGATAAAAATCTCGAGTTCAACATAGGAAGTTTTCATGGTAGTCCCTAGTGCTGCACAAGACTGCTTGGGCATTAAGAGACTTCCTGTCATTTTCGTTCTTTTAGTTCTTGTAACTTTACCGCAACCCATGGCATACACTCACCTTATGCATATGTCATGGCTAAGGCTTTGCAGCATTTAATACACTGGGTGACTTCACTTTTTGACTTAGACTTTTGCTAAACCTTTCGCTGAGCCTAAACTTCGGTCTAAGTACATACTGTAAGCAAAAAGTGAAATGATTTTGAAAGTTTGGTTTGAGTAGGTACTTAGACCGAAGTTTTGGTCTAAGTCTACAGACTGACAAACTTTGGTCAGACCAAACTTCGGTCTAAGTACTTACTTAAGTACCTATTTAGACCAGAGTTTAGCCGAACTAACCTGGCTAAAGTCAGTTTGTTTGCATGGAAGAGCCCTTAGGGCTAAACTTTCACTAACCCTAAATCCACTTCAACTTTTTGACTTTAGCTGAGCGAAAACAATGAAAAACATGGCGATTATTTGCAGTCTTATACGTACGGCTAGTTTAGTAACTTAAAGCAGTCTGGTATCAAAAATAAATGCCGTAATGACTTCACAATGACGCAAGATGTTACATAACAGGTCGTATGCATGCACAGTGCAATTAAATAAGCAAGTCCAAGCATAACTGGTTGATTTATTATCAGTTAGGCCTAATTTTCCACCATATTTAATTAGAGCTGTCACAGTTGACGCGTTAATTAATGCGTTAATAAATTAACGTGCGTTAAAAAAATTAACGCACATGCGTAAATTTATTTTATTCAGTTACTAAATTCTGTGCAGCAAAAGTTCGGATATTCCATTAAACTGTGGTTATATGAC
>Ga0209671_1009130_pt1 | contig 10386 bp, 7 predicted proteins | sample WorMetHERISLAND2_2_FD_187401 | JGI IMG/M metagenome (GOLD analysis project Ga0209671, IMG submission 187401) | Marine gutless worms symbiont microbial communities from Max Planck institute for Marine Microbiology, Germany - Olavius geniculatus... | ecosystem: Host-associated > Annelida >... | reverse complement strand
GGTAGGAAGGGAAGAGGGAAAGAAGAGGGAAGGAGAAAGGAAAAGGGAGCAAAGGGAACAGGAACGGGATTGGCCTAGGGCCCCGCAAAGCCTTAATCCGGCCCTGAGCATAACTCGGCAGAAGCGTCTCAGTTACATGATTCAGCAGCAATATTCCAGCAGCCAGCTGATTACTGGTAAAATATACTGATCACGCAAATTAGCTGAAATAAGACACAATTTGATGTTAACTACTAAACTGCAACGATATTATTCACAGAACAAATGTCTAAATAATCGTAACAAAAATCTTAACAACTAGCCTACCTTATCCAGTATAATAAGTAGACCCTAATTTATCAATGCAAGTTAAAACTAGAAAGCAGTCAGAGCCCGCACACCTCCGCCAAGGCCATGTTGTTCGCTAGGTGACAGCATCATCTTCGGTTTTGCAGCGATTTCCCTTATGCCCCATTGAAAGCAATGGTAACGAAAATTTCAAAGTGATCCAGAATCCAGGATTCTTCCCCCAAAATTGAATCACTGGTAGTTTTGGCCATTCCCGACATTCCCAGAAAATTTCAGAAAGATCCGTCCATAACTTTTTGAGTTATCTTGCTGACACACAGACAGACAAAGTCTGGCAAAAAACATTACCTCCTTGGCGGAGGTAATCAGTACAATAATGGTGACCAAACACCAACACTATTGACCATCTGCTTTAGACACATTATGTTTGTTTTTAGAAAGCAGGCCGAGGCCCACTAGGTCCATTAGGCCCTACAAACGTCACACTGCGCTTACAGTACATAGGCCCAAACATTTCTGTAAGGGCCAAACATGTGTTGCGCTTGAAACAAAAATGTTCCAGACATTTACAATGTAGTTAGAAAGCCGTTGGTGAGTTTCCTTCTTTTCAACTGCTAACCTTGCATCGGTCATGCGACATCAAAATTTAACACAACGCCTGATTAGGTATTGATATAAAGCAACAAGTTTATTTGCAAAAAAGCGCTAATGAGAATGACTCGATGACACTGGTTACTGTAGTTGATCAGAACTTCAGAAGCCTCAAATTCAGCCAAGTACCGAATACGTGAGCCTCACTGGGAACATAATTGGAGGCTTATATGCATTAATTTTATACAATACAAAATGCAGCATATTACTCGAAATAAATTATAACTGCAATAATGGTTGGTTACTGTAACTTGAAAAAAATGTTCCGATTTCCAATAAAAATACACAAATGAACAAAGCGACTGATATTTATTGGCAAACTTTTACTAGTCCTAACGGGCTAACTTTGCGAGCCCCACAGAACTGTTATAATACAGTAGGCTATGCTGCGAGTTTGAGTCCTGACTTGACTCACGCAGGGTAGCTCGCGTTCTAACTTCTTACTACGATCACTACTAAACTTAGCTACAGCCTGCAAAAAATAACGAGTTAAAAACCTCTTACAGAATTGAAGAAAATAACTTTGACAACTTGGAATATTCTATCGTACACTTATAAAACACGTTCATCGTAATAATGATAAACACTGCTCAGACTGCTGTTAAAATGTTGCTATGTAAAAATATATATTAGGCCTATCATTTGTTAGAATATCTCTATAAACGCACGCATTAATGACGACAAGAAATGATAACGACGATGACGATTTATGTAGGCCTATAAAACACTGATAAAACAGATAAAACGCAGATAAACTTAAGTTAGCTGAAAGCTGTTGCCGCCTTGTGATCTTTCTTAAGCTGTGCTTAAAAAAACATTAGCGGGCTCACATAGGCTAACGTTGGGCGGCACGAATGTCCTGCCCTCGTCGTCACAACAGGTGACTGTATTTACTGATTGTGCCGTCAATTTCCACATTTATTAATATTAGGTCTACCGAAAAATAAATTCAAAGTATACTGCGCGGCATAAGCTTGTGAAGAATACGGTAACTGAAAATATCTCTGAGCAGTATGTTGGTCTTGGACCAGCAGTGCCGTGTGAACAAAGCAGTATAAACAGTAGGCCTACTGCTGTCGCCGACTTCATTTCGGGCTGGATCTATTTTCGCTGGTAGTAGGCTCTACTACAGCACCGGTACACAAAACTACGCAACGAAACACTATGTCATAAACAGCTTAAAAGATGTTTGCCATTTCAGTTTGGGATTTTAAGGCCATTTGACATTAAGTAGTCGAAAAGACTTGACGAATCGATGTACTCCACAGAATGACAGACAAACAAACAAATAAACGGGCAATGCCTAATAGATGGGACGGCAGCTCTTGTACATGTAGAAATATTATGAAAATAATTCGCATCAGCATTCAGCAAAAAATAGCCCTGGAAAAAGTCAGCGCAACTAAAATCAACTGTTTAGCCGCATCGTGTATGCGCTTTCATTTAGGCTGTTTCTTCGTAACGGCAGCTGGCAGGCGCAGTCGGCTATTTGGCGGCTGCGTCGAAGGACGAACGTTCGAAGGCGTTTTCAAAGACGACGACTTGGACGACGAAGCAAGAGCAAGAGTGCGAGGATCCGGCGGTTTCTTCGTCGAAGCTGAAGGCACGTTAACTGACGCGGACGTCTGGCGCGAGCTAGCCGTCGTCAAGCGGAAGGAAGTCAGTTTAGGAGCGGCGGCGGCAGAAGTGGTCGACGTAAAACTGCCGCTGGAAGACGTGCGATAGCGTCCTCGCTGTGACGGTCGCAGAACAACGCTAGTAGACGTCGACGTCGTGGTTGTCGTTGTTGTACGACAAGACGGGCTACTGATCGTGGTGTGGGTGGCAGTCGTAGAAACCATATTACTTGCTGCTGAAGTCATCGCGGCCGCCGCCTTGAGTTTGCGTGCCTCGGCTGCGGCGCGCTTGTTGGTACGAAGGACCGGTGCGGCGATGGTGGCACGAGTCTGCGACTGACGCACGAACGCCGTCCCTGACGATGTCTGCGGCGGGACAGCTCGACTGCACTGTGGCGCCCTCACCTTCCGTTCATCGGCAACCACCCGTTGTGAAGACGAGCGCTGGAACGCTACCGACGTGGACCGCGGCGGCACGGCTTCGGACGGAGGTCGAACTGTCTGCTTGGTGGATGCCGTGGTCGACGCTCTGGGATGAGGGTTGTTAGTGGCCGGTGCCGCAGCGCGCGGCGTGGCTGCTGAGTTACGCGACGCTGACGAAGAGGCTACAAGTGAACTACCGCGACGAGGTGCTGCCGGAGCTGCAGGTTTCGCGGCAACTTTCGTCTGTCGCGCCGGCACACCAACGCTCTGCGAAACTACTTTCTGTGTTCCCACATTCTTCGCGCTGTTTGGCGATCCGCTGCAGCTGGATTGCGCGTTGGTGCCGCTGAGTTTCTTCTCATCGACTGCAGACAACGACACGTCTGACGACGGATGCTGCTGTACAGCGTCAACCTCAACTGACTCGACTTCACCTCGTGCAGGCAACACCACCAGACTCTCCAAGCTCTGACTAACTGCAGAGTTCTCGCCGCTGCAGCAGGGAGTATCACCGTTTACTGTGTCAGGTCCGGTCAGGAACGAAGCCGGCGGCGGTGGCAGCGTTTCCAGCTCGAGCTGAGAGATGTTGTCTGGCGTCTTGGTCGTTGTCTGATCAGTTCGGCGTTCCAGCGTCATCAGTGCGGCGTCGCAGTCGCACATGGAAGACCGTTGCGACGACGACAGATAGACGTCAGACCCCGAAATGCTGGCCGTCTCGAAGCCTTCGTCCTTCTGGCTGGACAACGAGTCGGTGTCGTACTTGAGCTGTAGCGTTGACGTCGACGACGAGGACGCGCTGACGTCGGCATCCTTGTTGGTACATCGCTGCTGCAGCGGCGAGATGCCCGGGGGGACGGCGGTTCCGTCCTCACACGGTGCTCGACGCGACGCGGGCCACGTTCTACTGGTCTCGTCACAGTCCGCCGAGGACGCGTAGATGAGCGACAGCTTGCGCAGTCTGTTGCGCAGTGCCTCGCGCTCGGGCGCCGCGCGTGTCTGGAACTCGTGCACGTTGCTGTCGAGCTGCTGCGTCTCGCTCTCCCAACGCGCCGCGCTGCGATCACGGTATCGGTACAGCCTCAACGACTGACTTCGACGCGGCAGCCACTTGGACGACCAGGTGTCCGTCACGTCCACTTCGGCGCTTGAGCGCGTCTGACGCATGATCCAGTCTGTCGAACTTCCGTCCGTCGTACCAGACACGCTTTGCTGAACGGCGGCGTCAACGGTTTTAGAATCCTCAACTCCTGACGAACTCGGCGAGTCCTCTACCGATTTCCGTTCGTCAACTGTGTTGCCAAGCGTTTCCCTATTCTCGATGATTGGATCAGCGTCAATCGGAGAGTCAGCGCTGCGGATTGTGGTAAAGTTGTCAGCGGTCAGACTGGTGGCGTCTGGAGCGGCGGCCGACGTCGAACTCGTTGTTGAGACGTGCTCGTCGATGTCACTCAGCCGCACGTCGTCTCTGCCGCCGGCTCGTGCAGTCATCAGCTCCAAGCCACTGTCACCACACAGTGACTGCAATAACCCACTGGATGCGGCTGATTGTGCTACTTGTGCTACGTCAGCGGTAGACGGCCGCCTCGACGTGAGTCCAGACTCGGCAACGTCACGAACGGTCAGACGTGGAGTCGGCAGTGATCGTCGTCGCCCTGCTGAGCGCGGACCGAGTTCACCGCTGCCCGGCGTCGGGCTGAAGCAGACCGGTGACGCCGTGCGTTCTCGGGCGGCGTCGACGTCAGGGACGTAGGACCGGCGCTTCCTGCGCGCGGCCAGGCCGGCGTGCTCCACCCCGCCGCCGGCCGACGCACGCAGCAGACAGTTCATCAGATCTTCCTCACTCCCAGTGTTGTTTTCACCACTCCCACCACACTCGCCATTCATCGCGCTCATGGACAGTGCCGCAGAGCTGGAGCTGGAGCGGTGAGGAAGCACAGTACAGCTACCAGTCACGTCAGCGTGTCCTCCCAGCTCGTCCGTCGATGCGTTCGCACACACCCCGCCGCTGTTTCCATTCCCGCCCTGCAAGACGCCCTTGCTCGTCACAGACGTCGACGTCTCCCGCGGCTTGAGTTGCGCTGCACCGGAATTTCCTCCAGCTTCTGCGAAATTGTCCGAATCGTTCGATTTTCTCTTTGTCCCTGTCGACATACATCATCGCACCATATAAAATAAATCCACAGAGTAAGACTACTGGCTCCAACTGTTGTTCATATAGGCTACTGAATTAAATGTTGTGGACTGTTTACTTCCATAATATATATATATTTTTAAATTGTGCTTCATTTTTATAGGCCTACTTATATCCTGTACATAGTTGCACTTTATGTCAACTTCAAGTAAACGAACATGATGATCATCAATGAATTTGAAATTTTTAAAGTTAGCTAAGTAGTACAAACTACTGTTAGGTCCACTAGAGAGATTAGTCAGAGTACAGTTCAGGAAATGATTCGGTGTACAGATGAGCTTTGAGACGACGACGATGATGCGAATGATGATGCTGACAAGGGCAAAAATATTAAAGAGAACGTAAAGCGTACGTCGTGAAGTCTGCTTGGCGTTCATCTGCTCCGAGCGTTGTCTGCGCCGTTCCGCCGCCTTCTCTTCCTGCGCCAGCCGCTCGCGATTCTCCTGAAACGTCAGTCAAACAACATCGCACATCAGAAGATGCTTAATGAGTGTCATGATCGGTCGTATAGTCAAGCTCACTTCAAGACGATGTGCTGGGATTTTTTTGCAACTGAGATCCGAACTATTTTAGCGCACGAGGACAGATGAAAGAGCAGAGCAATGAGCAAGTAATAGTAGAAGACGTTGCAAAGTGCTGACTGTGTTTGACAGTTGCGGCTTTATATCTGTTTCATGTTGTTTTGTATTGAGCTAGATTAATTAAAATATTTAGTAAGAAAAATGATTTAGGCTCATAAATGACTGTGTCCTTCAATAATCGAACGTGTCAGTAAAAAGTCTCCAGAATCGAACTGCATTTGCTATAGAAATGGTGTTCTGTATATAGTATGTATATACGATCTTCAAAAGGTCAAGAGTTTCCGCTTCTTAAAAGTATTTAGATTACGACGCAGGGGCCTACGGCCGTACGACGCACGATTCACATATTTGTGTCGATATAGCAGCGTGTACGGTGTGTACCTGGCTGGCTCTGACGAAAGAGTCGAAGAACGTGCTAAAGAGTCGAATGCACTCGTCGAGCTGAAAGGTTTTCTCGTCTTCACAGAAGTACGCCGCCAGCTCCACACGCAGCGAGTTCAGCTCGCTGACGTCACTTTCCAACTCGGACAACTCGTCGCCAGCAAACTACTCGCAGACAGCACAACATCACAAAGTCTCTGTCATTATAAACTTTTCGTACCATGGACTGTTGGTACCACTTGTGCTGTGTACCTTTAGTAACATCTGTTATTAAGATAACTATTGATGCAGCTAAGCACTGTTTGGGTACATCTTGCACCGCAGATTATCATGTAGCTCAGTTTTGGGCGGTTTCTCGCCGCTGCATCGCAGGAGATAAAAAAATAAATGCTACAAATAGTCCAGTGATGAGACGCGTAGTCCACGGTATGAAAAATCCTGTCTTTACTGTGCAGTTCGTCTTAATAGGCCGCAATGCGAGTCTTGTCCGTCCTTCCGTCTGAACATTCATCGTCAAGATGCTATTTAAACAGAAATAACCGACCTGTCAACTTTCAAATCTACAGCCCAAAGGTTAGCCTAGGGTTAGCCCAGAAACACGGTTTAGTAAGATTGTGCGGTTTAGGGGCCTATTTCTCTGCTTTAGTTTAACTAGCCTACTTGAAAACTACCCGACGAGTTTAAACATTCATCTTTAACTCTTTTGTCTGATAATTATCTAAGGAAACAAGAGCTTCGCTTGAGCTATGTAACAGATTTTAAATACTGTACATTTTTTATACCGCAAACTATAATCATGAACAACTGCAGGCGGGGGGAGGGGTAAGGTGGCACTTTCCCTACCTGAAAAAAAACAAAAAACGGCAACACTACAGACAGAAACTAAAGAGCACTGGCGTAGTAGGCCATAGCCATATTCCAGCGAGGAAAGTATATGATGTAGGCCTATATCAGAAAGACACGACACAAATGGTTGAAAACAGTAAAGGTAAAAGGTAAAGGTCGTCAATTTGTATAGCGCATCGTCGCAAACACGCCTCTAATGCGCTTTCGTCACTAACCAGAGCCGCCTGCCGCACGGCCACCGTGTGCAGCCTGCAGACACAGGCTGGCGCAGCGGCCGGCTAGGCAACCCCAGTCAGCTGTACCAAGGTCTCCACCTTCCGTAACCCATGTAAACGGCATCAAAATATTTTTGTTAACTAACCTCAATGAAGCCTTCCATTTGCTGTCGAAACGTTTTATCAGTGCTGGAGATTTGACTTGAAATCCTTCGCAGTTTGTCTCTCAGTGCGGTGATATCAGCCGTTATTGTCTCGATGTGACATCTTAACACAGATTAACAATCTCAGAGCCAATGATGAAAACTTTTAGATCAGACTGACAGTGGAAAAAATGGGAAAAAAATCAGCTAATATTTAATCCACTTATAATAAAAAATTGATGGTTTGTTTTGGACTACTCTACAAAAACAGAGCGTGTGTATGGCGTTATTATTATGCTATAAGGATCTTTGCGGAATAAGTAATTTTTCAAGAGACATCTGAGGAACTTAGTAAATTATCAGTTAGTTACAAAGCAGCATACAGATGATGCAGAAAACCACATGCGTATAAATACGCACGCAGCTTTGAACATCATTTTTGTAGCATATATTATGACAATGATCAAGTGTGATTAGAAAACTGGCAAAGTTCCACAGCAAAACAGCAACGTTTTGGTTTTCTCGCCAATATCAGTTAAAAACTGATAAAAAATAGACCTAGTCGTTCAGTGCAACGATAACAGATAACTGCTGCTTTTAATCTACCAGTTTACACCTGCTGTTTGTTCGTGCATATATGACGCCATTTCTTCATATTTGCGTCTGCACTGCGTTACGGTATTTCACTTGTGTTTGCTAATCAGATAACTTTATGTTGAAATTGCAGGAGTGAGGTACTAGACTTGCGTCCGGGGCTGGGGTTACACATGTGATGTGTACCCGGCCTATAGACCTGGGACCTGTACACAGATGTTATTGTCATCAACAAGGAATAACGACATAAACTAGCCTATAGCAAACACAAAGAACTTTAAGCGCCGGGAAGACTTCAACATTCATTGCGCCGGTCGCCCAGGTTAGCAGTTGTAGCAGCTGCCACTGACAGACTATTTCAAATGATGCATGTACGAGGGTTGATCAATAAGTAATGAGAATCAAGGTATTAGACCTAATTTTTTTTCACAGTCTATATATCGGTAAAAGTACATTTTTTCACGAACACGTATAGGTTTGTTGCGGATGTGACGTCATGGTAACTTATGACGTCATAGACTGTCATATAAAAACGATTCGCCGCATCGGTGCAAGCAAACAACATTGAATCGTACCTAGCGGACATCACAGAGATAAAATTTCAGATATCGAAATCGATGATAGTTACTGGGGGTTTGGCTGTTATTGTGTGCAAGATGATCTTATTGTATGAAGCCAGAGTCGGAACATTATGTTGGGCAATCATTGACTTGTGGTCTGGACTGCAGTACTGGATTTATGGCAGGGCACGCGGGGCTCACTCTCGGGCCCCCGCACATTGAGGGCCTTCGGGCAACAAGTCAAAAATGTTGCTAATATCTTCGTCAACACAACAGATGTTATATATAAACTGTTAACTTTTCGATAAAATTTAACTAGTAACGTTAAATTTTGACGAGACGTCACAATTAGCTCTAGCGCTCTTATTTACGGCCAGCGCAGATTAAGGCTATCGTATATTCGAAGGTGCAAATAAGAAATTCGTAAACGTATTTGTTAGGGCTTTCAGAAAATCAGATGCTTCAGGACACCACATTGCTAAATTCAGCTGCAGACTAGAGAATTGTCGTGCAACAACGAGCCTAATTCTACGCTGTTCGCGTTAACACTCAGCGTGTTCGGAGTCGAAATGGAGGGCTTGAACGTCAATCTCCAAAAATATGACGATCTGTAGCTAGAGAAAATCGGAAGCGGAAATCAGGATTGCGATGGGGCGTCGCATGGCCTCCAGCTAAGGCCAACCAGGTAGTAAACTAACCGCGCATTACCACGCGAAAATAACCGCGATATCGACGGTAATGTAATTTTCGGTTTCTGGGCACTGAGCCAAAAACCTTAAGCGCAAAGGGGGATCGCGACGCCAAATCGTGTTTAACTCGCTGTGACGTCATAAATTACAATGACGTCACATCTGCAACAAGCCCATATGTGTTTGAAGAAAATGTACTTTTTACAGGTATATAGATTGTGAAAAAAAATTAAGTCTAACACGTTGATTCTCATTACTTATTGATCAACCCTCGTAAAATATGAACATGTACATTGCCGTGCAATCACGCCCTATACCACACACACGTTAAAGCGCGGACAGAGTGACGCAACTTAACTGAACTGAAATGATTTACTTTCTCACGAACTGACCAATAAGCAAGCAGTCATGCATTACATGGGCACCGTCTAACGGCGCCGGTGGCCTAAGTGACTACACTCACATACGCTCTGCTTGCACATTAGTCAGTTCGTCAAAAACTAAAATGTGTCAGTTCAGTTCAGTTCAGTTACGTCGCTCTGTACGCGCAGTGCGGGCTTTGGAGAGTTGGAGCCCCCCTCAAATACAAGTGTGAGGCCCCTATAATATGGGTCCAGGGGCAGAGCCCCTGGTCAGGGGCTGAAACACTTTTGGCTTTTGGACGTTCACTGGAAGTCGCAAATTTGCCCACTTTTAAAAAAATTTGAAACGCAAAAAATCAAATACAATTTGTGTCGTCTTTTCAAAAAAAATGACGCCTATAAACCACAATACGTTAAAGGTTACTGTACAGTAATGAAAAGTAATAGGCTTGTCCACTTTGGGTAAACTTTCCACATGTTTATTCATTTTATATTCCGAATATATTTTTAAAAAACTAGAAAAAAATTTTTCACACCTAGCATGAGGCCCCTGAGAGCATACGTGAGGCCCCCTCGGCCGTGTTCTGTTATACGCGCCTTTAACTACACGTATAGTAATAATTAGGGACAAACCGAATTCACGGAGAAAAATCCATGATTTCACGGCAGAATTTTAAAAATGTGTCAAATTTCACAGAAAATTCACGGAAAGAGTTTCGCAAATTCACTGGCCCCGCAGACGTTATTTCGAGGTGCTGCGGTATTGCAAACGAAGAAATTTCAGAACAACGAATATTTACTACACTAAGTCAAGACTCAAGACAGTCAATGTCAACTACTTAGTGC
>Ga0209671_1009129_pt1 | contig 10387 bp, 11 predicted proteins | sample WorMetHERISLAND2_2_FD_187401 | JGI IMG/M metagenome (GOLD analysis project Ga0209671, IMG submission 187401) | Marine gutless worms symbiont microbial communities from Max Planck institute for Marine Microbiology, Germany - Olavius geniculatus... | ecosystem: Host-associated > Annelida >... | reverse complement strand
ACACTTTTGGGCCATTGGGTATGGTGCTTTCAGTTCGGGGTATATTACAGACGATATTATCAGAGAGTATATAAAGAAGCATCGAGAACATCAGGGTCATAATGATGATGATTTTCCAGTCGAGTGAGCCCCGACTTTCAGTCATTTCGAGCTGACTTCAGTCTGAGGCTTTCAGTCGGCTTTAGCCGAAACAGCGACTTTCAGTCGCAACCCAGACTATGGACTTTCAGTCCATAGTGGTTGATTTACTTCTTGTGGGGTAACTTTCAGTTTGAGTTTGCGACGTTTAAAAAATTCAATAAGCTGCGCTCTCACAATAGCCTCGAATAGACCGCCCTTTAATGCTCTTCTACTACCCTCAAGCCGTTGCAACATCACTTCTGAAATTGTTGGCCATTCCCATTGTTCCCTGTCAGGAAGTAAAGGGGCTACAAATTTTCGTATTTCATTGATAACCCATGTTCTTTTTTCGTTCAAGCTTCCTTCCTTAATGCTTGAAACAATAGGCTGTAATCTTTGCTGTGGAGCATCTCTTAAAACCCAGGTGATAAAGAACCATTTGGATTTGCTCTGGTTGTATGGCCGCGCGATACCATCAAATAGATTGTTTTCAAAGTCCTCGACAAAATAATCAGTTACGATTTTGCTAACTTTTTCCTCATCTTCCTCTGAAACGAAACTGCGAATATCTGAATATCCATACCTTGAAATAAAGGTTAAGAATTCATCATAGAAAGCCTTATTCTTATTTACGACAAGGATAAGCTCTTTCAGTCTCAGATTTTCAACTACTAATTTAGTCATATTTTACTTCTGAATTTTATAGGCTAACAGCTAGGCATGAGGAATCTTCCGGGAGCGGACTATGCACGACCAAGCCGAGCTGAGCATTATAAAACCCGACGATTGGCATCTTCACCTGCGGGACGGAGAGCAGATGGCATCGGTCGTTCATTATACGGCGCGCCGTTTTACCCGTGCCATCGTGATGCCGAATCTCCCTGCGCCGATCACGGACACCGCCCAGGCCATCGCCTATCGTGACCGCATCCTCGCTGCCCTGCCCGCGGGACACGGCTTCGAGCCCCTGATGACCCTGTATCTCACCGATCACCTGTCGCCCCGAGAGATCGCGCGCGCCGCCGCGTCCGGGTCGGTCCATGCGGTAAAACTCTACCCTGCGGGGGTCACGACCAACGCCGCGCATGGCGTCACCCGCATCGACCGCGTCTACCCGACATTGGAGGCGATGCAGCGCCTCGACCTGCCGCTGCTCGTGCATGGGGAAGTGACCGCCGAGGCGGTGGATATCTTCGACCGTGAGGGACGCTTCATCGACCAGGTCCTCCGCCCCCTGGTCCGGGACTTCCCCGAGCTGCGGATCGTCCTGGAACACATAACGACTGCCGATGCGGTCCGGTTTGTCCTCGAAGCATCGACGCAGCTGGCGGCCACCATCACGCCCCATCACCTCCTCTACAACCGCAATGCCATCCTGGCGGGTGGTATCCGGCCCCATTTTTACTGTCTGCCGGTACTCAAGCGAGAGACCCATCGTCAGGCACTGGTCGAGGCCGCAACCAGCGCGAATCCGAAGTTCTTTCTCGGCACGGATAGCGCCCCCCATCCACAGACGGGCAAAGAGACCGCCTGTGGATGCGCCGGGATCTTCAGCGCCCACGCCGCGATAGAGTTTTATGCGGAGGTCTTCGAGCAAGCGGGAGCGCTCGACAGATTAGAAGGCTTCGCGAGCCGATTCGGGGCCGATTTCTACCGCCTGCCCCACAACCGGGAACACATCCGCTTAATCAAGGAGACCTGGCGGGTTCCAGACTCCTACCCATTCGGTCGCAACCGGCTGGTGCCGCTGCGGGCTGGTGAAACAGTGGCCTGGCGCCTGGCCTGATTACTCGCTCGTAGCGCTCGGCTTATCATCCTGTCCGATTTCGGGGGCCACAGGGCAAGCGCGTACAAACTACCTATCGAGGAATAAGGCTACCAGCTTCCGGGCACTGGCCGTGGCCGCGGAAGCCCACCACGGGAGGTAGGCGCCGGCTTGCCGGTGCTAAAGCGCGGGCAAGCCGCGCCTACGGAGGGTGTCGTAAAAGCCCCTCTCCCGCCGGGAGAGGGGTTGGGGAGAGGGGGTCAAAGGGTGAAGATCGGTGCCTTTTGCGACACCCTCCTACGGCGAGGGATCGAGCGAGTTTGCTTGGCTCAAGGGTCTAACAGAGTGGAGACAATCGTTCAGAGCCCTGGCCTGTTGTTGCCGTCCCTGGCACCTGGATTCCGGCAATCCCTGCCGGAATGACGAGGTGGGGTCTCAACGACTAGGTGTGGTGTCTCTCTGTTAGCATCTTGAGCCGTCCGGCCTGCCGGCGCTCAAGTTGGCCATGGGGCCGGATTCCGGCCAGGGAATTGTAAGCGCGGGCTCGCCGACACACCGGCGGAAGCGGTCAACCTCAAGCTGCGCTCCGAGCTGATGGAACAGATCGGCACCATCGTAGCGGAACGGGGTTGGACCCAACGCGAAGCGGCCACCCACTGCGGCGTGACCCAGCCGCGGATGAACGACCTGTTGCGCGGGCGTATCTCCCGCTTCTCCCTCAACGCACTGGTCAATATCGCCGCTGCACTCGGCCTATGCACACAGGTACGACCGGATGCGGCTTGACGCCTTGTGGTGTCGATTGGTACGCCCCCCAGTAAGGTCCGCGAGGACAATCCTGTAAGGTGTAGCTTCGTCACACCGCTATTGAGTTCGCGTAGATACTCTGCTCCATCGCGAATCTAACCCCGATGACCGATATCGGGATCTGATGAAGGAGCTGGGTCGATGAGCAATGAACGATTTACCAGCATCTGGGACGCCATCGAGGACACACCGGCGGAGGCCGAGAACATGAAGCTCCGTTCGGTGCTGATGATGGCCTTGAAAGAGCACATTGCCTGCACTGGCCTGAGTCAGTCGCAGACCGCCAAGCTGCTCGGCATCACGCAACCCCGAGTCTCCGACCTGGTGCGTGGGAAGATCGACTTGTTCAGCCTCGATGCCCTCGTCAATATGGCATCAAACGCTGGACTGCATATTGAAATGCGGGTGCTGGAAGCAGCATAGACTCGAGTCGGAATCTTAGGTGCTCGGCGTGCATGAAGCGGATCCCGTACCGATTTACGAAAATTCGGAGAATGAGCGGATCGGGACACCCTAGGATTTTGATTGGCGTGCTTCCTCGCTGCCTTCGAACACGGCCAATTCTTCATGAAGGCGAGCGATCATTTTGCGGATGCCTGCCTTCGTGAAACCTTTCGATCCAACCGGGTTCGATTACCGCAACCGACCGAGCCGTTCTTCAAGATCCCGAAGCTCTTCCTGGACCTTTTCATACTCTGTCACTGTAGCGATCATAATTCTATCTCCACGAGCCCCTTCCGCCGACCATCGATTTCCCGCGTTCGGCTGAAGAATTCGACCCATTCATTCCAATCCGTTTCATCTTCCGCCGCGAATACCTCTTCTGGACGCCGCGTCAGCAGCATTTCTTCGAATTCGGTAGCGGTATCAACTATCATTACAATATATGGACTGATAATCGAACGTTGGAAAAAGTTAATACTGTGTTGCGTCAGCATTGGCGTCAAAAAAAGGCCGCAATCCGGATCCCACAGCAGCAATCATTGATAGTCAAAGTGTCAAGGGAAGCCCCGAATCTTAATATCGATTTGGAATTCCTATTTGAATCCAGGAAACAAAATCAGAACACTACCGGCGAAAGTATGCATAGGAGGCCTGATCCTTGCGAAAGTTCCTGACCTGGACCTTGATCTTGTCGCTTGCTGTCGTGGTGCTTGCTCTATCGGCAAAGGGGGTCTTTTGCCTTTATGCCAAACAGCAAGTTGTTCCTTCTTCACACTGGAAAACATTTAAAACCGCCAAGGTCGTCTTCGATCAAAAAGGTATCCCTACCCTCACCGCGGATCATTGGCGCAATCTCATCGAGGCACAGGGTTATGTGGTTGCCTCGGAACGCATGTGGCAGATGGACCTTATGCGCCGTAAGGCATCAGGCCGCCTTGCGGAATGGTTCGGGAGCAAAGCCCTTGCAATCGATATCCGGCGCAGGGTCGAAGACTGGCCCGGTGTCTTGGAAAGCGCATCGACGTCCCTGCCGGATGACGAGAGACTGCTGTGTGAGACCTACGCGAAGGGGGTGAACCGTTTTATCGAAGATTTCGAAGGCTCCTGGGGTATCGAGTATCGCCTGCTGGGAGACAGGCCCGAACCATGGAGCTGTCGTGACAGCCTGGCAGTGGTTCTCACGATGTCCGAAGTACTGACAGGCTATGTGTCGAGGGAAGCGAAGCAACATCGCTGGCGAAGCCATCTGAGCCGGGACTGGCAAGCCTTTTTATTCCCCAGGGATCATCCCTGGAATCGGCCCCTTTTCAATGATTCTCAGGCAAGAGCTACGACAGAGCTTTCTTTGCCGGCCGAATTTATCGATTCGACTGAAGGTGAAAAAAAGGTTTTCAATAAACTCCTCGATTATATATCCATTGGTTCGAACAGTTGGGCCGCAAGGGATAAGAGCCATCGCTACCTTGCTAACGATCCCCATCTGGCCTATTCCGTACCCATGCTTTGGTATGCCATGAGGCTGAGGATCAGTCCCGAGGAATGGGTCGTGGGCATCGCATTGCCGGGGATTCCTGGAATTATCATCGGCATGAATCCCCATTACGCCTGGTCTTTCACGACAACCAATGAAGATGTCGACGATCTGATCGAAGAAAAAATCGATCCTGGTAAAAACTTTTATCTTGCCCGCGAAGATGAATGGCGACCGATAAAAGAAGAAGAGTCCGTTATCGAAGTCAAGGATCAAGACCCCGTAGTCGTAAAGGTGCGCTCGACCCATCGTGGTCCCCTGATAGAGGTCGAAGACCTTCCTGGGCGTCTTTTTTCTCGTCAGTGGCTCCCGCTTAAGCCGGGAATGCTGAGGCTTCCCGTTATTAAGCTAAATCAGGCCCGAGACTGGCGGTCATTCAATATGGCCATCGACCAGATGAAAAATCCGGCGCAAAATGTCACTTATGTCGATCGTAAAGGAAATATCGGTATTCGCATCGCGGGAACCGGTGTTATACGAAGGCGCTCGGGTCGATTCATTCATCAAGGCGAGAAAGGTGAATGGTTGGGATTCGAGGACCCTGCAGCGAGAAGGCGTGCTTTCTATGCTGCGGAAGACCCGGTCAGATTTGCATTACCAATCACTAATCAGAGAATGTGGATCGATGACTGGGGGCACCATTGGGATGATGCGGGTGATGAAAAAAAGGGTAGCGCGTCAGTTTGAACAATTACACCTTCTAGCGACGGCGAGCCACAGCCCGCCGCCGTTTTGTCCATCGCTTAGCCCAACATCCGCAGGGCGTCAGCGAACCGGCAAAACCTAACCATGCGTATGCACATGCGCCCAAACTGACGCACTACCAATTTTCAGGTCGTGTTGACAACTAGCCCATAGGATGGGCAAAGAAGCCGATCCCTCCAGCCGGCCTCGAGCCCTGGCCATGGTGCCGGGCTTTCCGAACCGCAGCCTCTGGTCGAGAGACCAACCAGGCGTAGCGTGTCCATCAAATGGCGATGGGCACGCCGCGCTGGGTGCAACCTCCCAAACCATCGCGGGTTAAGAATCTTCGTGGAACGACCGCAGCCTTGACCCCAGCTTGCCGGGCGCTTGCTTTGCCCATCCTACGGGCTAGGGACGAAGAACTCGGCAGGTGAACGACCTTTCGGCCCTAATGCCTACACCAAGGAGTAAACCATAACCTCCGGGCTTATCTCCTAATGGTACAGGATTTCCAGGATTCACAGGATCTTATAATTGTTATTTAAGAAAAATAATCCTGTTAATCCTGATCATCTTGTTAATCTTGTCCTATTAGCGGTTGGCACGACGATTATGTCAACAGCCCTAGTATCTCATTTCCCTCGATATTGCAGGTAGAGTCGCCTGATCTTGATGCGAACATCCCCTAGGCATTCGCAATATCGAAAGAAATGGGGTACTAGTCGGCGAGGCCCTGTATGAACCGGGACACGGCGGCGATTTCCTCGTCGCTCATACGGCCGGCCACGTCCCGCATCATCCCGTTCGGGTCGTTGGCACGGGTCCCGGTGCGGAAGCCCTTGAGGGTCGCATCGAGATACTGGGCATGCTGTCCGCTGATGCGTGGGAATTTGGCCGTTCCCAGACCGGCACCGGCCGGGCCGTGACAGCCGGTGCAGGGAGCAACCCCGGTGGCCGGGTTACCGCTTCGATAGATGCGCTCGCCCAGCTCCGTCGTTGCGGGATCCTTGGTCCCAGGGGTTTGTTGCTGGCTGGAATAGTAGGCGGCGATATCCTGAAAATCCTGCTCACCGAGGGAGATTACCTGGGGAGTCATCTGGGCGTTCTCCCGTGCCCCGCGTTTGAAATCCATCAGCTGCTTGTAGATATATTGGGCATGCTGACCGGCGAGCTTGGGCCAGGTCGGAACCAAGGCGTTTCCATCCGGGCCGTGACAGGCGAGACAAACCATCGTCTTGGCCTTGCCCGCCGCGGCGTCACCTTTCGCGGCCCCGCCCGCTGCCTGGGTGCCACCGGAAATGAGCGCCGTTGCAACCGAAATCGAAATCAGCCAAGTCTTCATGGTGTGTATCGCCCGCTTCTTGCTCGTGAACTATCGCGGCAACGCCCGGTCGCCCCTTAACGCAACGTCCGGTTGCCCCTTAACGCCCGGTCGCCCCCGGCGGAAAACCCACGGATGTATATCAGAATATCCGCATATTGGTCAACTCGATCTGGCGTTCGGTAGTGCGTCAGTTTGAACAATTACACCTTCTGGCGACGGCGAGCCACAGCCCGCCGCCGTTTTGTCCATCGCTTAGCCCAACATCCGCAGGGCGTCAGCGAACCGGCAAAACCTAACCATGCGTATGCACATGCGCCCAAACTGACGCACTACCTGGCGTTCTCTTTCGTATCCGTTCGTGTGAATTCGTGGTTTTGCTCATAAATTTGGTCCTGGTCGGTGTCAGAACCTGTCGGCGGTCCGTATCTCTCGCGCTCGGAGCCTACAGCCCGAAACGTCGACCGATCTGGTCCACAAAGAGCTCCCGGATTTCCCGCAAGCGGCTTGCCGAGCTGATGGCCAATTGCAGCCTCTCATATCTCTCCTGGGCGGTCTCCGGATAGTCGTGGGTAAACTCGTTGCGGATACGCCGCAGCTCCGACCATTCATCGGCCGAGGGCAGCCAAGCCAACTGCTCCAGGCGGTCGAGACGGTCGAGGGTGGACATGGCAGCGATCTCTTCTCCCAAGGCGCGTAATATGGCTGGGATCAGCCGCGCGCCCATATCGTCCTGCAGGCGCGTATACCGATAAGCGAATTGGTCCAGGAGGCGACGGTCCTCCTTGCCCGGATGCGCGAGCGTTCGGACATCCAACTCGCGTCGGGAGAGATCATACAGGGCATCGCCCAATGCCTCATCATGCCCCCGGCAGAGGGCTAGGATCTGCCTGAGGGCGAGAATCTCCGCAGTCGCCTTCACAACCTTACCCCGGTTTCCCGCGCCAACCGAACGATGGGACGGCGATCGCCTGCGGTCTCTATGAGCAGATCGATCTTGCGTTCCCCCAACGACCTTTCCAGCTTGCCCAAAAAGCGGACCTTGCGCTTGAGATCCGGGGCGCAGGCAGCTTGCGCAGGCCGAACCAACAGATCGATATCGCCCCCGCGGCGCCGGTCATCCACCCGCGAGCCGAAGAGCCAAACCTGGGAACCTTCACCGAAGCTCTCCTCGGCGGCTTGCCGAATAGCGGTGATCTGGTCTCGAGTCAGGCGCATCCTGTGACTAAACGTAATTCATACAAGAAGAAATCCGGCCGCGACAGACCCAGTATACTCCGAGAAGAGTGCGTATAAATCTGCTCGCAAACAAGACCTCGGCGGAGTCGTTGGGGTGTCGATCAGGTCAGCGCAGGTAACCGCGGGCGGGTAGGCGCAGGCTTGCCCCGCACCTACCCCTCCTGGTGGGCCGCTGCAGCCACGGCCAGTGCCTAAATGCTGGTGGCTTCCGGTTCCTCGATAAGCAATTTGTACGCACTTGCCCTGGTTGCGTTCAGGATCGAGAACCCAAAGTGGCGGGGGTATCCGGTGGACGATCGGCTTTCGGGATCTGGTCGCTAGGGCTCAAAGTCGGCCCATACCGGACAGTGGTCGGAGGGCTTTTCCATGCCGCGGATGTGGTAGTCGATACCCACATCCACCAGGCGCTCGCGCAGGGGAGCCGTGACCAGCAGCAGGTCGATGCGCAGGCCGCGCTTGGGATCGCGCTCGAACCCCCGACTGCGGTAGTCGAACCAGCTGAAGCGGTCGTCGGCCTGGGGATGAAGTGCGCGGTAGGCGTCATGGAGCCCCCAGTCGGTGAGAGTCGCGAGCCACTCCCGCTCTTCCGGCAGAAAGCTGCATTTGCCCGAGCGCAGCCAGCGTTTGGCGTTGTCGGCGCCGATGCCGATGTCGAGGTCCAGGGGCACCACATTCATGTCGCCGAGGACTACCAGGTTCCGGTCCAGTGTAAAGTTGGCGCGGACGAAGGCGGCAAGGTCGGCGTAGAACTTTTGTTTGGCGGGAAACTTGACGGGATGGTCGCGGCTCTCGCCCTGCGGGAAATAGCCGTTGATCAGGGTGAGCTCGCGGTCGTCCGGTAAGGCGTAGCGGCCCATGATGAAGCGACGCTGGGCGTCATCATCGTCTTCGGGAAATCCCTTGGTGACCTCCAGCGGCGCCTGTTTGCTCAGCAGGGCGACGCCGTAATGGGATTTCTGGCCGAAATAGTGGGGCTTGTAGCCCAGCGCCTCGACCGCCTCGCGGGGGAAGGCGTCGTCGGCCACCTTGCTTTCCTGGAGACCGATGATATCCGGGTCGTGTCGGGCCTTCAGCGCCTCCAATTGGTGCAGTCGGGCGCGAATACCGTTGATGTTGAAGGTGACGATTTTCATGGGCTAGGGGGTCTCCATAACTTCATAGGTCTCTTTCCGTCCCATTCTCCCAGCCATGACGGTAGGCCTTGCCCCAGGGTAGGGCCTCCTGGCCCGCGATCGGGTCCGGCGCGTCCAGCTCGAGGGCCGCGGCTACATGGCGCGCGTATCCCAGGTGTTGGAGGGCATGGATAACGCCGTTGGCATAGCCCCGGTTGTACCAGAGCTGGGCATCGTGGGTGCGGTCCGGGAAGCCCTGCGAGTCCTCGTAGAGGTCGCAGATCAGCTCCAGGAGCTGGGGCAGGATCGTATCGGTGCTCATGAAACCGGTCGGGCGGGAGGCTGCGGGGAGATAGAATTAAACGGAGGCTAACACGACCCGATCCGGCCTTCCAATCCCCGTGTGCAGGGCGCAGTCCATCCTGCCCCGGTGCCCAGGGTGAGCGCGTATAAATCTACTCGAAAACATGACTTTGGCGGAGTCCTTGGGGTGTCGGTCGGGTCAACCCGGCGTAACCGCGGGCTGGTAGGCGCGGGCTTGCTCCGCACCTATCGCCTGGGCATACCCTGGTGTCGCTGGATCTCTCGGCGATAGGTGCGGGGCGAGCCCACGCCTGACAATTCTCTGGCTTACAGTCCGGCTCCATAGTGCCGGCAAGCCGGCGCCTACCGTTCAGGACGAACCACCGCAGGTGCGGCTGACGACCGGAAGCTGGCAGCAACCTGTTAATCGGCAACAAATTTATACGCGCTCGCCTTGATCCAATGCCATTGAGTTAAGCGTTACGGTCGGCAAAAAAGAGAGGAAACTACGCATCACGCGAATCCGTGCGAAACTGTCATCCCGAACTGAAAGGAGGGATCTTCCGGCAAGATTCCTCGCGCAGTCGAAATGACAACCGGCAAGATCAAAAGGAATGACCCACCAGTCTCATTTGGGAGAATCCGGTGGCGCAGTGTCTACGGGCGGCGTCTGCCGTATCCGCAGCCGGCGGATAAAGTCGTCGCTGACACTGTGGTCCCTGGTGTCGGCGGCATATTGAATCAGCTGCTCGCGCAGGCGCTCGGCATCGGCCAAGGGTAGCAGCTGGGCGAGCAGGAAGTAGACGCCGCGGAAACGAGCATCACCCAGATGCTTTTCCGGCCGTTCGTTATCGGCACCGAGAAAGGCCTGGACGATGAAGTAATACCATAGGGTCTAGATAACTTTAGCCACTGCGAGAGCATGCTAAGGTTATGTTATGCAAGGGAAAAATAGGTATTTCAGGCGTTCACACCTTTCGGAAGCGAAATTCAGCGTGATTATCCGCTCTTTTGATCGCCGAGCTGAGTGATGTCAGCCGCCCGACAATCAATCAGTTGTT